>Ga0265293_10000409_pt1 | contig 102724 bp, 81 predicted proteins | sample Munlanlewell138R_FD_192505 | JGI IMG/M metagenome (GOLD analysis project Ga0265293, IMG submission 192505) | Leachate microbial communities from a municipal landfill in Southern Ontario, Canada - Leachate well 138R | ecosystem: Engineered > Solid waste > Landfill > Unclassified | place... | reverse complement strand
TTCGTCCGGTATATTATTAGATGGTTTCAAAATATCTTCCATACGACTTGTTGATAAATCAGCTTCAGTGCAAGAAATAAAGCAAAGCATTGTCAAGGCTGACAAAAACATACACAATATATTTTTTGCTTTCACAAGAATAACCACCTTTTATTTGAATTTTTTTGACTGACAATCCTTAAGCATAGGGGAGCTGAACTCCATGTGCCCTGTCATTGTTAAATTTCCGCCCTTTCGGATTGTCCTTCTTGCAAGGCGCCAGCCTTGCTGCGAACTTACGCACCGAAAAACCGAAAATTTTCCGGCTGACAGGGTCGTAGAGTTTAAAAAGAGCAAATTTTTAGTTAGGAAAGGCAAAAGCGCAGTGAATACTTTATGTATTCACGAGCATTTTAACGCATTATGGCGGAAAATTTGCCTTTTTAAACCACTGGGGCTCAACCCCCCTATGCTTAACAGTATGATTCCGCACTTTGTTTTAATTACTGTGTTCTTCCAATCCCTTTTTCTTCAATCGTTGCATTAATTATATCATAAATTCCCAGCCTGTCAATTGCTTCCTTGTAGTTATTTACATTCGCATTCATGGCGGTTTTTGAGCAGTTTGTTGCCCTTAAATGATTATATGAGCGCCCTTATTGTGAGCCGGGCAAGGCATATAGATAGGCGTGTTTCGCCAAAGACGAGAATATTGCATGCGCAAAGAATTCTACCATAGGTTGGTTTGATTGGGGAACAGAAAGTTTTTCAAATTAAGCATTATATGGTATAAATAGGGTAACCTTAAAAAGCAAGGTTTTTTAAGGGGATGATGGCTTGAAACGGAAGTTTGAAAATAAACGAACGGCATTTATAATTATTTTTTTGCTTTTGATTTTTTTATCAGGTCTTAGTTACAGACTGCTGTTTGTAAATGCGGTCAATTTCGATAATTTGCATAATGGCACTGCATTCGGACATGATGAGTATTATTACAACAAAATGGCGCAAAACATTGTTAATTATGGTGTTTACGGCTATATGACAGATGCCGAGCCAAACGCATATGTTACCCCGGGTTATCCGGTTTTTCTTGCGTCAATTTATCATGTGTTTGGCGATGATGCGGTTGATGTTGCTAAAACGGTGCAAGCCTATTTATCCGCTTTTAGCATAATTTTGGTTTTTATAATAGGGAAAAAGCTTTCAGGTAACGCGGTGGGTCTTATTGCCGCTTTATTCGTTTCGTTTTACCCGCCCCTTATTTTTTATAGCAGATTTTTGCTGACTGAAACGCTTTATATATTTTTGTTTTTGGTCTATTATTTTGCGCTGATTACTGCGTTTAAAAAAGAAAAAAAGAAATATCATTTTTTTGCAGGTCTTGCTTTTGCCGCAACCATTTTGGTACGGCCGCTTATCTTTTTTTTGTTGCCGCTGCCGTATATTTATGAGTTTTTTGCAAGTGAGAAAGATAAAAAAGGTCTGCTACTGAAATTTACTGTATTCGTCTTTGGCTTTTGCCTTGTTATGCTGCCGTGGTGGGTTCGAAACCTGGTTACACTAAATCAATTTGTGCTTTTATGCACACAAAGCAACCCGTTTTATTACGGCATTATTGAAAATTATTCATCCCTTCCGCAGTCGGAGAATGAAATGGCAGACGGGTTAAGGCTTATTTGGCGGCATCTGATTGAGCGGCCTGTTGAAACAATAAAATGGTACATCATTGGGAAAATAAACATAATTTTCGGTAAACAAGATTATTGGGAATACCCCGGTTATGTTTATTTAAAGTCTGTCAGTTTGCTGCATTATTTTATTTTGGTTACCGGAACAATAGGGGTGTTGCTGTCGATATATAAAAAAGAAATAAGGCTTTTATCTATTTATATAGTCTTGACAATTGGTTTTCAACTTTTGTTTATTCCGGTGGGGCGTTATGCCGTGCCAATAATGCCGCTTTTTTCAATTTGCGGCGCATATGTGCTATGCTACTTATACAGAAATGTCAAGGGCGCACCTTTGAAATCTTAAAACAATTTTCTGCACTCAAGATAATACCTTTTTTCGTCTGCCGACCCCATTGAAAAGGTTTTTCTCGGCAACACGCCGTTTTCAACTACTGCCGAAAAAAGCTCAGCCTTTTCCATGGCAGGCAGTATAAAACCAATGTTTTCTTTTTGCTGTGACAAACTTTCGACCGCATCGTCGCCATGAATATAATCTATTTTACAGTTGTTTGCCGCAATATAACCGTCTAAACAGCTTTGAAGCTCGGATATCGCAAGTGTAACGGTTGGCTTATCTATAAAAAACACTCCGCTTTCGCCTTCAAACATATACTTTATCGGTTGACCTTTTGTTTTGTCATCCCTTATTGGGCACATATTAAAAATGCTTTCCAAAACGCTTTTGGGGTTGCAGTTAAATAGCACACGATGTATCGGCTCGAATAAAAGCGAATCATCATAAATATTTACAAGCTCGGCAAGGGCATAGCGTGCGCTGTGCTGCTGTATTCCCTGTGTTTTTTTAATACGCTCCCAACATACTTTAGCCGCGGCAAGCGAATGATTTCCGTCGCCAACAGCGTACATAAAGCTTGATTTGCTTTTTTGCTCCAAAAGACCGTTGTAAATACTATCCGCGCTTTGGCGTGGAATACGATAACCGGTGATGTGCCCGCCGTTTTGCATCAGCTCGAAATCATACACAACCTCAAATTCATTTTTTCTGTATTCTAATTGTTCTATAATTGATTTTTCTTTGTCATTTATAAGCAGCATTACATGCGGTAGCTCAAGAGGAGCGTTTTCCCTTATTTTTACTCTTGGCGGTATTCTGTCAATTACCGTTTTTTCGGTTGCGCGAATATGGTTTTTTGCGCCATCGGTATAATCATACGCCTCTAAATCAACCGCGCCGACCAAGCCTTTTCTTGTTTTCCCGGTAGGGAGCTTTCTTTCAACATATATAAACGAATCGGCAAAGCATGTAAAAATGTCGTTTTCCAAGTAATTTTGCATTGTTTTGTTAATGCTGCTTATTTTTTCATGCACATTTTCGTTTTCCAAATAAATTTCGGGGAGTGTTATATGCAAAGCGGAGGGATTTTCTCCTGCTATGCTTTCAACCTTTTTCCAATAATCGGGCTGCGATGTGTATTGGTCACATGCCACGATACTCCATTTTTTCATATCAATTTTTTTTGGTATCAGTATGTCGGCAGGGGAAAAATAAACATTCTCAAAATTTTTCAATATGTATCACTCCGGTTCAGTTTTGGTATATTGAGGCTTGATAATTATGAGTTGCGCCTTCAAAACCCTATCTAAGTATAACACAAGATAAATAAAAATCAAACAATTAACATAAAAGGGTTTATTTTTTCTTTGTTTGTTGGTATAATGTATTGTATAAGTTAATTTTGAAAACAGGGGTTATACAAATGACAAGAAAGCAAGCTCGGGATACCGCCTTTAAACTGATATATCAAATGCAAATTCAAAAAGAAAATTCTGACTTTATTCTTGACTTGTACCATGGGCAGTATTTGTGCCAGCCAGGGGCAAAGGAATATATCGATAATGTTGTAAACGGTGTTTTTGAAAATAAAAATGAAATAGATGCGCAAATATCAAAGTTGCTTGAAGGGTGGAAGCTTGAACGCATATCCAAAATTTCGTACGCTGCAATCAGGCTTTCTGTTTATGAAATTGTATACCGAAGCGATATTCCCGATAGCGTGTCAATAAACGAGGCGGTGCAGCTTGCGAAAAAGTACGAGGGGGAGCAGGCTGCAAACTTTGTAAACGGCGTTTTAGCGGCGCTTATTAAGCAGCGCGAAGGGGCAAAATAATGCATATTGGGATTGATACAAGTTGCTACACCACTTCGGTTGCGGCGGTTTGCAAAGGCAAGATATTGTTTGATAAAAAAATAATGCTGTCCGTTAAAGAAGGGAAACGAGGGCTTCGTCAATCAGATGCCGTTTTTTTGCACACGCGCAATCTTTCTGAAATAATGGGCGGGTGTAACACGGGCTCCGGCGTTAGTGTAAGCGTTGCGGCAAGACCGAGAAATGTGTCGGGCTCATACATGCCGGTTTTTTTGGCGGGAATATGCGCGGCAAAAACATTACAAAGCGCGTTGGGCTGTAAATATAACGAGTTTTCACACCAGCAAGGGCATATTATGGCAGGTCTTTATAGCGCCGGGGCGCTGCATTGGGTAGGTTCGCCGTTTCTTGCGTTTCACATTTCCGGCGGCACAACAGAGATGCTTTTGGTGAAGGGTGAAAATTTAGTGGATATAGAAATCGTAGGAAAAACGCTTGATATATCCGCCGGGCAGTTGATTGACCGGGTGGGAGTGAATCTTGGGCTGGCTTTTCCTTGCGGAAAAGAATTGGAACTTTTGGCGGAAAACGCCACAGAAGAAATATCGCTGCCGGTAAGCGTAAGCGGTATGGATATTAATTTTTCGGGTGCCGAATTTAAAGCAATGCGGCTTAGCGCTCGGCAGGCAGATGTAGCAGATGCGGTTTTACAATGCGTGGCACGGTCGGTTAAAACGGTTATTGAAAATGCAAAAGAAACATATAATTTAAATAGGGTTATTATGGTGGGGGGCGTTGCGGCAAACAAGCAGCTGCGAAGGTATATCGGCGATGAAGCGGTGTTTGCAAGCCCGAAGCTGAGCTGTGATAACGCTGTGGGGATAGCTTTGCTTGGAGAAATGAATTAAAAATTTTGTCGGCTTGGAAAGGTTAAAGGTGCTTTAAATGACAGTTTCCGTTACGGCGCTAAACAGGTACATTAAAACAATGTTAGAAAATGACAACCGCTTATCGGCTATTGCTGTTTCGGGTGAGCTTTCTAACTTTAAATGCCACACCTCGGGGCATTGTTATATGACGCTAAAAGACGAAAAGTCTGCCATAAGGGCGGTTATGTTCAAAAGTTCCGCCGACAGGCTTCGATTTAGACCTGAAAATGGCATGAAGGTAATAGTTACAGGCAGGGTTTCCGTTTACGAGCGTGACGGTCAATATCAGCTCTACATAAGCGCAATGCAGCCGGACGGGGTTGGCGCTTTGTTTGCCGCTTTTGAGCAGCTGAAAGAACAGCTTACAAAAGAAGGGGTTTTCGATAGCGAAAAAAAGAAAGCCATACCTAAGTTTCCTGATACAATCGGCGTTATAACATCCCCAACAGGTGCGGCGGTACGGGATATTGTGAATGTAATCACACGGCGGTATCCGATTGCAGAGGTTGTTATATACCCTGTTTTAGTGCAAGGCGATGGCGCCGCCCAACAAATTGCCGAAGCGATTGACTTTTTTGATGTCGAAAATGCCGCGGATGTTTTAATTATAGGCAGGGGCGGCGGCTCTATTGAGGAGTTATGGGCTTTTAACGAGGAGGCGGTTGCCCGTGCAATATATCGATGCAGTATACCGATAATTTCGGCGGTAGGGCATGAAACGGACTTTACAATTTCCGATTTTGCGGCAGATTTGCGCGCGCCCACCCCGTCTGCTGCCGCTGAGCTTGCAGTTCCTTCCCGCGAGGAGTTAATTGAGCAATTACGGCAAAATTATCGTAGGGCGTATTTTTCGGTTAGCAAAACCATTAAAAATAATAAAGAGATTTTGTCCAGATTTTCGATAAAAAACCCGCTTGACACAATAAATCAGCACAGAATTTTAACGGACAACACCGTGCGCCACATGAACAACGCAGTTTTGACGAATTTTGAAACAAAATCAAAACAATTAGCGGTTGCGGCTGCAGCGCTTAGTGCGCTAAGCCCGCTAAAGGTGTTGGAAAGGGGTTACGGGGTTGCGCAAAAGCAACAAAAGGTTATCCGTTCTGTGACTCAGGTTTCGCTTGGCGATGAAATATCCCTAACGCTAAGCGACGGCAAAATATTATGCGGCGTAACAGATAAGAAGGAGGAAAGACATGGCTGAAACAACCTTTGAAAAATCTATCAAAGAGCTTGACGAAATTGTAAAAAAACTTGAACTTGGAGAGCTGTCTCTTGACGAAATGCTTGCACTTTTTGAAAGGGGCATATCATTGTCTAAAACTTGTAATAAGCTGTTAAACGAGGCTGAAAAAAAGGTGAATATACTTATTAAGAAAGATGATGGAGTGCAAAAACAACAGTTTTCCTCATCGGAAGGTGAGTTGTAACATTGAATTTCAAACAAGCGCTGTCAGAAAAAACAGATATTGTAAATTCATACCTAACCTTACTTGCACCCAAAAATGCAGACGAAAGGCTCCTTTGCGCCATCAACTATTCATTAAACGCGGGTGGTAAGCGAATCCGCCCGATTCTTGCGCTTTCCGTTTGCCAAATGCTTGGCGGCGATGAAAAATCGGTTATGCATTTCGCGTGCGCGTTGGAATATATACACACATATTCCCTTATGCACGATGATTTGCCCTGTATGGATGACGATGATTTAAGGAGGGGCGTTCCCGCCTGCCACATCAAGTTTGGCGAGGCGATGGCGCTGCTTGCAGGGGATGCGCTATTAAATCATGCTTTCGAGGTGATTTCACACGCGCCTGTGCCTGCTGCAATGATAGTTGACGCTTTAAAGGTTATTTCAACCGCAGGAGGTGTCGGCGGAATGATAGGCGGGCAAGCAAGGGATTTAAAAGGCGCAACCGCGCTTGATGACCTTATTAGTTTACACGGTCTGAAAACCGGCGCAATTATCTCGGCTGCCGCAAAAGTGGGGGTTATAGCAAGCGGCAAGAAGGATGAAACCATACAAAGTGCGATTGCAAGTTATGCGGAAAGTCTTGGCATTGCTTTTCAAATAAAGGATGATATTTTAGATGTAGTTGGCAACGAACAAGAAATTGGGAAAAGAACCGGGCACGACGCCTCGTCCGGCAAAAAAACATTTGTTCATTTTGCGGGGCTGAAAGGTGCGCATGATGCGCTTGAAAAATATACAAAGCGTGCAAAATCATCACTGCAAATGTTTGGGGAAAAGGGTAATTTTCTTTATTCTTTTGCGGATTATTTACTTGGCAGGGATAACTAAGGTTTTTGCGAACAGATTAATTCTTATCAGCCAAAAGGAGGTAAAATAAAGGTTTGGAATATGTGAATTTCATCATCTCAAATCCCATTATTAACATAACGGCGATTTCATGGTTCGTAACGCAGGTACTTAAAGTAATAATTGTGCTGCTCACAGAGAGACGGATTGATTTAGAGCGCTTTGTGGGTGCGGGCGGAATGCCAAGTTCACACGCTTCCACCGTTTGCACTTTGTCGGTGCTTATAGGCAGGACGCTGGGCTTTTCAACACCGGAATTTGCAGTGACCTTTATTTTTTCTCTCATAATTATGTATGATGCCGCAGGAGTGCGGCGCGCCGCGGGGCAACAAGCGTCCGTTTTGAATAAAATACTTGACAACTGGCATTCACCGGATAACGAATTTACCGAAATAGAGTTAAAAGAGCTTTTGGGGCACACTCCTTTACAGGTTGCAATCGGCGCAATTATAGGTGCATTTATTGGTGCTTTTGCTGTATTGTGATGGCTTTACATTAGCGGAATAATATGATATTATTAATAGTGTCTGCCACATATTCTTTATACGAATTTGGCAGCGATAAAGGCGTGGTGCAGTATCCTAGTCAGATCTGTCAATTACCAAGACGGGCCTAAAAATCCGTAAAAGGGCACATCGATGAAGTTTCTGGTGTGTGCTTTGGACGCCCAGTCCGGGGTATGTGCTGGAAGTTAAGGAGATGGGGCGATCCGCAATGGCATGCGGGCGTTGACCCCTACTCCGTGGAGACCTAAACTTGTGCTTTTGGTTGTCGGCATTTGTCGGCGACTGCAAGGTACGATTTGGGATGAAACCTGTTTTGCGGTGCGCTTTTTGCGCTGTGGACAGTGTAGCCTGCCTTGAGTGGGGGTGGTGGATAGGGCTTCACACATGCATCCATTGGCCGATGGCTGCAGGTTATTGACCTTTGAAACCATTTTTGCAAAAGAGGATAAGAATTGATAAGACTGTTGAGGAAAACTCCTAGGCTGTAATACAAATGTGCAGGGGATTGCAGTGCGGTCTGAGTGGCAATCTGCCACCATCGTTTTGGCAACACGGTGGCGCAAGGCTTAAAAGGAAACTGCCTTCCCGGCGACGGGTGGGCGCTTTGTGGGGAAATCCGGGCAGACCTATGCCGCAAAGTTTACTTTGCGCGTTACCACGCTTTTATTTTTTTATACTTAATTTAGGGGTGAGTTTATTTCTTGAAAGAAAAATCCAACCTCAAAATAAAAGAAAACGCATACATTAAAAAGAGCAACTTAAAATGGGTTATTACAATAACGACATGGACTCTTTTTACTTCGGTGATGCTTGCTTTTATATCCGATTATATAATGCCAAAAGCCCATATAGTAGCTGCAATTGCGGTTTTGTTTATGTTCATATCAATTGGAATTGTTTTTGACATGGTGGGGCTTGCCATTGCTACTGCAAACGAACAGCCTTTTCATTCAATGGGGTCTCGCAAAATAATAGGAACTAAGCAAGCTGTTTCTTTAATAAGAAATGCAGAAAAAGCGTCAAGCCTTTGTAATGATGTTGTGGGGGATATTGCCGGAATAATCAGCGGTTCCACAACAGCCGCAATAGTTTTACGCTTTGCCGCGTTATACGGCGCAGACTCAATTATGCTGTCACTTATTGTAACAGGGTTTGTGGCGGCGCTTACTGTGGGGGGAAAGGCAATGGGCAAGGCTTTTGCCATTAGCCATGCAAACAGAATAACATATGCGGTGGCGCTTCTTTGGTATTACATTGGCGGTTTTCTCAAAAAAAGGAGGGCAAAATGAGCCTACTTGAAAAGATAAACAGCCCTGATGATTTAAAAAAACTTGGAGCGGACAAGCTTGAATTGCTTGCTGATGAAATCAGGGAATTTTTAATAAACAGCGTGTCGAAAACCGGCGGTCACCTTGCTCCTAATTTAGGAGCGGTGGAGCTTACAATTGCATTGCATAGGGTGTTTAACACTCAAAAAGACAGGATAGTTTGGGATGTCGGTCATCAGTCATATACCCATAAAATTTTAACGGGCAGAAAAAAAGAATTTAATAATTTGCGCGGTTTGGGTGGAATAAGCGGATTTCCGCGGTTTGAGGAAAGTATTCACGACTGTTTTAACACAGGGCATGCAAGCACTTCAATCTCCGCCGCTTTGGGGCTTGCCAAAGCAAGAGATTTACAAGGCAAAAAACATTCCGTTATTGCAGTGATAGGCGACGGTGCACTTACAGGCGGCTTGGCGTACGAGGGAATGAACAACGCCGGGAGAAGCAAGACAAATTTTATTGTGGTTTTAAACGATAACGAAATGTCAATATCAAAAAATGTCGGCGCAATGTCAAAATATCTTAACAAAATACGCTCCGACCCTCATTATTTTAAGGCGAAAAAGGATATTGATGCCTTGCTTAGCAAAATCCCCAAAATTGGCGATATTATCACCCGAAAGCTTCAAAAAACAAAAGACAGCATTCGATATTTATTGATGGAAGGCTCGATGTTCGAGGAGCTTGGGTTTGCATATTACGGGCTTATAGACGGGCATGATATAGCGCAAATGACCAATGTTTTTAACCGTGCCAAAAGGGTTGAAGGCGCGGTGCTGCTGCATGTGTATACAAAAAAAGGAAAGGGATACTCGTATGCGGAGGACGAGCCTTGCGCCTTTCACGGAATCGGCAGCTTTGATGTGGGCACAGGCGTGCAAAACGGAAACAGTAAAAACTTTATTTCGTCGAGCAATGTTTTTGGTAAAAAACTAATGGAGATTGCAGAAAAGAACGAAAGGGTTGTTGCCATTACCGCTGCAATGCCGGATGGAACGGGGCTTGCTGATTTTGCTAAAAGGTTTAATCGGCGGTTTTTTGATGTTGGGATAGCGGAACAGCATTCCGTAACTTTTGCGGCAGGGCTTGCCAAAGAAAATTTATCGCCGGTTGTTGCGGTGTATTCCACCTTTTTACAACGGGCTTACGACCAGATTTTGCACGATGTTGCATTGCAAAATTTGCATGTTGTTTTTGCAATAGACAGAAGCGGTATTGTGGGGGAAGATGGCGCAACACATCACGGCATTTACGATATTTCGTATTTATCGCACATTCCAAACTTGTCGATTTTGGCGCCCTCAAGCCCAGCGCAGCTTGAGCAAATGCTCGATTATGCAATAAATGAGCACAAAATGCCAATTGCAATTCGCTACAACAAGATAATGTCTGATGCTTGTTGCGACAGGCAGCCATTTGAATACAACAAGGCGCAAGTTATCAGGGCAGGAAGAGATATAACGGTTGTGTCGGTTGGCTGTATGCTCGGGCGCGCATTGGAGGGTGTGAAGCTGTCCGGCGTTGATGCCGAGGTTATCGATTTAGGCACAATAAAGCCGGTTGATACTGAAACAATCCTTTGTTCGATTAATAAAACAGGAAAAATAATCGTAATAGAGGATAACGCAAAAATCGGCGGCGCGGGCTGTCAAATAGAAGATGCAATACAAAGGCGTGTAAAAAAGATGGGGTATGATGATTTCCCGATACCCCACGGCACGCAAAGTGAGCTTTATAAGCTGTGTCGGCTTGACGAAAAGGCTATTGCAGAGGTCATTTTAAAGGAGCGCGGTTTTGAAAAAACGACTTGATGTGTATCTTGCCGAGCAGGGTTTAGCCCCAAGCCGCCAACAGGCGCAAGGCATAATTATGAGCGGCTGCGTGTATGTCAACGGTGAGCAAGCGGATAAGCCCGGCATCCGTATCACAGATGACTGTATGGTTGAGGTAAGGTCAAATGCTTGTAAATATGTCAGCAGGGGCGGTCTTAAACTTGAAAAGGCGCTAAATTATTTTAATATAGATTTAAACGGATATGTTTGCGCTGATATTGGCGCATCTACCGGCGGTTTTACTGATTGTATGCTCCAAAACGGTGCAAAAAAGGTATATTGCGTAGATGTGGGGTACGGTCAGCTTGCATGGCAACTTAGAACGGACAGTCGTGTCGTTAACTTGGAAAGAAAAAACATTCGATACCTGACGGTGGAAGATATACCGGAAAAGACTGATTTTGCAACGGTAGATGTTTCGTTTATCTCTTTAAAGCTTGTTTTGCCGAAAGTGTATGAACTGCTTGGCGAAAATGGTCTTGCTGTTGCCCTTATAAAGCCCCAATTTGAGGCGGGGCGGGGTGAAGTTGGCAAAAAGGGCGTTATAAAGGATGCCAAAACACATTTAGATGTTGTATGCAAGGTGATGACCTTTACAGGGGAGTTGGGATTTAAAATTTATGGATTAACTCACTCGCCCGTCAAGGGTCCAAAGGGCAATATTGAATATTTAATGTACATTGGTAAAAAAGGCGAAGATATCCATATAGATGCCATTGATGTTGTAGAATTTTCACATTCCGATTTGCTTGACAAATGAGAGGAAGGGTGCAGTTGAACAAAATTGCCGTAATCCCAAATGAATATAAAGATAAAAAGCTTGAAGGAACTAAGCAGGCTATAAGCATGATACACAGCGCCGGGCTTGTTCCGTTGCTTGATGCGCAATATAAGGATACAAACATTAACGCCCGTTATGTTGAAAAAACCGAGTTCGGTAACGCCGATATGCTTGTTGTTTTGGGCGGGGACGGCACAATTTTATCTGCCGCAAGGGAATATGGGCATTATAACATTCCATTCCTTGGTGTGAATTATGGGCAACTGGGCTTTTTGACAGAGGTTGAAAGGGCGGACGACAACAGTTTTTTAAAGGTGTTAAACGGCGAATATGTTATTGAGCCGCATATGATGCTTGATGTGGTGGCGGGCAATGATAAATACTGCGCATTAAACGATGCGGTAATCCATCGTGACGGGTTTACAAAAATGCTCGACATTTCTTTGTATGTTGAGCATAAACACATAAGCACCGTTAGGTCGGACGGCGTTGTAATTGCCACACCCACCGGTTCGACAGCCTATTCGCTTTCGGCAGGCGGCCCTATTTGCGACCCTTTGCTTGAGGTTATAATAATAACCCCCATTTGCCCCCATAACTTGCATTCAAGAAGCATTATAGTTCCGGGGCATAAAGATGTTGAAGTGCGTGTAAAGGAGCCTGAAGAACATCGCGCAAGCCTTACGATAGACGGGCAAAAGGCGCATTGCATAAAAAACGATGAGGAAATTATAATAACCGGCGGTAGAAAAATCGAGCTTGTTCGCACAGGTGAGAATTTGTTTTACGAAAAGCTTAGAAAAAAGCTGTATTTAAGATAAAGGTGCAGGAGGAAGTGAACGAAATGTATTCAAAAAAAAGGCGGCTGGAAAAAATACTTGAGCTTATCAAAGAAAAAGAGATACAAACCCAAGACGAGCTTGTTACTTATTTAAACGATGACGGTTTTAATGTTACTCAAGCAACGGTGTCGCGTGATATAAAAAACCTTCGGCTTATTAAAGCCGCTTCGGATGAGGGCGTCTTTGTGTATTCACGCTCGGAGCAAACTGCACAAATAACCTTTGATGAAAAACTGCGTGAAATATTTTCTCATTCCGTAACTTCCATTTCTCCGGCAGGGAATATTATTGTTGTAAAAACCCTTAGCGGCGCGGCGCAAGCTGCCGCCTCCGCAATTGACTCGGCGGATATTGACGGCATTTTGGGCAGCATAGGCGGGGATGACACCATTATGATTGTTACAAAAAGTGAAAAGGCATCGGGTTATATATGCGCAAGACTTAGCGAGATGAGGGGGTAAATACATTTATGCTTGTGAGCCTTCACATAAAAAATATTGCTGTTATAGATGAGCTTACGGTTGATTTTTCCGATGGCTTTAATGTTCTGACCGGTGAAACAGGCGCAGGAAAATCAATTATTATAGACTCGCTAAATATGGTTTTGGGGCAAAGAACAAGCAGGGAACTTATTCGGGGCGGGCAGCAAAAAGCTGTTGTAGAGGCTCTGTTTAACATACAAAACCCTCAAGTTACAGCTCAACTTGCCGATATGGGGTTTGAAGTTGATGAGGGTAACCTGCTGTTATATCGGGATTTGAGCTTGGACGGAAGGGGAACAAGCCGTGTAAACGCCATGCTGGCAACCGCCGGTATGTTAAAAGAAATATCTAAATTGATAGTAAACATTCACGGTCAGCATGATAATCAGGCTTTGCTTTCAAGCGCAAACCATGTGGAATTTTTAGACGATTATGCGGATATTGCTGAAAAGAGGATAAAATATAAGCAGCTTTTTACCGATTTAAAAGGTATTGAAAAACAAATTTCGAAGCTTGTTACCGACGAGCATGAAAAGGCAAGCAAGGCTGAATTTTTGGAATTTCAAATAAACGAAATAGAGTCCGCCCGGTTAAATGCAGATGAGCATGAGCAGCTTTTAAAGCGGCGGGAATACCTTTCGGCGGCGAATAAAATTGCATCCGTTTTAGAGGAGGCAAGGAGTTTGCTTTACAGCGGTGAGTCTGAGAACCCTTCGGCGCATGATATTTTATCAACGGCTTTAAGGGGGCTTAGCGAAATATCCGATTATGATGAAACGCTCTTTAGCTTTCACGAAACGCTAAACGCCATAAGTATTGATTTAGATGACATTTCGCATCAAATAATAGAGTATGCCGAAAATGCCGATTTTAACCCCGCAGAGCTGGACAAAATCGAGGAACGGCTTGATATAATAAACAGGCTTGAGCGCAAGTACAAGGCTGATATACCCCAACTTTTGGAGTATTGCGACAGCTTAAAGCAAGAACTTGATGACATAATCCAAAGCGATGAGATTATTAAAAAGCTTAAAAAAGAATATGCGGAGGGTTTGGAAGAACTAAAAACACAAGCGGATAAAATAACGGCGCTGCGAAAGGCAGCCGCACAAGATTTAGAGCAAAAGATAATGTCTGAATTGGGCGAGCTTGATATGGAAAAGGTGAATTTCAAGGTTGATATACAGCCTTGTGAGTTTAACGAAAAAGGCGCAGACAGCATAGAGTTTTTAATTTCAACAAATGTAGGAGAATTGCCAAAGCCATTGTCAAAAATAGCGTCAGGCGGTGAAATGTCACGAATTATGCTTGCAATAAAAAGTATATTGGCAGACACCGACGATGTTGCTACCCTTATATTTGACGAAATTGACGCCGGCATAAGCGGGCGAGCCGCATTTAAGGCGGCGCAAAAACTGCACAGCTTGTCCTTAAAAAAACAGATTATATGCATTACTCACCTTGCACAAATAGCTTGTATGGCAAAAAGCCATTTTTTAATAGAAAAAGACAGCACGGACGACAGCACAAAAACAAATGTAAAGCTTTTAGACCAAGAAGAATGCGCATATGAGATTGCCAGAATAACGGGCGGAGCGCAAGTTACCGAAAAATCGCTTGCAAATGCAAAGGAAATGCTTACGCTGGCAAGCAGGGCAAAGGAGCGGTGAAGGCTTGCAAATGATCGGGGTTGTGACTAAAACATATGATAACATGGCTGTTGTGAGCATAACGCGCCACAGCGGTTGCGGGGAAAATTGCGCCATGTGCAAGGGCGGTTGCACGCCGACCAAACAATTTGTTGAAGTGAGCAATGAAATGGGTGCGGTTGAGGGGAATATGGTGCAAATCGAGCTTTCAGACCGAAAGGTGCTGCTTGCCGCTTTTTTTGTTTATGTTTTTCCGATATTTACATTAATTGCGGGATATCTTTTGTTTGGCTGGCAGGGCGGGGTTGCGGCTTTTGCTTTGCCGTTTTTGCTGATTAAATTCCTTGACAAAAGGCTTGCAAAGCGTTATACTGCAACTATTACAAAAATTATGGGGGGTAGCTTGTGATATATATAATTTGCGGTCATTACGGAAGCGGAAAAACAGAAATAGCAATCAATTTGGCGTTATCCTTGGATAATGCCACCATTATAGATTTAGACATTGTGAACCCATACTTTAGGACGGCCGATGCAAAAGAAAAGCTTGAATCGTCAAATGTAAGGGTGATAACCCCTCAATTTGCAAACACCAACATTGATATGCCGACGGTGCCCGCCGAGGTGTTTTCCGCATTGACAGGCGAGGGGAATATTATTTTTGATGTTGGCGGCGACGATGCCGGGGCAATTGCTTTGGGTCAGTATAATCGGTTTATCAAAGAAAAAAAATACGAGGTGCAATTTGTAATTAACGCCTGCCGTCCGATGACTGAAAATGCAGATGACACAATAAAGCTGATGCGTGAGATAGAGGCGGCATCGCGCTTGAAGGTAACAAAGCTTATAAACAACACAAACTTAAAATCAGAAACGACAAAAGAAATAATATCAGACGGACAAGACTTGGTCAATAAAGTTTCAGATGCCACAGGTATTCCCATTGGGGCAGTATCAGGGAAGAAGGAACTTTTAGATACAATAAAGACAGACTTTCCAAAACTGCCGTTGGAGCTGCATTTGGATTTTCCGTGGGAAAGGGGTGTTTGACATATGATGAGAGTAATTTTTGACGAAGATGGGTGTAAAGGTTGTGAGCTTTGCACCACAGTTTGCCCGAAAAAGATTGTGGTGATGGCAAAAGACAGGCTTAATGCAAAGGGGTTTCACCCGGCGCAGGTCATAGAACAAGACAAATGCATCGGATGCAGGTTTTGTGCAATGATATGTCCGGATGTGGTAATTAAAATAAAGAAAAGGAAAGGCTGATATAAATGGACAAAGTTTTAATGAAAGGGAATGAGGCGATTGCAGAGGCGGCTATTCGGGCTAATTGCCGTCACTTTTTTGGCTATCCCATAACGCCGCAAACAGAAATCTCGGCATATATGGCAAAAAGAATGTCCAAGGTGGGAGGAACCTTTTTGCAAGCGGAAAGCGAGGTTGCGGCAATAAACATGGTGTATGGCGCGGCGGGCGCCGGGGTGAGGGTAATGACATCATCATCAAGCCCGGGGATTTCGCTTAAAATGGAAGGGTTATCATACATAGCGGGCGCTGACCTGCCTTGTGTGATTGTTAATATAGTGCGGGCAGGTCCCGGGTTGGGTGGAATTCAGCCTGCGCAATCAGACTATTTTCAAGCGGTAAAAGGCGGCGGGCACGGCGATTATAGGATGATTGTAATTGCTCCGTCATCCATTCAAGAAACGGTTGACTGCACGATTGACGCATTTGATTTGGCGGATAAATACCGGATGCCTGTAATGCTGATGGGGGATGGTATGCTGGGTCAAATGATGGAGCCGGTAAGCTTCCCGGAAGTGAAAACGGACCATTTGCCCAAAAAGGACTGGGCGACAACCGGCACTAAAATGAAAAGAAAAGCAAATATAATCAACTCGCTTTATATACACCCGGAGGAGCTTGAGGAAGTTATATTAAAGCGTGAGGAAAAATATAACACAATTTACGAAACGGAAGTGAAATACCATACCGAGGGCTTGGAAAATGCCGATGTTGTTTTGGTCGCATACGGCACTACCGCGCGCATTGCCAAGGCTGCAATAGCGCTTGCCAAACAAAATGGCATTAAAGCGGGGCTTATAAGACCGATAACATTGTGGCCTTTTCCAACCGATATAATTGCAAAAACAGCGCCGAATGTTAAATGCATGATTTCGGTTGAAATGAGCACCGGACAGATGGTGGAGGATATACGCCTTGCGGTAAACGGCGTTTGCCCTGTTCATTTTTACGGCAGAACAGGCGGGGCTGTTCCAACGCCGACGGCAATATTTGAGCAAATAAGGAGGTATGCATGATGGAAACAATTTTTGAAAGACCGAAAGCGCTTGCCGATGTTCCGTTTCATTACTGCCCGGGATGTACGCATGGCATAGTGCATCGCCTTATAGCGGAGGTTATAGACGAACTTGGGATTGAGGGAGATACAATTGGGGTTGCGCCTGTCGGCTGCGCCGTTTTTGCTTATAACTATTTTAATTGCGATATGCAGGAGGCGGCTCATGGCAGGGCTCCCGCCGTTGCAACAGGGATAAAAAGGGCAAACCCTGAAAATATAATTTTTACCTATCAGGGTGACGGCGACCTTGCGGCGATAGGTACCGCCGAAACGGTACATGCCGCGACACGGAGTGAAAATATAACGATTATATTTTTAAACAATGCCATTTATGGAATGACAGGCGGGCAAATGGCGCCCACTTCGTTGGTGGGTCAGGTTACCCAAACGACCCCATACGGTCGAAAGGTGGAAATGCAAGGGTATCCCATAAGAATGTCCGAAATGCTTGCAACGCTTGAAGGCTCGTCATTTATCAAAAGGTGCAGCGTTGACAGTATTAAAAATATAAATGACACAAGGGCGTCAATTAAAAAAGCGTTTCAATGCCAGATAGATAAAAAGGGTTTTTCTATGGTTGAGGTGCTTTCCACCTGCCCGACAAACTGGGGCTTATCGCCTGCCGAATCAATGGATTGGCTGAGAGATAACATGATGCCGTATTACCCATTGGGCGTGTATAAGGATGTTACCGGAGGTGACCGATAAATTGACTCGTGAAATTTTATTTGCAGGTTTTGGCGGGCAAGGTATATTGTTTTGCGGTAAGGTTATGTCATATTTAGGGTTGGTGAGCGGTTTGGAAGTTTCATGGCTGCCCTCATACGGGCCTGAAATGAGGGGCGGCACCGCAAACTGCCATGTCATAGTTTCAAATGACGCTGTCGGCTCACCCATAATAAATAATCCGACCGACTTAATTGTTATGAACCTTCCGTCATTCGATAAATTTGAAAATACAGTATCGCCCGGCGGAAATATTATAATAGACAGCTCGCTGATAAGCAAAAAAACAAGCAGAAATGATGTTAACGCTCATTATATACCTGCAACGCAAATGGCAAACGAAATGGGTGTGCCTAAGCTTGCAAACATGATAATGCTTGGAAAGTTAATATCTGTTTTAGCGGCTGTATCGCTCGACCAAGTGAAAGAAGCGCTTGAAAAAAGCGTTCCGCCTTCTAAAAAAGAGTTAATAGAGGTTAATTTAAAAGCAATACAAGCAGGTTACAATTTTAATTCTGATATATAACAAAAAAACCCGCCGTTTTTTGCAGGCGGGTCTATTTTTTTATCGGATTTGACCGTTTCCGTAAATTATATATTTAGTTGTTGTCAACTCTTTTAGCCCCATTGGACCTCTGGCGTGCAGTTTTTGCGTGCTGATGCCTATTTCCGCGCCAAACCCAAACTCAAACCCATCGGTAAAGCGTGTTGAGGCGTTGACATAAACCGCCGCAGCGTCTACCTCGGCAAGAAATTTTTGCGAAGCGGCGTAATCGCTTGTGATAATTGCCTCGCTGTGCTTTGTGCCAAACATTGAAATATGAGAGATTGCCTCGTCTATTCCGCTTACAACTTTTACTGCAATTATATAATCGTTATATTCCGTTGCCCAATCATCTTCCGTTGCCAATGCAATATTCGGAAAAATTTCGGCAGTTTCATTGCAGCCTCGTATTTTAACATTATTGTTTGTCAGCTCCTGTAAAATATCGGGTAGGAAGGATTTGGCGATATCCCTGTCAATTAACAAAGTTTCTGCCGCATTACACACCGACGGACGGCTGACCTTGGCGTTTGTCGCAATGTCTTTTGCCATTTGCAAGTCGGCTGTTTTTTCGATATACACATGACAGTTGCCCGAACCCGTTTCAATGACAGGTATTGTAGAGTTTTCTATCACCGCTTTTATAAGCCCCGCTCCTCCGCGCGGAATAAGCACATCTATATAATCGCTAAGCTTCATAAGCTGTGCCGCAACCTCACGGCTTGTGTCTTTAACAAGCTCTATCGTACCAACGGGTAACCCCGCTTTTACCCCTTCGTCTTGCATTATTTTAGCAATTGCAATGTTAGAGTTGATAGCTTCGCTGCCACCCCTTAAAACAACGGCATTCCCCGCCTTTATGCAAAGCGCAGCGGCATCTGCAGTAACATTAGGGCGAGATTCGTAAATTATCCCGATAACGCCGAGCGGAACCCTTGTGGTGCCTATCAGCAGACCGTTGGGGCGTTTAGCCATCCCCAATACCTCACCGACAGGGTCGGGCAGTGATGCCACATGGCGAATACCGTCTGCCATTTGCGCTATTCTTTCGTTGTTTAGCAAAAGCCTGTCAACCATAGCGGTAGGGATGTTGTTTGCTTTTGCAGATTCGATGTCTTTCTTGTTTTCTAAAATAATATAATCGGCATTTGAAACAAGACCTTCCGCAATTGCGCATAGCGCGTTGCTCTTTAAATCGGATTGCATATTTGCAAGCTTTGCGGACGCCGCTTTGGCGCGCCTTCCTTTTTCAATCAAATTTTTATTCATAAAAGTTGATTTGCACCCTCCTTTAAATATCTTTTATTTGTTGGCGGCGGAAAAAAATGTTCCCCTTGGCTTTCCTTCTATTATATCGTATAAAATGTCCGGATTTTCACCGCTTGATATTACTGTATTTACCCCGGCATCCGATGCGATTTGCGCCGCCTCAAGCTTGGTGCACATTCCGCCTGTGCCTCTGGCAGTTCCGCTGCCCCCTGCCAATGCATGTATTTCGTCGGTAATTTCGTCTACCGCGCCAATCAATTTCGCGTTTGCATTTTTTTTAGGGTCGCTGTCGTATAATCCTTCGGTGTCGGTGAGTATTATAAGCAAATCCGCCTGCACTAATTTTGCAACATACGCCGAAAGCACATCGTTATCGCCGAACTCTATTTCGTATGTAGATATAGTGTCATTTTCATTTATAATGGGAACTGCGCCAAGCGTAAAAAGGGTTTCTATCGTTGCAAGCGCATTTTTTTGCCGCTCCGCGCCGTCAAGCACATCTTTTGTCAGCAAAAGCTGTGCAACAGTTGAGCCGTATTGACCGAAGATGTTGCTGTAAAGCCCCATAAGCTCTACCTGACCAACCGAGGCGGTTGCTTGCTTTTCCTTTGTGCTGTCGGGGCGTTTTAGCAGACCAAGCTTGCCCATGCCCACGCTTATTGCACCGCTGGACACAAAAATAATTTGCACCCCGCTGTTTTTTATATCACACAGCGCTCGTGCAAGACGCTCAATTCTTTTGAAATTCATCAGACCTGTATCATGCGTAAGGGTTGAGGTGCCCACCTTTACAACAATTCTTTTAATGCTCATTTATCTTTAACCATCCCTTTGTTTAAAAATTGCTTACAAAATAAACCCTTTATATATTTTATCAGTAATTTTTAAACTGTCAAGCATAAATTTAGCATTCGTCAAATACACCGAATTTTCTGAACTTATTATATTTTTGAGTATATATTTCGATTGGCGGTAAAGAAGAAAGCTCTTTTATATCGGCAAGAAGGGCGGTTTTCAAGGCGTTGTACGAAATTTCGGGGCTTATATGCGCCCCTTCCGAATGCTCCGGTATAATTTTATCGATAACGCCAAAGCCTTGCAGGTCGTCAGCCGTCATTTTCATAATTTCCGCCGCTTCCTTTTCTTTTTTTGCGTCCTTCCACAATATTGAGGCAAAACCGTTTGCGGATATTACCGAATAAACGGCATTTTCCAACATATAAACTCTGTTTGAAACGGCAAGCGCAAGTGCGCCGCCGCTGCCGCCTTCGCCCGTTATAATGCTGATTGCGGGGGTTTTAAGCGCTGCCATTTCATAAAGGTTTTTTGCTATCGCCTCGCCTTGACCTCGTTTTTCCGCATCAACACCGGGGTGCGCCCCCGGGGTGTCTATAAAGCATATGATAGGTCTGCCAAATTTTTCAGCCTGCCGCATAAGACGCAGCGCCTTTCTGTAACCTTCGGGGTTTGGCATACCAAAATTTCGGTTTATGTTTTCGTTTGTGGTGTTGCCTTTAACAGTTCCGATAACAGTAACGGCAATTCCGTCAATAGTTGCAACTCCTCCGGCAATGGCTTTATCATCCCCAAAAAGCCTGTCGCCATGCAGCTCGATAAAATCACAAAAGAGCGCTTTTACAAAGCTGTAAAAGTTTGGGCGGGATATGTTTTTTGCAATCGTCATCTTTTCATATGCGCTTTTCAATTACTACCCACCCCCGTATGAATTTTAAGAATTTTGCCCAACACATCTTTTAACTCATCTCGCTTGACAATTAAATCAATAAAACCATGCTCCAATAAAAATTCCGAGCTTTGAAAGTTTTCCGGCAACTGCTCGCTTATGGTGGATTCAATAACACGCCTGCCGGCAAAGCCAATCAATGCGTTGGGCTCTGCAATAATAATATCGCCAAGCATAGCAAAACTTGCGGTTACCCCGCCTGTGGTAGGGTCGGTCAACACGCTTATATACAGCAAGCCTTGCTCGGAATGCCGCTGCACCGCCGCGCTGACCTTTGCCATTTGCATAAGCGAATGGATGCCCTCATGCATTCGAGCGCCGCCCGAGGCGCAAAACACAACTACGCTTAGCAAATTATCGGCGGCATATTCAAAAAGCCTTGTAAGGCGTTCGCCAACAACGCTGCCCATAGAACCCATAAGAAACCTGCTGTCCATAACTGCAATGCAGGTTTTTATTTTATTTATTTCGCAAACGCCTGTTGTAACAGCCTCTGTAACCTTTGTGCTTTGCGTTAATGCAGTGATTTTTTCCTCATAGCCCTCAAAGTCAAGCGGGTTTTGGGTTTTTATATTATCAAACATTATTGAAAAACTGCCCTCGTCACAAATGTGCAAAAGACGCTGAAAAGTGTCCAGCCGCGCGTTTTCGGACAGTTGCTTTTGACTGTCGTCTTTAGCGGTATATGTGACGGGAATTGTTGCGTATCTTGTTTTTTTAAACATATTTTTAAGCATAAACAATGCTCCGTTTCATTGGCGGTGAGCCGTCATTTTTGTTTATTATCCGAATTTAGCAACATCTCGTTGCAAAAATCCGTTCCATAGCTGCCTCGGACAAAATCCTCGTTATTTAAAACGCTTATATGAAAATCAATATTTGTCGTTACCCCATAAAAAAGATATTCCGAAATTGCGCGTTTCATGCGCAAAATGCAATTTTCCCGTGTGTCGGCAGTTACAATAAGCTTTGCAATCATACTGTCATAAAAAGGAGGAATAGTATAGCCCTGATAAACTCCGCTGTCAACCCGTATCCCAATGCCGCCCGGTTGGTGCATTTCTTCTATTGTGCCAACGCACGGAGCAAAGCCGTTGTTGGGGTCTTCCGCGTTTATCCTGCATTCCATTGCACAGCCGTTTATTTTAATATCCTTTTGCATAAGGTTTAGTTTTTCCCCATGCGCAATTTTAATTTGTTCTTTTACAATGTCTATTCCGATTATTTCCTCGGTTATCGGGTGCTCAACCTGTATGCGGGTGTTCATTTCGCAAAAATAAAAGTTTTTGTTTGCGTCAACTAAAAATTCAACCGTACCTGCATTTATATAATTACAGCGTTTGGCAATTTTTACGGCGCATTTTCCCATTTCATTTCTTACAAAATCGTCAATAAAGGAGGAGGGAGCCTCCTCAATCATTTTTTGGTGACGGCGCTGAATTGTGCAATCCCTGTCGAAAAGATGAATTACATTCCCATGCCCGTCCGCTAAAATTTGAATTTCGATATGGCGGGGGTTTTTTAAATATTTTTCTATATACAGCCGCCCATCGCCAAAGCAAGCGATTGCCTCGTTTTTTGCGGCATCAAAAGCTGTTTTCAGTTCGCTTTTGTTTTCAACTTTTCTGATTCCCCTGCCGCCGCCGCCCGCTGCCGCTTTAACCATAAGCGGAAAGCCGATTTGCTCTGCTGTATTCAGCGCGTCGGCATGGTTTTTCACTTCGCTCACCGAACCCGGCGTAATCGGCACATCGGCGCTGTGCGCAATTGTTCGAGCCACTATTTTATCGCCCATTTCTTGCATTGTGCCGCTTTTTGGACCTATAAAGGCAATGCCGAAACTTTCGCATTTTGAAACAAAATTTGAGTTTTCAGCCAAAAACCCAAAACCCGGGTGAATGGCTTGAGCGCCCGACACAAGAGCTGCCGATATTATTCTGTCGATATTAAGATAGCTTTCATGCGCATGAGCCCCTCCAATGCAAATAGATTCGTCTGCAATTTGAACATGCAGCGAATCCCTATCAGCCTCTGAATACACCGCTACGCTTATTATGCCCATATCACGGCAGGTTCTTATAATTCTTACGGCAATTTCGCCGCGATTTGCAATAAGTATTTTTTTAAACATACCAACCTCCGGTTATTTGGCAACTGCAAATGTAAGGGTTGCACTTGCCGCCCTTTTTCCGTTAACATACACAACCCCTTCGCCAACTCCGACTGCGCCTTTTCTATTTATAATTTTAACCTCTGTTATCAGCGTATCGCCCGGTTTTACCTTTTCTCTAAACCGAGCATTATCTATTTTTGCAAAATAGCCTGTTTTGCCTTTGAATTCATCAAGCATAAGAATACTTACCGCACCGGTTTGAGCCATTGCTTCAATCAGCATAACGCCGGGCATAACCGGGTTGTTTGGAAAATGCCCGTTAAAAAAGAATTCGTCGCCTTTTAAGCGCAGCCTCCCTTTTGCATACTGTCCGGGCAGCACATCATCAATGCGGTCAACCAAAAGCATGGGCTTTCTGTGCGGTATTATATCTTCAATTTGCTGTCTGTTTAACATTTGCACACCTCATTCAATTACTATCAAGGGTTGGTTGTATTCCACAAGCTGCCCGTTGCTTACAAGAATTTCTTTAATTGTCCCGCTTTTATCCGCCTCAATCTCGTTCATAAGCTTCATTGCCTCTATGATGCAAACCGTTTCGCCCTTGCAAATTTCGTCCCCCACCTTAACAAAAGGCTCGTCGTCGGGAGTGGGAGCGGCATAAAAAGTGCCTACCATCGGCGAAAGAATGGTTTTTTGGTTACAGGCAATATCTTTTGTGCCAACATCAATGCTTGTAGCGACAGCGCAATTGCCGGATTTTGAAATATGAATTTTAGCCTGCTCAAATTCGATTGATGCAGACTCGATATTGCTTGACGATAATTTATCAATAAGTTCAAATGTAAACTGTTTTAGTTCGCTATAATTCATAAACCCACAGTCCTTTCATATTTTTCAAACACCAATGATGCATTATGCCCGCCAAACCCAAGCGAATTGCTAAGGGCATACGAGACTTGCTTTTTTTCGTTTTTGTTGGCGGTGTAGTTTAAGTCTATCCCTTCATCCGGCTGCAAATAGTTGATGGTGGGTGGTATTATCCCATGCTTTATTGTCATAATGCAGGCTATTGACTCAATTGCCCCTGCCGCGCCAAGTAAATGCCCCGTCATTGATTTGGTTGAAGAAATATTTGTATTATAAGCATGGCTGCCAAGCGCTTTTTTAATTGCTATCGTTTCGTATAAATCGTTCAGGGGAGTGCCTGTGCCGTGGGCGTTGATGTAATCCACCTGCTTGGGCGAAATGCCCGCCTCGTTTATTGCATCCGTCATTGCGCGCGCTGCGCTTGTTCCGTCCGGATCCGGCCCTGTAATATGGTATGCATCCGCGGTTGCCCCATAGCCGGAAATTTCAGCGAAAATTTGAGCGTTTCTTGCAATTGCGCTTTTTTCGCTTTCAAGAATTAAAATTCCCGCACCTTCTCCCATAACGAACCCTTGACGGCGCTTATCAAACGGAAGGCTTGCGGCGTTAGGGTCGTTGGATGTCGAAAGCGCTTTCATATTTGTAAACCCTGCCATAGCAAATGGGGTTATTGCCGCCTCTGAACCGCCCGTTATTGCAATGTCTAAATAGCCGTTTTTTATAAGACGAAAAGCTTCGCCGATGGCATGCGAGCCGGAGGCGCACGCCGAAACGGTGCAATAGTTTGCGCCTTTAAACCCAAACCTCATAGAAATCATGCCTGCCGCCATGTTGCTTATCATCATCGGAATAAAAAGTGCAGACACCCTGCCGGCACCTTTTTCCATGAATTTTATATGTTCCGTTTCATAGGTGTTCATGCCGCCCACGCCGCTGCCCACGATTACGCCGCAGCGATATTCGTCAAAGTCGGCAACTAAAACTCCGCTTGTATTTATCGCCTCTATTGCTGCCGAAACGGCAAATTGGCAGTATCTGTCCATTCTTTTGGCATCTTTTTTTTCAAAATAGTTATCGGTATTAAAGTCTTTAACCTCCGCGCCGACTTTAACTTTATTTTGTGAAGTGTCAAACTGGGTGATATAATCTATTGCGTTTTTGCCGTTTGTAAGGTTGTTATAAAAAGCGGCAACATTATTGCCGGATGGCGAAATAACCCCCATGCCTGTTACAACCACCTTGTTTTTGTTGCTCATAAAGAAATCCCTCCGGATACTTCTATTGTTTGACCGGTTATATATGCCGCCCCTTTGGATATGAGAAATGCGGCTGTTTTCGCAATTTCTTCCGATTTGCCGAACCGCTTTAGGGTAATTTGCGTCAGCGCCTGTGTTTTAAAGGAATCCGGCAACCCGTCCGTCATGTCCGTTTCAATAAAGCCGGGAGCAATTGCGTTTACCGTTATACCGCGCCCTCCAAGCTCTTTTGCAAGCGCTTTTGTAAAGCCGATTATGCCCGCCTTTGCGGAAGAATAATTAACCTGCCCGATATTGCCGTAAAGCCCTGCAACAGACGATATATTCACTATCCGCCCCCAACGCTTTTTCATCATGGCGGGGACGGTAAGCTTTGAAATGTTATAAATGCTTTTTAAGTTGGTTTTATACACACTATCGAACTGTTCTTCGCTCATTCTGATAAAGAGCGCATCATCGGTAGCCCCTGCATTGTTTACCGCCACATCAACAGACCCAAGCTTATCGGTAATATCGTCAATCATTTTTTTGCATTGCTCTAAGCATGAAACATCACATTGAAAAATTTCGGAACGCACGCCGTTTTTTCGGCACATTTCAGCGGTTTGCCGTGCCGCCTCTACATTTCCGCAATAGTTTATTGCGGTATCAAAACCGCAAGCGGAAAGCTCAACAGCGGTTGACCTGCCTATACCTCGAGACGAACCGGTAATTAAAGCAATCATGCTATCCCTCCAAACTGACATGCCTTGTCTTTCATTATTTTTTGTGCGGTTGATACCATATCTTTTATAATTTCATCGCAGGTGGAAATTTCATTTACGATGCCTGCTATTTGACCTGCCATGAAAGAGCCTGTTTTAAAGTCACCGTCAACTGCCGCGTTTTTTAGAGAACCTGCTGTTAATTTTTCAAATTCTTCAAAGTTAGCTACTTGGTTTTCCATAACCTTACATTGCCTAACAAGAGGCGATTTCAGACACCTGACAGGATGCCCTGTGCTTCGCCCTGTAACGGTTGTGGATATATCGGATGCTTTAACAACCATTTCTTTATATTTTTCGTGGATATTACATTCCTTAGACGCCAAAAATCGAGTGCCGCATTGAACCCCTTGAGCGCCCAGCATAAAAGCCGCGGCAACCCCCTCGCCGCTTGCGATACCGCCCGCCGCTATAACAGGGATAAACACTTCCCTCACTATTTGGGGAATGAGCGCCATTGTAGTTAGCTCACCAATGTGCCCACCCGCCTCGTTGCCCTCGCCTATGACGGCGTCAGCGCCGATTTTTTCCATCTTTTTTGCTTGCCCGACCGATGCCACGACCGGAATTACAATAATGTTATTTTGTTTCCACATATCAATAAACCTTTGCGGATTGCCGGCGCCTGTCGTTACAACATCTATTTTTTCTTCGACTGCCAAATCTGCCAAATCATTTGCAAAGGGCGATAACAGCATAATATTTAACCCAAACGGTTTGTTCGTCATCTTTTTTGCCGCCCTTATTTTCTCCCGCACAACTTCCTTAGGCGCGCTCCCGCCCGCTATAAGCCCTAAACCGCCGGCATTTGACACGGCGCTTGCCAAATGCTCGTCTGACACCCATGCCATTCCGCCTTGAATAATAGGATATTTAATTTTTAGCAGCTTGGTTATTGTTGTATCCATTTTTAAAACCTCCTAAACCCATTCCAACAATGCGCCCGCATATGTCAGTCCCCCGCCAAAGCCGACAACAATCAGCTTTTCGCCTTGCTTAATCAAACCGTTTCTGTTCATTTCATCAAGACAAATGGGGATGCTGGCGCTTGATGTGTTGCCGTATTTCTCAACATTTATATATGTTTTTCCCGCCTCAATATGCAATCGGGACGACACAGCCGATATAATTCTGCTGTTTGCCTGATGAAAAACAAAATGCGAAATATCGTTAATTGCCAGCCTGTTATTTGACAAAAGATTATTTATAATTTCAACATTTGCGCCAACTGCAAATTTATAAACTTCCTTCCCGTTCATTTCAATAAACCTGTTATCACCGAAAGCTTTAACTTGCAATACATTGCCCAACTCACCGATAGAGCGGCAAACGCTGTCAATCATACCCTTGCTATCGCCTGCACGGGTAACAACCGCCCCTGCGCCGTCGCCGAATAAAACGCAGGTTCGCCTGTCGGTATAATCGGTTATGTGGGAAAGAGCCTCGGAAGCCACGATAAGTATGGTTTTTGCTTTTTTCGTTTTTATGTAGCAGTCTGCAATGTCAAGAGCGTAGCAAAACCCGCTGCACGCCGCATTTACATCAAAACAAAAAGCCTCTTTTGCATCAAGCGCTTTTTGCACAAGGCATGACAAGGACGGCGTAAAGTATTCCGGCGTAATTGTTGCCGCTATAATTATATCTATTTCATCCGAAGAAACGCCGGCATTTTCCATTGCGCGTTTTGCCGCTTCCGTTGCCATTTCCGATACGGAAATATCTTTGGCTATTCGCCGCTGTTTTATGCCGGTTCGCTCTGTTATCCATTCGTCTGAGGTTTCAACCATTGCTTCCAAATCGCTGTTTGTTAAAACATGTTCAGGCAAGAAACGCCCCGTACCTTTTATTTGAAGATATATTATGCTCCACTCCTCTTGTAATTATTTTTTAATGTGCTATAATTAGTTAGACGATTTGACTATTTGATTAACTAATTATATTATTATTTAATATGGTTGTCAAGGGGAAAAATGGGGGAGTATGAAATGCTTGAAAAATGTTTTTTGTTTGAAGGGCAAGGGGAACAGCGCCCGGGTATGGGAAATGAAATTTTTAAATCATATTTTGCCGCAAGAGAAGTGTTTGACTTGGGGAGCAAAATAACAGGGGTGGATTTACGCCGCTTGTGCTTTGAAACGGATGCTGATGAATTAAATAAGGCAGACAACTCACAGCTTGCAATTTTTACCCTTTCAATGGCGATTTTTAATGCCGTAAAGCAGGAGGGCTTTACACCCTCTTACTATGCGGGATTTTCGCTTGGCGAGTGCAGCGCGCTTTGCGCCGCCGGTGTTTTTTCACTTGAAGATGGTTTTAACATTATAAAAAAGCGAGGAGAACTGATGCACCAATGCGCGCAGGAAAAAAAGGGCGCAATGTATGCAATAATTGGGCTGGAGGATTTTGAGGTCGAGCGAATTTGCGCCGAAACAAAAGGCTTTGTTGCGCCTGCCAATTATAACTGCCCCCTGCAATTGGTTATATCAGGCGATGCCGACAGCGCATATAATGCGGCGCACAAATGCATGGAACAAGGCGCTAAAAAGGCGGTAAGGCTTTCGGTGGAGGGGGCTTTTCACACAAGGCACATGGCAAAGGCGGCAAAGGAATTTCGGCAGTTTTTAAAAGGGTTTTCATTTTATAAGCCGAAGGGCACGGTATTTTCAAATGTTTATGCCGGTAAAATGGTTGATTACTTTAGCATTCCCGATTATCTTTCAAGCCATATTTTAAGCCCTGTTCGATGGAAACAGGAAATTAAAAAAATTATTGAGAGTGCAAATGTTGAGTTTTATGAAATCGGCTGTGGGAACACACTTTCGAAATTAAACAGAAGAATTGACAGAAAAATTATAACAAAAGGCTTGTCAAACCCTGCTGCATTATCGGAGGTTTTGTCATGAAGGGTGAATTTAGCGAAAAAATCAACAGTTTTTTAATTGATATTTTTGATAACATACTTATTTTTGAACAAAGGTCGTTGAGCAAAAGCAACAGTAATCTTTCGATAGGGGAAATTCATATAATAGAACAGATAGGCTTGTCGGGCAACAAAAAAATGTCGGATATAGCAGATGCAACCGGCGTTACTCTTGCAACAATGACTGCGGCGGCGGACCGCCTTGAGCGAAAAGGTTGTATAACAAGAGAACGCTCCGAGGTGGACCGGCGAATAGTTTTGCTTTCACTCACACGATATGGGCGGGTGATTTTTAAGCTTCACAGGCGTTTTCATGAGCAAATGGTAAATAAAATAACGGATGGCTTTGATGACATTGAGATTAAAGTGCTGTTATCAGCGCTTGCCAAACTAAATGACTTTTTTGGCAAACAAAACAAAGCTTCTTTAACATAGTGAGGCATCATACTTTGCGGTAACACTTTTACGGCGCATCGAATATACTGTAACATAGGCAAACCAAAATGCTTTATGTTAAAAGGAGGCGCGCCGCCGGTGTTTAAAAGATTTTGCGATAAAAAGGTTTGGGGTTTTGTTGCGGTAGCAGCAGGGGCGGGGATTTTATCAGCGCTTATACTGCCCTTTTGGATTTTGGTAATTTTACTGGCAGCACTTTTAATTGTTTTGGGACTGTGCTACATATAGTGTTGTTTTTGATGTTATCATGTGTAGGCGAAAAATGCAAATGTGAGGTGTAAAGGTTGAGAATTATTGTTTTTAAAATGCCAAAGCTGCTTGGTGGAATACTAAAGAAATTGCTCAAAATTCGTTAATGGCTATAAAATATAAAGCAAGCGTCGGTTATCGGCGCTTGCTTTATGATTTATAGGGTTTTCTCAGTTTTCCAAATAACAAAAAGCCCCGCCCTTTGCATATAGACCACAACGGCAATTAAAATCGGGGTTAAAACCATGCCCAAAAGCCCGAAAAGCCTAAGCCCGGCATACATACCCATCAAAGTCAAAACGGGGTATGTGCCCAATGAGCTTGCCATTATTTTTGGCTCAATCAGCTGACGGACAATAAGTATAATCAAATAAAGCACCAACAGCGATATTCCCATTTTATATCTTCCCAATATCAGCTCTATTATGCCCCATGGAATTAGCACAGCGCCCGTTCCGATTGCGGGTAGGGCATCCACAAACGCCAATGTCAGCGCAAGTAAAAAGGCATATTGAACGCCAAGTATTAAAAAACCGGTTAAAAGTTCGGCAAAAGTTATGCAAAGAATAATTGCTATGCTTTTTAAATATTTTCCCAACGCTATAAAAGTGTAACCTTTTATTTGAATAATGCGTTCAAAAATCGGTTTTGGGAATTGAATTGAAATGCTTTTTGTTAAAAAATCAAAATCTTTTGTAAAAAATATGCATGATAGTAAAAAAGCAACGGTGAATATTATAATGTTCGGCAGTGAGCTTGCAATCCCCGTGGCAGCATTCATAATTTTTTGTGTTGCAGGCATTATAAGCGATGATAAGGATTTTGAAAGGCTTATAAGCGCTTCGTTTATGTAGTTTGAAGCCTCGGGCGTAAGCGCCTCGCTGAAAGTTTTCCATCGTTGCGCCATCTGCTCAAAAGCGGCAGGGAGTGACGAGCTAAAAGCAGGCAGTTGTTTTGAAAGCGCCGTTATTTCACTGACAAGCCTGTTTATTATTGCGTATATAATGCCTGAAATCATAACAAGAACCAAAACGAGCGACAGTAAAGACGCAAGCAGATTGGGGAATTTTAGTTTTTTAAATAACCTAACAAAGGGGCGTGCTATAAAAGCAACCACCGCCGCCAAAATAAAGGGAAGGAAAATCCCCAAAAGATTCGGAAGTATTCTTATGGCAAAGAAATACCCCAAAACTATATAAACCACTATCAGTAAAAATTTTAAATGTTTATTTTCCGGCATGGCGTCCTCCATCTATAAATAAACCGAGCAGTTTATGCCCCTCGCTGATGTATTTGCCCTTTTTTGCGGTTTTTTCGCTGTATATCCCATTGCTGTTGTTATCCCCTTTTCGATATATTGCGTACGGAACAGCATCGTTTGTGTGCGTACCCAAGGAAAGGGGAGTGGGGTGGTCGGGCGTAACAAGAATCGAGAAATCAACACCTTCTTTTGTTAATTCTTCGAAAATTGGGCGGACTATTTTTTCATCTATCAGCTCAATAGCTTTAACTTTATTTTCCGTTTCAAACCGATGCCCGCATTCATCGGGCGCCTCAATGTGCACATAAACATAATCGTTGTTTTTTAGCGCCTTTAGCGCCGCATCGGCTTTTGCGCCAAAGTTTGTATTTATGTTGCCAGTTGCGCCTTCAACATCAATTTTTTCCAAGCCGGAATAAATTGCAAGCCCTTTTATAAGGTCAACAGCTGAAATAACAGCGCCTTTAATTTTATATATATCGTAAAACGAAGGAAGGGTGGGCTTTTTACCTTGACCCCAAATCCAAATTGAGTTTGCGCATTTTAAACCATTTTCCGCCCTTTTAATATTTATCGGGTGGTTTTTTAATATTTCATGGCTTTTTTGCATAAGATTTTTTATTAAGGGGCTGTCGCCCAAGTAGCTTGTTATTCGTTTTCCAGAAATATCATGGGGCGGCGTTAGATTAAAGGTTTTGTCACAGCCGTGCCATACAAGCAGATGGCGATATGATATACCGGAGTAAAATTTTAAAACATCGCTGCCCAGCGCTCGGTCTATATCAGAAATCAGCGCTTTTGCTTCAGCGGTGGTAATTTCATCGGCGCTGTAATCGAGCATATTTTTTTGTTTGTAATCATCCTCGACCGATAACGAAACTAAATTTACACGAAATGCAGTGTCGTCGGCGGAAAGGTCAACTCCTATGCTTGCGGCTTCAAGGGGTGAGCGCCCTGTATAGTATTTGTACGGGTCATACCCCATAACAGAAAGGTTTGCCACATCGCTCCCAGGGGGTAAATCATCCGGTACGGTTTTTACAAGCCCGCAAACACCTTTGTTTGCTATAATATCCATATAGGGTTTGTAAGCGGCTTCAAGAGGCGTTTTGCCGCCTAATGAAGCGATTGGGTAATCTGCCATTCCGTCGCCAAGTATAACAATATATTTCAACTATTCCACTCCGTTTCACAACAAAGATGATAACAAAATTTGTATTTATATTATCCAGCACCCACATTTTATCAAATTTTATTGATTTATACAATACATAATTGTAAAATAATTAATAATCTGTTATAATGAAAACCATAACAGCCGTTGGAATTGGCTTTGTTTCATCCTTTGCAACGGTTTATGCATTACTAAATTAGGGGGCGATGGCTTTGGTTTCTAATAAATGGCTCATACTTGTCGTGTCATTTTTTGCAGCGGCAATTGTTTTAACATTCATACTTAGCGTGCCAATCGGCGTTGCAGACGGGGGAAGTCTTTATAAAACGCTTGAGGGCTTGGGGCTTGGTTATCAAGATACGCCATCTGCTGATTATTTTGAAGTGGAATTTAATATATATGACGATGCAAAAATAACAGATACGCCTTCTGCAATTTCAGCCATTGCAATTGACAAGACGGCGAAAGTTTTTGATGTAAGGCGCCTTGCGGCAATATACTCTGTTTTATTTATTTTTGGCTTATTGCTTGCAATAAGAGGCGGTATTAAAAACGATGTTTTTGACATACCTTTTGCCGCGCTCTGCATTTTTATTTTTGCAGACACAGCATACACGGCATACTTTAACACATTTTATAGCGAAGGCGCGATACACACAACCTATATAGTAATGTGCGCTTTTATTATATTAAGCTATAATGCAAAAGCCGTTGTGCCGTTTTTGGCAATATTGTCCGCTGTTTTCACCCTTGTTTTTGCTTTCTGCGGAACGGCGCAAGCATGGATTGCGGTTTTATTCGGTTTTTTAATTTCTCGTCTTTACAGGCTTTGCGAAAACAAGCTTCATAAGGTTATATGCATCGTTGCGGGGGCAATTTCGGTTTTATTGGCTATAACCTTCGCTTTTAATTATAAAAGCGAGGTGTATGAAAAAAATATTTATAACGCTGTTTTTTTCGGCGTCGCGCAACATGAAAGCATAACAACTTTGGGGTTAAATTCTTCCTTGGACGAACTTTGCGGCGTCTTTTATTCTGATGAAATACTAAATAAATATAATCTTCAAAATGAATTTTACAATAAAATATCCTATTCGAAAATAACAAAGTTTTATTTGACCCGCCCAATGGCGTTGGGCAGTAAGATTAACACAGCAATTAAAAATGCGTATAATATGCGCCCCTCATATCTTGGAAACTACACGAAAGATAGCATAAAGGATAAGCGGCAGGCAGGGTTTTTCAGCCTTTACAGCAGCTTTAAATCAAAATTCATACCAAACACGGCAGTTTTTGCTGTAATATTTTTCGCCTTATATTTTGGGGTGCTGCTTTACACATACTTAAACGAAAAAGGCTATCGACCAATCATAGAGTTTGCATTTTGTTTGGGCTTTGCAGCGGTGCTGAGCCTGATTATTCCCATAATTATAAGCGGGAGCGCTGAAATCGGAAAAGAATTATTTTTGTTTTGCCTTTTGTTTGATAGCATTGTTGTATTCTCCGTTACAGCCGGAGGACGCTATATGTATCGGCGCAAAAAAATGCTGCAAAATAAGTATGGTCTAAATTCCGATTAATGAAATTTAAATAACATATTTACACTTGAATTGTTTTATAACTTGTAGTATAATTAAAATAGGGAATAATTACTTTAAACCAATATTAATTAGGGAGGGTGTTTAAATTGATATCTATAATTTTAGGTCAAAAAGGAAGCGGAAAAACAAAAACCCTTATCGACATGGTGAATGAGGCTGGTGAAAAGGAACACGGCACGGTTGTATGCATTGTACAGGGGAACAGGCACACCCATGATTTACGACCTTTTGTGCGCTTGGTTGACACTTCTGAATTTGATTTAGACAGTTTTAAAGTGTTTTACGGCTTTATTTGCGGAATAATTTCCGGAAATTATGACATATCACACATTTTTATAGATAGTGTTACAAAAATATCCAACAGTAATATGGACAAATTCTCCGGATTTCTTGAATATATTGAAAAATTATCAAATCAGTTTAACATAGCGTTTACCATGACGGTAAGTGCGGAAATGTCAGAAGCGCCGGAGGGCGTAAAGAAGTATTTAATAAATTATTGATTTAAAAAAACGCGCCTTTTTAGGCTGTTTTTAATATCTGCATCAAATAAGCCGATGGAGGTTATTGCATGCGAAGGCTTTTTAATCCAATTTTAATATTGGTTTTGATTTGTTTGCCAATGTCCGCTTGCGGCATATCAAAAAAGGTTCCGGATGTCGAAAGAAAGTCGGATACGGCGGTTAGAATTGAAAAGTCTGACAGTTCATTTGCCGTTGTGAAGGACAAAGGCACGGTCATAGTTGGAGTAAACCCTCAATCCTTTCCATTTTGCTTTGTCGATAGAAGCGGTGCGGTTACAGGCTTTGATGTGGATATGGCAACTGCGGCGGCGCAAACTATGGGCGTTGAGATTGAATTTAAAAAGATTAATGCCGATAATCTGATAGATGAGCTAAATTCCGAAAAAGTTGACTTGGCGTGGGGTGGGATTTTTATCAATTCGGAGTTTGAAGGCGAAGTTTTATATTCAAAATCATATGTATCCGATTGGGAAACTTTTTTTACGCTTCGACAATCACCGATAGAAAAGGCGAAAGACTTACAAGGCAAAATCATAGCTGTGGAAAACGCTTCAAACGAATACATAGACAGCATTACGGATAATAAAAATATAAAAATTTATAAAAGCAATTCCGCGGCGGTTTCCGATTTGGAAAAGGGTAAAATAGATGCGGTGTTTCAAGGTTATGCCGAAGGTAAATATCATACAAAAAACAACGAATGCATTTTTAAAATTTTAAATGATACTTTTTATGAAAAAGAGTATGCCGCAGCCGTTCGTTTTGGCGACAGGGCACTAATGTCCGAGATTGATAACGCAATTCAAAACATAATTGATAACGGCGCCGCCAAAGAATTATCAGAAAAATGGTTTGGCGACGATATTACAAAATAACAAAGAATTAAAAATGGGGCAATTTCATGAATCGAAAAGAAAAGGTCACCCATAATTTAGAACGAAACAATGTTTGCGTTTGCTTTGCAGAAAATAAAAAATGCGTTGTGCCGATAGTTGATAAATTGCTTGAAAAAGGCGATATTGTTGCAACGAGCAACTCGATAAGCTTATTTAAGTGCGGCATAATTGAGCATTTAAAATGCGGAAAATATAATTACTTGACAAGGCACAAACCTAAATTGCCATTTAATAAACTGCAAGATATTTATTTTGATGCGTTTAAAGCGGATGTCTTTTTATGCGATTGTGATGCAATTACCGAAAACGGAGAGCTTTATAATGTCGATTGCAGTTCAAACAAATCTGCCGTGCTGTCATACGGGCCTAAGCGAGTGATAGTGGTTGTAGGCTGGAACAGCATTGTTAAAGATATAGACGAAGCAATTTCAATTGTAAGGCGCAATGCCGTGTTAAATAAAGCTTGCAAAACCCGGTTTTATGACGGTGCCGACAGGAAGGGATTAGGGCTTTCATGTCAAAAAGGCAGAATTAATGTTATCGTGGTAGAAGAAAACTTATGAATGTAAAAAAATAAATATACAAAAAATGCTTGCATATACTTATAAATTATGCTAAAATATTCTATGCATTAACATGTGTAATCCGCTGCGCCGTATATTGGCTTATGATTGCATTAACAAAGGAGAGAAAAAAGTTGGATTTAGTTAGACAAATAGGTCAAGACCAAATCAGAACCGACCTGCCGCAGCTTAATATCGGTGACACCGTTAAGGTGTATGTTAAGGTCAAGGAGGGTGCAAGAGAGCGGGTTCAAATGTTTGAAGGCATTATTATCCAAAAAAAACATGGCGGCATTAACGAGACCTTTACCGTTCGCAGGGTTTCTTACGGCGTGGGTGTTGAAAGAATATTTCCCGTCAACTCGCCAAACATTGATCGAATTGAAGTTAGCCGAAAGGGTAAAGTTAGGCGTGCAAAGCTGTTTTACCTTCGTGATAGAGTCGGCAAAGCCGCAAGAGTTAAACAACGGCTTTAATATTGTGATTTTAGGCGTGACTGCCGACATTATGCGCCGCATAGCCGCGTTAGTGTGTCGGAGTAACGCCTTTTTTTCATTTATATGCAAATGAAAGGGTTGGTTACAATGCAGCAAAACGAATTTGAACAAAATGAATTTGAGCAAGATAAAAAAATTGAAATGACGGTGCAGCAGAACAAGCCGGAAGTAAATTGGAAAAACGAATTTTTTGAATGGACAGAGGCAATTATCATAGCGGTTGTTATAGCCGTAATTATAAGGAGCTTTTTGTTTACCCTCGTTTCGGTTGAGGGCGCGTCAATGGAAGACACATTGCATACAGGAGACCGTTTGTTCGTGCGCAGAATTGGTTACACGCCGAAAAACGGCGATGTGATTGTGTTTACGCCGGAAAACAAGCCCAATACCCCATACATTAAAAGGGCTATTGCGGTGTCGGGGCAAACAATAGACATAGATTTTACAAAAGGCGTTGTAATGGTTGACGGCAAGGTTTTGGACGAAGACTATATAAAGGTGCCTACAAAACGGTCGGGTGATGTAACATTTCCCATAACAGTTCCTGATGGCTATTTTTTTGCAATGGGGGACAATAGGGGCAACAGCCACGACAGCAGGAACAGCGATGTAGGTAACTCTGATAACAAAAGCGGGTTAGTGAAAAATAACACATTAATCGGAAAGGCGGTCTTTAGAATTTGGCCTTTTTCGGTGATGGGATTTATTAAATAATATGAATATTAACTGGTATCCCGGCCATATGACCAAAACAAAAGGTTTAATTAAAGGACAGCTAAAAATTGTCGATGTAATTATAGAGCTGTTGGATTCAAGAATTCCCGTATCTTCGAAAAACCCGGATATTGATGGTATGGTTGGTTTAAAACCTCGCGTTGTGGTTTTGAATAAGTGTGACATTGCAAACAGTCTTGCAACAAAGGAATGGATAAGTCATTTCAAAAAAAACGGCGTGCAGGCGGTTGCAGTTGATAGCATAAGCGGGAAAGGCTTTAATAAGATTCATTCCGCAATCACCTTTGTTTTAAGAGATAAAATAAAACGCGATTTAGAAAAGGGAATGAAAAAACGCCCGCCCAAAATTATGATAGTTGGTATTCCCAATGTTGGTAAGTCCTCATTTATAAACAGGCTTGCGGGCAGAGCCAGCGCTAAAACAGGGGATAAGCCGGGAATAACAAAGGCGAAACAGTGGATAAATATCAGCGGAGGGTATGACCTTTTAGATACGCCGGGAATTTTATGGCCGAAGTTTGACGAAGCAACCGGGTTAAGCCTTGCCTTTACCGGCGCGATTCGCGATGAGGTTTTCGACATTGTTGATGTTGCGTGCCGTCTTTCTTACTTCTTAGCCAAAGCATATCCCGAAAACATACAACAAAGGTATAAGCTTTCGGAAATTTCCACTAAAACGGGTTATGAAATTTTATCGGAAATCGGCTCAAATCGAGGATGCCTTATAAGCGGCGGTGAAATTGATTTGCAACGGGCAAGCGAGATATTGCTTGACGAATTTAGAGCGGGAATTTTGGGTTTCATTACCCTTGAGAGAGCAGGCGAGGCGGTGCTAAGCTATGAGTGATGCTGCCAGGGTAAAAGCCTTATGGCAAATTGAACACGAAAAAATTAAAGACGGTTACAACCTTATCGCGGGGGTTGATGAGGCGGGCAGAGGACCTCTTGCGGGGCCTGTTTGTGCGGCGGCTGTGATATTGCCGGCTGATTTTTATTTTGCAGGAATAGACGATTCAAAAAAGCTAAACGAAAAAAAGCGCGAAAAGCTGTATGATGAAATAATAAAAAATGCCGTTTCATATGGAGTTGCTTTAATTCAAAATGATGTTATAGATAAAATAAACATACTAAACGCCACCTTTAAAGCAATGTGCGAAGCTGTGCACTCCCTTGCGCCACAGCCGGATTTTGTGTTAATCGACGGAAACAAAATTAAGGGGTTGAGCATTAATCATGAATGCGTAATAGGGGGCGATTCAAAAAGCATTTCCATTGCTGCCGCGTCGATAATTGCAAAGGTGACGCGTGACCGAATTATGCACCGGCTTGACAGTCAATACCCCGATTATGGGTTTGGAGTACATAAAGGCTATCCGACAAAAGCGCATTATCGAGCGCTTTTTGAAAATGGAGCAAGCCCGGCACACCGAAAAAGTTTTAATTTAAAGCTTGAAGGTTGATATGAAAATGTATAAGAAAAGCGTGGGGGCATTCGGCGAGATGATTGCCGAGAAACATTTAATAAAGAAGAAGTATAAAATTATAGATAAAAACTTTTACATAAGGGGCGGCGAGATTGACATAATCGCGCAAAAGGGCGAATATCTTGTATTTGTCGAGGTGAAAACCCGCAGCAGTAATAAATTCGGAAGCGCTGCCGAGGCGGTCGATTTTTATAAAAAAACCCGCATGATAAAAGCAGCTAAGGTATTTTTACAGCGATACGGCAACGCATATGCTCGTTTTGATGTGATAGAAGTTTACATAACTTCAAACAGTACAAAACTTGTTGCGGACAAAATTTCCCACATAGAAAACGCTTTTATGGAGTGATTTAATGTTTAGCGATGCACATTGCGATACAATATCGAAAATATATGACTGTAATCAATCGCTGTTTGAAAACGACTGTCATGTTGATTTAAAAAGGCTGAAAGAACAAAACAGCCATATTCAATTTTTTGCAATATGGGTTGACCCAAAACACCGTCCGCTTAGTCTTTTGCGTTGCCTTGAGCTGATAGATACCTTTCATTTGGAGGCAAAGAAAAACGGCTTGCAGCTTATAAAATGCAAGCAGGACATTACAGGCGGCGGGGCGTTACTGTCGGTAGAAGGCGGGGATTCCTTAGCGGGCAGGCTGTATAATGTAAGAAACCTTTACAGGCTTGGCGTGAGGGCTATTACACTCACATGGAACAACAGGAATGAACTTGCAGACGGTGCGGGTGAAGGCGAAAACTCGGGCGGGCTGTCGGTTTTTGGTCGCAAGGTTATCGCAGAAATGAACCGCCTTGGAATGGTGGTGGATGTTTCGCATCTTAATGAAAAAGGTTTTTGGGATGTTGCGTCAATATGCAAAGCCCCTTTTATCGCCTCTCATTCAAATTCCGCGAAAATATGCCCTCACCGCCGAAATCTTACTGACGAGCAAATAAAAGAAATTATTAAACAAAAAGGCTTTATCGGAATAAATTTTTATCCGGATTTTTTAAGCCGAAACACGGCGAAAATTAGCGATATTCTTCGCCATATTGAACATATTATGTCGCTGGGCGGCGAAAAAGCGCTTGGGTTTGGCGCCGATTTTGACGGCATTGACACTTTGCCCGAAGGAATAAAAGGTGTGGAGGATATGCACAAAATCATTGACCGTTTGGAGAAACTAAATTATACGAAAAGCCAAATTGAAGACATTGCATATAAAAATTTAAAAGGTGTATTAGGACAAATTTTGAAAAATTAAAGATTTGTATTGCATTTTATATTAAAATGGTGTATATTATACTGTGAACATCAACTTATTATGAAATTCTTAAACGATATTTTTCGTTTTTGGAAAGGACTGTTAATATGAATTTATCTAAAAAAGCAATACAAACAAACCCGTCTCCTACCTTGTCAATTGATGCAAAATTTAAAGAAATGATCGCAAGCGGCATTGATGTTATAGGTTTTGGCGCAGGCGAGCCGGATTTTGATACTCCCGAGCATATAAAGGATGCGGCGATTGCGGCAATAAAAGCCGGTCAAACAAAATACACCCCCGCTTCAGGAACAAATGAGTTAAAAAAGGCAATATGCGAAAAACTGCAAAAAGATAATTGTCTGTCATATAACATCTCTGATATAGTTGTTTCAAACGGAGCTAAGCACTCGTTGGCAAATGCGTTTTCGGCAATATTAAATCCGGGTGACGAGGTTATAATTCCCGCACCTTTTTGGGTGAGCTACCCCGAGCTTGTGAAGCTTGCGGACGGCGTTCCCGTTGCATTGCACACCGACGAGAGCACAAATTTTAAATTTTCGCCGCAGCAGCTTGCCGCCGCTATAACGCCCAAAACAAAGGCGCTTATTGTTAACAGCCCGAGCAATCCTACCGGCATGGTTTATTCAAAGGCGGAGCTTGCCGAAATAGCAAAAATAGTTGTTGATAACGATTTGTTTGCGGTGTCGGATGAAATATATGAAAAGCTTATATACGAAGGTGAGCATTATAGCATAGCCTCGTTTGGCGAGGATATAAAAGCCAAAACCATTGTGGTAAACGGAGTTTCCAAAAGCTATGCAATGACAGGCTGGCGAATTGGTTATACCGCAAGCAACCCGCAAATTGCAAAGGTAATGGCAAACATTCAAAGCCATTTGGCATCGAACCCAAGCTCCATTTCGCAAGCGGCGGCGGTTGCCGCTTTATCCGGGTCGCAAAATAGCGTTTCCTCTATGCGTGATGAATTTGCATTGCGTAGAGATTACATTGTAAAAGCAATAAACGCTATACCGGGCGCTTCTTGCCTTACGCCGCAGGGCGCTTTTTATGTTATGATGAATATTAAAAGCTTTTTGGGCGGTCAGATAAAAGGAAAGGTTATAAATAACTCGGATGAATTTTGCGCCCATGCACTTGAAGTGGCTAAGGTTGCCTTGGTTCCCGGCAGCGGCTTTGAGGCGGAGGGATATGTGCGTTGGTCATATGCAACCGACCTTGGAAAGATTAAGGAAGGAATTAAAAGGATTACAAACTTTTTATCATAGCTGAAAGGAAAGAAAAAATGACTGATATTTACGAAAGCCCTTTAAACACGCGCTATGCGAGTGCCGAAATGAAAAACCTTTTTTCCGCTGACACCAAATTTAAAACATGGAGAAGGTTGTGGATTGCGCTTGCCGAGGCACAGAAGGAATTGGGGCTTGGCATTACCGATAAGCAGATTGACGAGCTAAAGGCAAACGCCGACAACATCAACTATCAAGATGCGGATTTGCAGGAAAAAAAGGTGCGTCATGATGTAATGGCTCATGTGTATGCTTATGGAGTTTTATGCCCTAATGCAAAGGGCATAATTCACTTAGGCGCAACATCTTGCTATGTTGGAGATAATACCGACATTATTCTTATGTATGAAGGGCTAAAGTTAATTCGCAAAAAAATAGATGCGGCAATTTACAACCTTAGTTCCTTTGCAGAAAAATACAAAAAACTTCCCACCCTTGCGTTTACTCACTTTCAACCGGCGCAGCTTACAACGGTTGGAAAGCGTGCAACCCTTTGGATACAAGACCTGCTTATGGATATAGAGGACATTGAGTATCAGCTTGGCAAGGCGGCGTTGCTTGGTTCTAAAGGGACGACAGGCACGCAGGCAAGCTTTTTGGAGCTTTTTGACGGAGACGATGAAAAGGTAAAAAAAGCGGAAGAGCTCATTTGCGAAAAGATGGGTTATAAAAAGGTTTTTGCCGTTTCAGGGCAAACATATCCCCGAAAGCTTGACAGCAGTATTTTGAACATTTTAAGCCAGATTGCTCAATCCGCCTACAAATTCAGCAACGATATGCGCCTTTTGCAGCATCTAAAGGAAGTTGAGGAACCGTTTGAAAAGGCTCAAATAGGCTCATCCGCCATGGCATATAAGCGAAACCCCATGCGCTCCGAACGAATATCCTCGCTTGCACGATATGTTATTGTAAGTGCGCTAAACCCCGCAATAACGGCGTCGACACAATGGTTTGAGCGAACGCTTGACGATTCTGCCAACAGACGGATAACGATACCGGAGGCATTTTTAGCGGTAGATTCAATATTAAACCTTTATATTAATATAACGGGCGGGCTTGTTGTGTATCCAAAGGTTATTCGCCAAAGGGTTCTCTCGGAGCTTCCCTTTATGGCGACAGAAAACATAATGATGGATGCTGTGAAACGAGGCGGTGACCGGCAGCAACTGCATGAGCGGATACGAATACATTCTGTGGCTGCGGCGAAGGCGGTAAAAGAAGAAGGTAAACCAAACGATTTGGTTCAAAGAATTGCCGCAGACCCAATGTTTGATACGGATGAAGCCACAATCATGAAAATATTACAGCCTGAAAACTTTATCGGTCGGTCGGTTGCACAGGTTGATGAGTTTTTAAGCGAAATAAATATCAGTAAACAGGATATACAAATTGAAATAAATGTTTAGGGGTGGTTTTTTGAATAAAAAAATAGGCTTTATCGGGGCGGGCAACATGGGCAGCGCAATAGCGGAACGCCTTATAAAATCAGGCGACTTTCACGCAAGCGACATATTAATAACGGATATAGACAGCAAAAAGACGGATAAACTTGCCAAATTGGGTGCAACCATATGTGAAAACGCTGAATTTGTTGCAAAGCAAGCCGATATTGTGGTGCTTGCGGTAAAGCCGTATGCTTTTAAATATTTACTAAACAGTATATCAGCATATACGAACCCTCTTTACATTTCAATAGCTGCGGGAATCACGATAGATTACATTAAAAGCTTTTTTTCACAAAATGTTCGTGTTATAAGAGCTATGCCAAACACCCCTGCCTTAATTGGCGAGGGGGTGACGGTTGTATCATATAAGCACCCGGCAACACAGCAAGATGAAAGCCTTGCATGCGGAATTTTTGAAAAAGTTGGCATGGTGCAGCGTATGAACGAAGAATATTTAGACAGCATTGTCGCTTTAAGCGGCAGCAGCCCGGCTTATGTTTATATTATGATAGAAGCTATGGCAGATGCCGCTGTTTCGGGCGGAATTGACCGAAATGTTGCATATAAATTAGCTGCGCAGGCAGTAGCCGGCAGCGCGAAAATGGTGTTGCAAACAGGGCTCCACCCGGCGGTGTTAAAAGATAATGTATGTTCACCCGGAGGCACAACGATAAAAGCAGTTGAAATGTTAGAAGAAAAAGGCTTCAGAAGTGCATTGATAAGCGCAATGAAGGAATGTTCAAAGCGCTCGGCGCAAATGTCGGGCAAATAATTTGTATTTTTTATAAATGAATCAGCCTGCCGAATAATCGGCAGGCATTTTTTTGTAATTATTCCCCGTAGACAAGCATAACATTACAATAAAGGGTTTAGTCTAACGGGGGGATATAATCAATGGAAAAGATAAAAAAACTAATTCGCCGGCATATAGCGTATAATTCTATTAAATATTTTCTGCTTATTTTGTTTTATGTAATCGGTATTACAGGGGGCGCTATATTTGTAAATTCTTTGCCCTCGGAAAAGTCTGATGAACTTATGGGCGTTATAAGCGGGTTTTGCACAGGGATAAGCGATGGCGAAATAAGGGCGGGCGAAACTTTCCGCCAATCAATGTCGAACAACCTAAAGACAGTTGCCCTGCTCTACATATGCGCAATATCGGCTTATTTGATACCTTTGATTTATTTGCATATGGCTGCAAGAGGTTTTGTGATTGGTTTTACAGTGGGGTTTATGTCGGTGTTTTTTGGCTTTAAAGGCTTTTTATTTGTTTTTGTTTCCGTTTTGCCGCAAAGCATAATTCTCATACCCACCATAATGGCTATGTCTGTTTTATCCCACAATTATTTAATTAACAAAAAGCAAATGTTAAAAAATTATTTTCCGAGCAAAGGCGGAAAAGGCTTCTTTTTAAAGTTTTCGTATGCAACATTGGTCATTTGCCTTTTTATGGTGGCGTCTGCCGTGGTGGATGCTTTTGCAATCCCTGTGTTTGTTAAGGCAATAGTAGGTGTGTTTTAGCAAAGCCCCTACATGTTGTGGGCACAAGGTATTGTAAAAAACTTTTAAAAGAAATATCTAAAAAACTATATACAAAACAGTTTTTTTCGTGTATTATATTATTTAGGGCGTTTACATAATTAGCTCATGGGACGAGCCGGATTTATAAAAAATGTTATAATAGAGAGGGGGAGGGTAATGGAGCCCAATGTAAGTTTGTTTAGAATATTTAAAAGAAGTGCGGCAGTTATCCGACAATACATTACAATCATACCGTAGGGATATAGTTAAATACATTACATACACCAAAAAGAATCAAATAAATTCATACGAAAATATTTTGCCCTCAATCATAAAGGAATATATGCTCGCTCTTCAAGATGAAGGAAGGGCCAATGCTACTGTTTCACGAAGCTTGGCTTCGATACGGGCATTTTATAAATATTTATGCGACCAAAAAATTTCACCGACCGACCCTACCGATGGAATTCAAACAGTTAGGGTGGAAAGGAAAATACCGCAAATTTTGTCAAGCCGTGAAGTGAACTTGCTGCTTGAACAGCCTTCAATGGCAGAGCTTAAAGGAATTCGCGATAAAGCCATGCTTGAAGTTATGTATGCAACCGGTATCAGGGTTTCTGAATTGATTTCTTTGGATGTAGACGACACAAACATTGATGTGGGTTATATAGTTTGCCGCAACAATAATAAAGAAAGAATTATCCCTCTTTATTCCGAAGCAATAGATGTTGTGAAAAAGTATCTGTTGCAAGTGCGCCCGGCGCTGGTGAAAAACCCCACCGATAAAGCGTTATTTGTAAATTTCAACGGCAGCAGGCTGACGCGCCAAGGTTTTTGGAAAATAATTAAAACATACACAAAAAAAGCGAAAATTTCAAAGCAAATTACGCCGCATACATTACGCCATTCATTTGCAGTTCATTTGCTTGAAAACGGGGCGGATTTAAAATCAATACAGCAAATGTTGGGGCATTCTGATATTTCGTCAACCCAGATATATACAAGCATCGTGAGCAATAAAATAAAAAATGTATACAATAGCGCTCACCCAAGAGCACGCAGTAGACAACTTAGTTGAATAAAAAACAATAAATTGGCATACCATTTTAATAGATAACCTTATATAGGAGTGTTATGTATGAAAAATGGTATGTTTTTTTTATGTCTTATAATATTTTTTACAGCGGTATGCCCAGCCGGTTTAGCGGAGGAAGCGCCAATTGGAATTACGGTAGATGTGCCTTCCGCTATTTTGATTGACGCTGCAAGCGGAGATGTTTTGTTTGCCCATAATGCACAGGAGCATCTTCAAATTGCAAGCGTTACAAAAATAATGACTATGCTTCTTATTATGGAGGCGATAAACGCAGGCAAAATAACCTTTGATGAAAAGGTAACGGCAAGCGAATACGCATGCAGTATGGGCGGCTCGCAGGTGTATCTTGAACAGGGTGAGCAGATGACTGTTCGTGATATGCTAAAGGCGATAGCAATATCATCGGCAAATGATGCAAGCGTTGCAATGGCAGAACATATTGCAGGTAGCGCGCCTGCCTTTATTAATGCAATGAATAAAAGGGCAAAAAAGCTCGGAATGAACGACACTCTTTTTGAAAACTGCACCGGTCTGGATTCCGACAACCAGCATAGCTGTGCGGCGGATGTTGCGAAAATGTCGCGTGAGTTGCTAAAGCATGAGGGCATACACGAGTTTTTGACAACATGGATGGACAGCCTAAGGGATGGGAAGTTCGGTCTTTCAAACACTAACAGGCTGATTCGGTTTTATGATGGCGCTATTGGTATTAAAACCGGTTCTACCGATGATGCCAAATATTGTCTTTCGTCCGCGGCAACTCGCAATGATTTAACGCTGATTTCGGTTGTGCTTGCGGCACAAACTTCAGACGAGCGCTTTAATGAGTCACGCAAGTTGTTGGATTTTGGGTTTGCCAATTATGCGGTTGCAAAAGGTGCGGTAAAAGGCGAAAGTTTTGGCAATATATCCGTTTCAAAAGGTGAAAAAACCAAGGTAGAAATGGTTGCCGGGGCCGATTTTAAAAAGCTGATACCCAAAGAGGATAGGGGAAATGTTGAAACCAAGGTTAGCGTGCCGGAATATGTTATAGCGCCTGTTCAGCAAGGTAGTAAGGTGGGCGAGTTGTTAGTGTTTGTAAGCGGAAACCAAGTAGGCAAAATAGATTTGGTCGCCAAAAGCGATGTGCCAAGAATTAAAGTGTGGAATATGCTTATCAACATAATAAAAATGTGGTCGCTTTCTGTATAAGCTAAATGCTGTTTATAGGTCAATAAAAGGTTATAACTTAAGTTTTAATACCTGTCAAACATGTCTTGTTTGCAGGTATTAATTTTTTTACAAATTTATAATGCAGTTTACAACGACTGTTGGCATTTTTGCACCTTGACAAATGCATCCTTTGCTGTTATAATAACTTTGTTTTGTTGAATGCATGTAAAATAAATTGAAACTCTTATAAAGGGGTATCATACAACGGTTAGTATGACGGTCTCCAAAACCGTTCATGAGGGTTCGAATCCTTCTACCCCTGCCACGGACATTGTCCGTTTATATCGCTCACAGTTTATTCTGTGGGCGAACTTTTATACCCGCATTTTAAATTTTATATGCCCCTTATGATTATTCGCACCACCGGCATAATGCCGGATTTAATTCGCTTTTAGTTTTTGCTAAGGGCGAATTTTTTGCACGAAAATAAGAACTTATGCCCCTTATGATTATTCGCACCACATCGGGGCAAAGTTCGCTTTGCTCCGTTTTTGTTTGCAAAAATCTTCGCCCGCTTCCTTGCTGCCATGAAAAAGATAATTAGGTAAATGCGTGACAAGTTATTGACATTTTACGCGAAAACCTGCGATGTTGCCCCTAACGCTGCCGATTTCAAGCAACCCTTGTCTTACCAATTTGTTGTTTCTCTCTCGACTACTTTACGAAGATTTATAATCATGTCATATTCAAGAAAAACATTTTTTTTTGAAGTGATACGGTCAATATACCTCTCATCTTCAAACGCGGCGGTTATTGCTTTCTTGATTTTAGCGCGCAGCCCCTGGTATGTGTTGCCGATACTAATTAAAGCAATAAGGCTGAAGGAGAAAAATTGAAAATATATATTGTTATATTCTTCTGAATTATGCTTCAATTCGGCATATGCGTTTGTGTGTGCCGATTTTTTTTGTCCGTCGCTATCAAGTATGATATCGATCAAATCATTGATTATTTCTTTATCACAAAGCTTTCCAGCCAAATATATTGCCATAACTCCCCTCATTTGGTTATTCTTTCTACAATCCTGCAAAATAACATCTTCGCGCGTCCGAATCATTGACCTTAAAACAGGTAATGCAACCCTGTCACCAATGAGCGCAAGGGCAAAAGCGCTATGCTTGCGGAGATTTTCATCAGTTGAACCAAGCCATTCGCAAAGGGCTTGGCGTATGTTTTCACCCAACCGCCTGCATGACCAAATAGCAGCGCCGGGGGTCAGGGTGGCAAGCTCAGCTTTGATAGCATCAGCGTCGGTTAACCAAGTGATTTTCTTCTCTTTAAGCTCCGGGTTTTTCAACCTTATCCATGTTGGAATATCGAAAACATAGCCTTTATTATTACTCTCGTCAAAACAACCAGTCTCCTTTAAACGAGGAAGTAAATCACCATACGGTACATCACGCAGCGCACAGCCAGTTTTAATAGATATGTCTGCTATTGCAGCGGCAACTTCACCTGTCTTTTGCATATCACGCATCATTCGCACACAGCTGGAAATGTCCCTGTCAAACGACATACAGCGCCCTGCAACTAAAAGCCCGTCATAACCCTTTGGAATAAAGGAGCCCATGGGAATGGGAATGCTGATATTAACCGCGCCCAGATTGCTTGCTATTGCCCAGTCCTGCAATATTTCGCTGTCCAATGCAAAATCTAAGCCATGTTTATCAAGGTCGGCATATGCATAGAAAACTGGTTGCTTCGTCATTTTGTCATCAAAAAATTCGGGTAGGGTAACAGTTTCTTCACCCTCAACTCTGCGCCCCTCTCGAACACCGATTAAGGGTGCAAAATAGAGGGGATGGCTTCCTTTGTCACCCTTTCTGTTCAGGTGGGCGGCATGGGAAATGATAATGCCGCTCGACAGCTGTTGTGGGTCACATTGCTTCATATATCCACTATCAAAATTTGTGCCACGAACTATGCCGTTTCTGGTATGAACCCTAACGCTTGTAAATGGCTGGGTGCGCCCATCAATATCCCTGCCCCAACGCGAAGAACATCCGGCAATATCGCACACATAAGCATCACCGGTGCAATCGATTAACACCTTGCAGGCTATAGCTTTTGTACCGTGAGGTGTGAGAAGGTTTATTCCCTTAACGGTTTTGCCTTCAAAATAGACTCCCGTAACGGTTGATTCATATTTGATGTCCGCCCCAAAGCCCAAGGCAGAGTCTTCAAGTACATACTTTTTTGCATCGATACTCATGTGCACTGGTTTGGTGTAGACAGACGGGGTGTGGTTTTTTGACATTCGGTCAATTTCTTCGTAAAATCCGCCCTTTGAGCCAAAGTAATATGCCATTATCCCTCCAGCTGTTCCTATACCGCCCATGCAGGTTAACCTTTCTACACCTGCAACGCGCAGTCCGGCCCTGGCAGAACAAACTGCGGCAAGGCTTCCCGCTGTGCCTAAGCCGGCGACAATAACATCGTATGAGTCAGAGAAATCAACATGCGAGACCTTCTTATGTATTGTATCTCCGTTTATTTTTTGTGATAGCACCATAGTGTTATTTCTCCATTCTACTAATTGAATTTATACCTGCTTGCAGCGCTTCAAGGGGATTGCGGTAAGCACAAGACGGAAGGAGTATTGCGCCGTCCTTTTCGGAAACGGCAGGGCGGCAATTATAGTCAAAGCAGTTTGCAACAGACGAAATCGTCCATTCCTTTAAAATGCCTTTCCGTTTTTCCCAAAAGCCGTGTAGCTTTTTTCGGGCGACAGGAAAATCATCGTTTTTATCGACACACAGCTTCAAAATAGTACTGCCGGTGAGCGGACAGCAGATGTATGACACGCTACCACTATTGGTAAAGCAGCTAAAATCCGGCTTATCACTGTTCAAAACCGCATTTATGGTTTTGGACACTACATTGCAGCTGCGCGTGTCTAAAATCATGTCTGCACGAATTTCACTAAAGCCCTGACTATTGAATATTTTTACTGAAAATTCAACTCCATTATGCGTCACTTCTGCAACATCTGTGTTGAGCATAACAGGAATGGAACTATCTTTCACAAGGCTGTACAATATGGGAGCGGTAGCGGCGATATTAGTAATACCCTCCTTCGTTAAAAGCTTTGCAGCAGTAAGCTCGTCGGCAAAATTCTTGGCAAATCCTGTAAGCAGAGTGCAACCATATCCGTATCCGGGGTTGAAACAATCTATAAACTCGTAGCCTATTAGTGAGCATCGTTCTACAACAAGCGTATTTTCTTTTTTTGCAAATGCCGCACCCATTCCGGTAAATGTCGCTCCTATTATTAGCAAATCATATTTTGAAAGCATATTGACCTCCGTTTCACTATTGCTTCAATTTATGATATCATTATATATAATATATAATGTATATTCAATGTACAGTTTTATCTTTTTTTGTGTATTTTTGCTTGCCTATTGAAGCGAATACGATTAATATTATGAAATTTAGATAAAAAGGAATTCGGCATGATTGTATGCACACCATTAGCGCCGACTTTCACCAAGACGGATAACGGAGACTACTATAACCTTGTTTAGTACTGCATAGTGAGAATCAAACATAATTGTGCTTGCTATGTTCAATTTAAAGGCAAATGCAGGCAACCTCATTGACACCATTTCAGCAATGGGGTATAATTATATTGAAGATAATCTTCCGAAAATTTTAAGCGGCAATATTGATAGGCGAGAAGTGCTTGAAGCGGCAGTTGGAGCGCATAAAAATATACATAGCTTGGGAGCGGAGTAATATGATTGGGAGAAATGTTTTTCGAAGATTATCGCTGAAAAACAAAATGCTTGCCTTAATTGTGGTACAAATAATTACAGTTATTTGCATTTACAGCTATTCCTCGTACTACATTTCAAACAAAATAATTTGGGACAAGACCAACGAAAACATTACACTTATGCTGAATGCAATAAAAAATATGTTGGATGGTTATGTATATACGATATTTGATATTTCACAGGGGCTTTTTTATGACAGTCGGATATATTTGGTCGGTGATACGAATAAAGAAAAAGACGAATTTAAAGCATCGATGGAAAATCTGTTAAAGCAGTCCATTGTGAATGTGGATTGCATTCATGGTATTTGGCTTTTAAACTGTGGAACGGAGGTGAAATATATAAAAGCCGGATATAAAACGGACATCGGAATTGCAGTCCCCCAAATAAGGGAAATGCTTAATCAAAGTGATGAGAAGGATACTTGGTATATAACAGGCAACGAAAATGATACGAGTGGAATTTATTATTGTAGAAATATATACGACCCATATACTTTCAAGAAAATTGGAAATCTTATATTTCAGGTGTCAGAGAAATATTTTGGTGAGGCATGTGCTAAATACTCCGGAGAATCCATGGGTATTATGCTGATAAGCAAATCAAATCATTTTATTTACTCCGTCGGTGCCGACGATGTAAACATATTCGCTTCTTTAGCGGGATATTTGAGGGGAAAAAGGGAAATTACCCTTAACGATAACCGAAATGGAATTATGGTATCTTCAGTTGTTTGCGGCAGCAATGGCTGGCGAATTATTGCGTACAGCAGCTTTAAAGATATTTATGGGGATTTATTCTTGTTCATGGTGTTCATTGCGTTTTCATGCGGTTTTTCAATAATTATTATGTTTATATGCAACAAATATCTGCGAAATGAGCTTGTAGTTCCAATAAATGTGCTTGTAAGTAAAATGTCAACGGCAAATCACTACGATGGGATAGCTGATGAAATAAGTCATACCAATCAAAATGAATTTAAGATAGTTTTCGATTCTTTTAACAACATGAACAAACGGATTAGAACCCTTATCGACCAAAACTACAGGGAAAAGCTTATGTCAACTACGGCGCAAATCAAAGCGCTTCAAGCGCAGATTAACCCACATTTCATTTTTAATACTCTTCAAAGTATTCAATGGTTGGCGCATATAAACAATGTTCCGGAAATTGTAAAAGCCACCGAAGCTATGGCGAAGATGATCGATGCAGCAATTGGCAGGCATGACGAAATGATACCGCTGCAAGAGGAGCTTGAGCACATAAACAGCTATGTGCTTATTACAAAACTGCGGTTCGAGGATACTGTCAGTTTTATAAAGTCCATAGAACCCGCAGCGCTTGATATTTTAGTGCCGAACCTTATTTTGCAGCCCATTGTGGAAAACTGTATTATTCATGGCAAAAGCAGTAAAAAAATTGTAGTTAAGCTAAGTGTTAAAATACAGGGCGAAACAGTTGTCATTATTGTTGAGGATGATGGCAAGGGAATGGAGCAGACGCAAACAGATGAATTAAATCGCTGTTTTACTTTAAACAATGATGAGTATTTTAGCAGCTATGGTACCGACACAGGAATAGGGCTTGAAAATGTAAACCGGAGGATAAAGCTGATTTACGGGGAGAAATATGGGATTTTTGCGGAAAGCGTACAGGGCGAATACACAAGGTTTATTATAACCGTTGCAAAGGATTTGGAGAGTGAATAATGTATAAGGTATTAATTATTGACGATGAACCACTGATGAGAAAAAGTTTAAAAACGGTTATCCGATGGGAAGAATGCGGATGCTTTATATGCGGGGAGGCAGGCAGCGGGGAAGAGGGGGTTGCTACCATAGATAGTCTTAGACCGGATATTGTAATTACTGATATAAAGATGAACGATTTGAGTGGCTTGGACATGCTTGAAAATTGCGTCGAAATGCTTAAAAACTCTAAACTTATAGTAGTAACGGGGTATAGGGATTTTGATTATGCAAAAAAGGCTTTGGATTTAAATGTATTTGGATTTTTGTTAAAACCGGTTGATGTTGACGAAATAACCTCCGTCATAAAAAAGGCGGTGTATGAGCTTGATATTCAAGCCCAAAGCATTAAAAAAATAGATAATTTAAAAAAGTCAGTTGATAATACATTGTTTGTCCAGCGGGTTAGGCTGGCGGCGGAGGTGTTTGTCAATGCCGCTAAGGATGAAGGCGGACATGGCATCGAAGGTGCGAGGGAAAAAATCAAAAAGCTGTGTAATGATTTTTTGAAGGAAAAGAGACACTCAAGAATTGTATATAAGTATATTCTTTATACTTTGCTTGAAGTTTTTGGGCATTTTGTCAATGACGAGGAATTTTTAAAGGTTTTTGAAGTATCAAATATTGATATGATTATTGATAACAGTGATGAATTAGATGGCTTTAGCGATTTGGTCGAGCAAATACTTGATAATACTCAAAGGCGCCTTTCGGTTTCGGCAAGTAATGAGGATGACCAAAAAATTCGTGCAATGTTCAAGTATATTGACGATAACTATGCCGAACATATAACACTGGAGGACTTAGCACAGCTTACCTTTGTCAGCTATAATTATGCATCAAAGCTATTTAAAAAGGTGGCTGGTAGGTCATTTTTGGATTATTTAAATTATGTGAGGATTGAAAAGGCAAAATTGCTGTGCAAAGATTTGCAATACAAGGATTATGAAATAAGTCAGCTTGTAGGGATAAGCAATGCGTATTATTTCTCGAAGCTATTCAAAAAGTATGCAGGTGTAACCGTTACCGAGTACAGAAAGAGTATAGCTAATTAGACCGGCTAAAGAATACTTGAAAAAGAAAAACCGCTGATATGCATGGGTCGAAATTAGATGGCAGACGGCAAAATGAGAAAAAGGTGATTCGGATTGGATTTTGGTAAATTTTCCGTAGGGCGGTTTTAATGACTTGCTTGAAACTCAAGTATCAAAGATGTGCGGTTTATCACACTTTTTCATTATACCTGCACTTGCGGCATATTGCAGCACCGTTTGAAATCTATTAAACATATACTATAAAAGCCTTGTTTATTACGGTAAACCAGCTTAATCGCTATAAAATTATTTTGTCATCGCTGTTGGCGCGTCAACCCCGGTATGATTTTCATACCCCGGCTTGTGTGATCGCCATCTGCTGTCTATTTTAAAATCAATGGAATTGAAATTGTCACCGGTTGTATTTATATACTCCTGAAGCGCAGACCGGTGGTGTTCTAAAATGGATTTGCACTCGGGGGAGCTGATTAAATTCGTTTGTTCGCCCCTATCCTCCGAAATATTATATAACTCTTCTGCGTTTTCTTCAAGATATTTCATATATTTATAATTCCGGGTTCTAATCATGCGTCCCGGCTCCATGGTAAATCCCCATTCCGTAAGCCATTCGCTTACGATGTACTCATGAACTTCAAACTCATTTTCGCCCTTAAGTATAGGCAAAAGGCTTTTACCCCAAAGCCCTTCCGGGGTTTCCAATTCGGCATAATCACATAGGGTTGGAAGTATATCCATCAAAGAAACAAGCTGGTGTGCTGTGTTCCTATCGGTTCTAAACCCTTGGCCTTTAAAAAATAAAGGCACATGCGTAGTTTCTTCATAAAATGAAACCTGTTTTGTAACCAAACCGTGTGCTGCCATTCCATCACCATGATCTGCTAAGAAAACAATCAGCGTATCCTTCGCATCATTGCGTTTTTCCAAAGCATCAAGAATTAACCCTATCTCTGCATCCAGTCTTTCAATATAATGGTAATATGCGGCAAGATATTGCCGATAATTATCCTCTGTCCACCCTGTTGCCTGGCATTGCCTTCGGTGGCTGCAGCATATGTATTGGACAGGCTTGGGACGGCTTTTAAAATCAGATGTGTAAAAATTATCTGGCAATGCCGGCAATTCCTTGTCGATAGGTATATTTTTATGCACACCCTTGTTGTGTCCTACCCAGTTACAAATATCATGGGGGTTTTGTAAATCTGCAATCAGCAAATAGGGTTTTTCATTTTGTTTCGACAGATAATCAACAACCTTTACGGTGGTATATCTGTCCCTTTTTGTATCATAATTAACAGGAAAAGCATCACTACCCTCAACCTCTAACGCACACTCAGGCTCAACACGAAATCCCCGCAGAGTGCCCGCGTCATGAGTTTTGCCAAAATGTGTGGTATCATATCCCGCTTCCGCAAAAATACTTCCTAAAGTGGGAAGCTCGCTGGGATATGGTGGCACAAAATGATTTCTGCCATTAGACTCTATTTTTGTCTGATGGGGCAACCGTCCCGACCACAAAGCTGCCCTTGCCGGTTGACAGAGCGGGTATGGAGTATAACATTCATTGAAAACAATCGCGCCGTTGGCAATTCTATCAATATTAGGAGTCTGGACATAATTATTCCCGTATGTCGGCAATGCCTTCTGTGACAGTTGGTCAGATACAATAATTAATATATTTTTTTTATTCATTCGTATTGCACATCCTTGCTTGTATGTTTTTTCAATATCCCTTTATATAGGCGTACACAACGATATAAAATCGTCTACACAGGCAACAGCTAAACATTCAACAGTATCTGCCGCGCCATAATAAATCTTAACCTCTCCATTATCTTCAAGAATCATTCCTCCCGGAAAAATCACATCATTTCTAAATCCATTTTCGGTTTCATAAGCTGCTTCTGGCGCCAACAAAGGTTCATGGCTAATGCCAATAACTTTTTGCGGGTTATTCAAATCCAAGAGCATAATTCCGGCGGTATACCGTTTTTGCCAACATGGCTCCCATCCGTTCTTTCCTCTTGTGTGATCAATATCAACCGCATGAAAAGTAGCAAGCCAACCTTTTTCTGTCTTTATCGGCGGAGCAGCAGGTCCTATCTTGTCATTTGCAAAAGGTACATTTTCAACACCCAACACAAGCTGAGAATTTCCCCAGTATTTTAAGTCAGAAGAATCGGACATCCATATATCAAAATGTTCTTTGCCTCCGCGTCCATAAACCGGAAAAGGCCGTTCCATTCGAATATATTTGCCGTTTACCCTATCAGGAAACAATACCATATTCCTGTTATCCGGCACGGTCATGCTTAATATTTCAAATTTATCGAAATCATCCGTTACTGCAATGCCCCCCCTTATCCCATGTACGGTATCTAAGGCAAAACACATATAACACCGCCCGTCAATTACTGTTAATCTTGGGTCGTATGCTCTTCTAATCTCATTATCCTTCAACTTAAAGCATGGCTTAGGCTGAACAGACCAACGAATACCATCGTCACTGAACGCCAACCCAATACTTGTACATTCCAGGCGCTGCTTTGAAGAACGATAATCATTCCTGAATACCATTACATATTTATTTTCGTATTTTGTAACACCCGCGTTAAATACCAGGGTTGCATTATAAGGAACATCATCAGCCGTTAATATGGGATTGCCGGAGTATCGTTTAATCAGTTTACTGGATTTTAAATCACTCATTTTGATGTCATTCATCCTCCTGTTTTTATTTATAAAAATATTTCCTTTTTACAATAGTTTTCTATCATTTTCTCCATTATATTACACCCTTATATCACCTGATGTCGGCAATATGGGGAACAACATCACAAGTTTCCAAATAAAACATTAATAAGCGATCGCGCATTTGCCTGATTATGTTTTCCATTGCAGGGTCATCTATCCTGTTATTCAATTCCGATGGGTCATTTTTCAAATCATACAATTCATCGGTTTCATAAAGCCTGTATATGTATTTGTAGTCCATTGTTCTCACCATAACAGCTTTGGTATGTTCAGGTCCTTCGCTCGACTGCAAGCTGACTCTGGGCCAATAGGGCGCTGTTGAGTCAGTACTTCCTTTACTTTCTCTTTCCATGCAATGTGTCTCCCCGTGAAGTCTTCCGCCCTCACAAAAAACAGCGTCTCGGTGGCTGCCTTTGCCGTTTTTTATAAGTGGAAGCAGTGATTTTCCAAAATGGGTATGGCTGGGTTTTATCCCTACCAAATCCTCTACCGTTGCTGCAAAGTCAATTAGTTCAACCAAGGCGTTATCCCGTATTCCCGCATCTAATGGGATGCCGGCGGGGGGTTTTATGATAAAGGGTACCCGGGTCAAACAATCTTCAAATGTATTTTGCGTCTTTTCCACAAGACCGTAATTTCCTGTAAAATCACCGTGGTCGCTGAACATAAAGACTGCTGTATCGTTATAGGAACCGGTTTCCTTTAGTGCATCAATAATCAGACCAAACTGGTAATCCACCCTGGCGCACATACCCAAATATGTAGATTGGAGTTCTGTCCAGCGTTCTTCTGTCCATCCGTAAAGCCCCTGTCGGTCATGAATGCCTTTTAGTATACTGGGTTTTTTGCTCCAATCCAAGGGTGTGGATATACGGTCACATACCTTTTTTCTGTCGATTGTACTGTACCACGGTTCTTCAACCGCATAGGGGGGATGTGGGAATGTCAGGGATAGATAGATACAAAAAGGCTGGTCTGCTGGTGGGTTTTTGATGAATTTTACTGCTTCGGTAACATTGTGCCAATCGCTATCAAAATTGACGGAATCTTTCCACGTTTTGATTTGCCCAACATAAAAGGAATAAAAATTGTCGCCGTCCGGCTCTCCCCTTCGTTGTCGGTATTCTGCTCCCGCTGCCGGCTTTAAGGGTGTTTTGGGCTCATTTTTAAAAGAACAGTATTGATTTATCCGATGTTTTTGCACAAGATCGTTCTTACCGCCCCACCAAACATAATACCCTGCATCCATAAGGGTTTTGAGTAAAACCGGCTCATCGGAACGCATCATATGATGCATGGTGCGGTGCCCCCGGACATGAGGATACCAACCGCTCATAAAACTACATCTGCTTGGTGTGCATACGGGATTTTGGCAAAACGCATATCGAAAGGATACTGCATCCTTTTCCTGTATTTTATCCAGGTTCGGCGTAACAGATGCGGGGTTTCCCAGGTGCGCAAGTGCATCTGCCCGGAATTGGTCCGGATTGAAAATTATAATATTCGGACATTTCATATGAATGTTTACATCCTTTCGTTAGTTTATTCGTTCGGATTTACCTAAATAGTTTGTGCGGGGAGGGCAGTATCTACAATATATTTACACCAGTCGCGAAGCACCGCAGCGGTTCCTCATATTCCGTTGTTCCCTCCTGTATAATATGTTTTTATAATAACAGTGTTCTTCGATAATGTCAATTTGTTTGCGCAACTTGATAAAAATGTACGAAAAAAGAATAAATTGTACATTGTTTCAAAGTCGTACGTGCCATACAATAAGAATATAGCAATATTATTTAGCTCACCATATGGAAAGGATAAATTTTATGTTGAAAAAGACGGAAAACATAAGTCAGCGCATAATGCTCCCGAATCGGTTAAAACAAGGAGGCTTAAAGAGGGATGGATTCATTTACGAAATGAAGAAGAATTATCCCCTTTATATATTTTTGATTCCGATGTTTGTGTTTTTTATTATTTTTGATTATTTGCCTATATTCGGAATGGTAATCGCTTTTAAGCGAATGGATTATTCTTTGGGGATATTAGGCAGCCCGTGGGCGGGCTTTGAAAATTTCAAGTACCTTTTCAAAACCCCGGATGTCTGGGTTATAACTCGCAATACCGTCCTTTACAATGTTGCTTTTATATTAACAAGCTTCTTTTTTGCGGTGGTCTTTGCAGTATTCCTAAACGAAGTCAAGAGTTCCCTAACCAAAAAGTTTTACCAAGGCGTTTTGTTCATACCGCATTTTCTTTCGTGGGTCATCATGGGCTATTTGGTTTATGTGTTTTTAAGCCCTCAATACGGCTTTATAAACAAAGGTATATTGACCACTTTCGGGCTTAAAGAAATTGAGTGGTATTCGTCGCCGCAGTTTTGGCCGTTCATTCTTGTTTTCGTAAATTTGTGGAAGGGTCTGGGCTATTCTACAATTGTTTATCTTGCCGCTATTGCGGGGATAGATCAGGAATTGTACGAGGCGGCGGTAATTGACGGTGCGGGAAAGTTTAAACAGACAATCCACATTACGCTTCCCTGCATTAAACCCGCCATTGTAATACAGCTCATTATGGCGATAGGCTCACTATTTTCTACGGATTTCGGATTGTTCTATTATGTTACAAGGAATGTTCCTACATTATATCCGACAACGCAAGTTATGGGTCTTTATACATACCGTGCACTAAGGGAAATGGGCGATGTGGGAATGGCGTCCGCAGCGGCTTTTTATCAGTCAATCGTTGGTTTTATACTTGTAGTCGTAGCAAATCAAATAGTGCGAAAGATTGACTCCGAGTTATCTTTATATTAGGGTGTGAATATGTGATGAAAATAATAGGAAAATCAAGGCTTAAAATAAATGAATTATCTCTTATGAGCGTGACGGCGATACATACCCTGTTTATTGTAACCTGTGTTCTTTGCTTGGTACCGTTCTTGTTTGTCGTAAGTGCATCATTTAGCATGGAAGAGGATTTAATAAAATACGGGTTCTCGTTAATTCCTAAGAATTTTACTTTGGAAGCATACAGGATATTAATAGGAAGCTCGGGCAATGAATTGATAAGGGCTTATTTAACCACCATATTCGTAACGGTAACCGGCACCGTTATGTCGCTATTTATTCTTTCGACGGCAGCATATGCGTTGTCGCGCGATTTGAAATACAAATCTCAAATATCGTTTTTTATTTATTTTGCAATGCGTTTTAGTGGGGGCATGGTTGCTTGGTATTTGGTATGTACGCAGATTTTGCATATTCAAGATACCATTTGGGCGCTGATTGTACCCTCTCTTGTAAGCACTTGGAACATAATCATACTGAGAACTTTTATCAAGTTATCCGTTCCGATGGAAATCATTGAGTCGGTTAAAATGGATGGCGGAAGTGAGTGGATCATATACTTAAAATTCATTTTGCCTCTCTCCAAGCCGGGGCTTGCCACCGTTGCGTTGTTCGTATCTCTTCGCTATTGGAACGACTGGTATCTGCCCATGATGCTCATAAACAGAGCTGACATTATTAATCTTCAATATTATATGCAACGGATTATGGCCAGCATACAAATGCTCGTTGAACTGTCACAAAGGGAGATGGCGGTATCCGAACTCGCAAATGTAAAAACGCCGACGGAATCAGTGCGTATGGCTATTTGTCTGGCGGCAATGGGACCAATGTTGCTTGCGGCACCGTTTTTCCAAAAGTATTTTATAAAAGGAATAACAGTCGGCTCGGTAAAAGGATAACACGGAAAAATTCAAATTATAAATCTTTAGGAGGAATTAAGCTATGTTGAAAAAAATTATATGTTTTGGCTTGGCGACGGCGTTGCTCATCGGGATATCCGGCTGCAGACCAACAAAGCCGACAGCGGGAACCGGAGAAGATACCGGTGAACCATACAACCTTGTTTGGTACTACATAGGTGGGAATGTTACGCAGGATGAAGGGTTGATAAATGAGGAAATTAACAAGATTACAACTAAAGAAATCAATGCTACCATCGACATGGCGCCGATTCCATGGGCTTCATACGAAAGTAAAATGAACACAATTGTTGCATCCGGCGAAGCATTTGACATTTGTTTCACAGCCGGTTTTATTTTCAATGTAAATAATAACATCAGGCGCAATGCTTTTCTTGACATCACTAAGTATGTAGATGAGCATGGAGCGAATATCAAAGAATCGTTGGGAGAAAGATTCTTCGAATTAATTCGCACTCCGGCATCATCCGGTGTCGCTGAAGGGTTGTATTATGTCCCGGCAGCAAAAGACTTTGCAACGGCCCGTGGTTTTATGTACAGGAAAGATTTGGTTGACAAATACAATATTGATATTGAAAATATTAATTCGTTCAATGAACTCATACCTGCGCTCGACATCATTAAAAAGAACGAAACCGATGTTACACCGGTATGGATTTCGGAAGGTTATAGTCCATTTACATTTATTGACTTTCAAGTATCTTCATATCCCATAGGTTTTTATACCAAAAAAGATATAGGGATTCCTTATGATTTTACCGAAACGCCTGAGTTTAAAGAGGCGGCGGAAATGAGTCGGTATTTATTCCAAAACGGTTACACCAGGAAGGACGCTATGATTGTTCAAAATGTCAAGGACTTAAAGTCGCAAGGTGAATTTTTCTGTTGGGTTGAGCCATTGAAACCCGGAAAGGATAAAGAACTTGCGGCGGGTTTCGATATTGAATTTATACAACATCAGGTAACCGAGGCAGTGGCAACAAAAACCAGTTTCCAAGGCGCTACACTTGCGGTTTCGAGGACATCAAAAAATCCTGCTCGCGCAGTAAAGTTCATTGATTTACTGTACGGGGAAGACACAGACATTCTCACTCTTTTCAACTTTGGTGTTGAAGGAAAACATTATAACATGACGGCAAATAACAGGATTGCGCCAATTAGGGGCGCGGCTTACGCAAGAGACGGAATGCAATGGATGGTAGGCGATACAATGAAAAACTATCTTTTGGTAAACGAGGACGCAGATAAAAATGAAAAAATGCGGGAATTCAATGAAAGCGCAAAATTATCGCCTTTAAGCGGTTTGGAGGCTAACATCGAATCAATCAGAACGGAGATTGCGACCTGCACCAGCGTAAGGAAAGAATTTCAAAAAGGATATGAAACAGGAAGCAGCGACATTGAAACGGAGCTGCCTAAGCTTACTGCAAAACTGCGGCAAGCCGGTTCTGACAAAATTTATGAGGTGTTTAAAGAGGCAGCGGAGCAATGGCTGCAAGCCCGTTAATTATTTTACTGCGATAGGGGGTATATTACATTGACAAAAAAAGTTACTTCATATTTTTTGATATGTACGCTTGTGCTTTTTTACGGTGTGTGGGTAAATGCTTCGGCAACGGTTGAGATTTCGGCGCCTTGTGTTTCTTCGGTCAGTGATACTGTTTTTGTCGAAGGCGTTTCGGGTACGACAAAAGATTATATATGTATAGAAGTAATCAAATCAGGATTGAGTGACCAGGAGATGTACGATTTCATTGAAATGTTCGAGAGTGATGCTGATGGATCGTTTTCAAGGACAGTAAAGTTAACCAAAGGAAGTGGAGAGTATATTTTGAAAGTCCGGATGTATGGCAGTGATGTATGGACATATAAGTTTCTTCACGGTTCGTCAGTTGATATGGCGGAAATTTTACCGATATTGAACTCCGCCGAAACATCGGCGGAAATCAAGTCTGCATTGTTTGATGTTCAAAAGTACAGTACCGCGCTAAGACAGCAGGATGAGAAGTTCACTTCCCTTTCTGATCAGACGATATTGTATGATATGCTGCTTGCCCAAAAACCTTATAACAATGGCGACTATGACAGGATTCACGAGGTTTTAAACCAAGCGGCGGTCATAGGATTGGTGAACGAAGAAAAGGACCGGGAAAAGGTAAAGAAAATACTGGAGTATAATGAATCCATATTCACTTTGAAACAAACTTCACAGTATCCGATTTTAAGCGCTCCCTATGCAAAGCCCGAAGCGGCGGAGGATGTCTGGGGCTATATGCTTGGCAAAAATTTTAGAAGTATTGCGGATGTGCGTAAGATATTCGGCGATGGAATTATGCTTTCTGTAATGCAAAAGCTCAATGACAAGACTAAAATTGCTTTGTTGTTTGACGATGCGGGGTACGAGGTTGGTTTGTCTGCATATGAGGGGCTTGCGGCAAACAAGAAAATGGAGATTGCGAACACCGTTATCTCTGGTTCGCATGGCACTGCCGAGGCGGCGCTTGATAAATTGAACAGCTTGATTGTGGGTGCGAAAGACGAAAGCAGAAATAATAGGTCAAACACAATCGGCGGCGGCAGATTAGGTTCCACGGAATATACGGTTTCACCCGAGCAGCCCGCGGTAATCGCAAAGGAACCCAAATTTGCCGATATAGGCGAAGCCCTTTGGGCAGAGGAAGCGGTTAGCTACTTTTCAGACAGAGGTATAATAATGGGATATGGGGACGGAACATTTCGTCCGAACGAGCAAATCAGCAGGGAGGAGTTCGTAAAGCTGATTGTTATGACCCTGGGTTTAAACTGTGATTCGAGCGAGAGTCCTTTCAGCGATGTGAGTGAAAGCGATTGGTTTGCCCCGTATGTAAGCGCCGCGTATCGCAGCAATATAGTAAACGGTGTATCGGATAGCATGTTCGGTGCTGGAAGTGTTATTATGCGGCAGGATGCTGCTTGTATTATTTTTAGGGCGCTGAATGCCGGCGAAATACATCTCGTGATACATGGAAATACCTTTGCCGACGCCCCTGAGGCAGCAGATTATGCTATGGATGCAATCGGCACCCTTGGGCACTACGAAATAATAAACGGCTTGGGGGGTAATATGTTTGCCCCCATCGATGTGCTGACAAGGGCGCAAAGCGCTCAATTAATGTATAAAATGCATCTCATTATACTACAGGGAGGTGTGGAAAATGGGTCATAAAACAATATCACTTTTGTTGATTGCAGTACTAATGGTTTCGGTATTATGTCTACCGGTATTTTCAAGCAGTCCGGTCATTGAAAAATCCAACATTGCTTTTTTGGCAGAGTTGGGGCTTATTAACTTGTCTTATGAGGGCAAACCGGATGTTCTTTTAAGCCGCGCCGAAGCGGCGCAGATGTTTGCAAATTTTTGCAAAGGCGTAGCCAATGCAAATTCATTTGCGGATGTTCCTCCCGGACATTGGGCGGAAGGTGATGTAGATTCCGTTACAAGCGCAGGGATTATGACGGGTTATGATGCAAATACCTTCGGGGCGGATGATGAGATAACTTCGGAGCAGTTTTTAGCGGCACTTGTGCGTCTGTTGGGGTATGAGTTTTTGGCGCATGAAAGAGGTGGCTATCCCATAGGGTATATGCAAATTGCAAGCAGTTTGGGAATCTTGCCAATGTCATTCGGCGGCGTAACAGCGGCAGATGCGGCAAATCTTATACTAAAAGCCCTTGATATAGAGGTAATGCAAACGATTTCGGCGGGCACACAGTCTCGCTACAACACAGTTTCCGGCGATACCCTTGCGTATATGTATTTAGGTCTGGTTAAAATCATGGGAGTCGTAAACAGCAACACAAGGACTGGAATCGGCGGCGTTTTGCCAATGAAAAATAATTACTTTTACATAGACGAAAAAGTCGTATATTCGCCAGACACCTCCAAAACTGACAGTTATTTGGGGTACAGCGTTGAATGTTACGCAACCGATGACAATGATGACGATTTATATCAGCTCGTTGCAATGCGTATCAACCAAAGGAGAAACGAAGCAGTTTTTGCCTATGGAGAGGACATTTTCAATTATCAGAACTTTAAATACACTTTTAGGAGTGCGGATGGAAAGTACAATGAGGATTATATCCTGTCCTTCGGGGTAAGCGTTGTGTACAATGGACGCGAGTACATGGGATATGAGGATTCGGACTTCACCGATATAACGGGGGATGTTACATTGATTGACAACAACGGCGACGGTGTATATGACATTGTTATAATCAATAACTATCTAACCGATGTTGTACAAAGCGTAACGCACGAGATAGTATACCTTGCTTCGAACAATCATCTTGTGTTTGATGACTATGAATACTGCTATATCATGGACGGCGCGGGGGATGAACTCATAAGCTTTGAAATAAACACGGATGATATTGCTTCCATTGCAGTGTCAAAAGACAACCAAAGCTTAACATTGCTTATCAATTCCGCCAAAATTACCGGTAGAATAATCGAGGTCGTCGCCGCCATGGAAGGCGGAGAGAGTCAGCTTGTCGTTGACAATAAGACATATACCGTTTTAAGTGGTACGGCAGCTGAAAAGTCGTTGGCATACGCCAAGCCGGGTGATGTGATAACCCTTAGTACGAATCATACCGGAAAGGTCGTTACTTTTGTGTTGAACGACCGTGATGTATACTTTTACGCATATCTTGCGGATGTTGGACGAACAGGCTCGGGTCTTAACCGTACTGTTGAAGCCATGCTCTATGACAGCGATGGCGAGGTCAGAATCACGCCGTTTGCAAAACGAATCAATATTGACGGAGATGTATACACGAATCCTGATAATATAGTAGAAGCTTTGGGAAGGGCGCAGGCGCTTATAAACAGATACAGGGCTGAAAAGACTTTGGAGAATTTCAGCGCCATAGTCGGGCAAGGAGAGGTTGAAGGGGCACTTGAAAAGCTTGATCAAATCATACGCTATAAGCTAAATATAAATAATGAAATTATTGAGGTCGATACGGCGGCGCCTTTGCAGACGGATTCCGGGCGCGATAACACACTGCATTTCAGTCCGCTTTCAGTAGGCGTATCGGTGAGCGCCCCCGGTGTCTACACCGCTATACGTTACGCGCGGACAACTCGAATGTTCGGAAACAGGCTGGCGTTTGACTCCGATGCTCTGGCTTTCCGCGTTCCTAACAATGTTGAGGATAGGGCAATGTTTCAGACGGGCGGTCCCGATATTCATGCTAATGGAATAAGCTACGGAGCGGAAGGGTATTATGTTGACAACGACATTACGGCTGCCGTCATATGTAGCTACTTTGGGAAAACAACCTCTGTAATGGGTGACAGTACACCCCTTACGGTAGTGACAAAGATTACATCGATGCTCAACAACAAGGGTGAAACGGTTAAAAAAATATATGGTATGCGAAACGGTTCGGAGATTGAGGCAATCGCAAAAAATCCCGAGGTATTCGCCGATGTTGATGTGGGGGATACTATACGTTTTGCAGTGCAGGACGATGAAGGTGCGATTCATAGCATTGTTTACGACTACAATGGAAAGGAAGCTTTTGTTACCAATAGCGGCAACTATTACGCTTACCCGCATATAGTTCACGGATATGTTTATGAAAAGAAGAACGGGAGAATCATTGTATCCCCCACCCCGCCGTCCGGAACGACCAGCATAAGCACACTTATGCTGTACACAGCCGAAGCGTTCAATATTACAGTATATGACGCTGAAACTAAAATTGCGTATGGGGGATCGATAGCCGATATTGTAGATTATAAAACGGGCGGGAGTGAATGCTCCGAGGTTGTACTAATCCAGAGGGATGGCGTGCCGATTTCAATGGTAGTATATAAAAAATAAAAATTTAAAACATTTTCAGGGAGGTTAAATATGATGAAAAGGTCAAGGTTAAGCATCAGCAGAAGTTTTCGTCAAAGGTTAGCGGGGGTTTGCGCGTTAGTACTAATAATTGCGCTATTCGCGCCGACGATTTTACCCGTTTCGGCAAGTACGGTAGAATATGTAGTGGTTACCGATAAAGGCGCCTTGGGACCCGGCGTGGTCAAGGGCAATCCGGGTTATGTTGTTATCAGAAGTGATACCGCGGGAGCGACCGGCAACCCAAATGATGTAATCAATGGAAGCCCCGGCGCGCAAAATTATATTCATCTGGGTAGGCGCACAGGTCAAGCAACAGCTGAATCGCCGGTTGAAAACCCGCTTCAAATCCCACATGTGCTTGACGCTAACACATATATAGAGGGGCTTACGGAACAAACCAGGGGCGAATACGCTTTAAAGCTAAAGGTTTACGAGTCAATTATAGGCAATAATACTGATAACGCTACAGCAGATGAGAAGCAATGGAGACCGGTTATAGTGGGGAAGACAGACGCTACTCAAGCCCGCCAGGTATTCATCGCCTATAAACGTTTTGAGAACTTCAGGAAGGATACCGGCAGGGATTACCAGGAGATAGTCTTGCCGCTCAGCGATTTCGAGGAGACAGGCGTGGTTCGTCATGCGAACATTGCCGGCTACACTCCCGGAATACCGGATCCTGAGTTTTCATTTACCGGTTATGATATCGGTATGCAAAACAGCCAAAATCATAGTGATTACTCGCTGGTGGATGTAGATTGGACTAAAATACATCCCAGTATCGGGTTTAAGAAAGTCAACTGCAACCTAAATGGGTCGAGTACTCCCAGGGGGGATCTTCGCGAAATAACATACGCATTAAGTACATTACATAATAAAGGGAACAGGCACCAGGGTCGTATGGTGGTTGCAGATGTTCAAATTATTAAACTTGTGCCGATAACGGCAAGTCTTAGGGGTACGATGCTTAATGGCGACTATGTTGATAACGGCAACCAAACGAATTTGGAGATGCCGGCGAATGCGGCGATTACTGTTATAATGACTTCGGATTTTAATTCTCTGGAGGAGGTAAGCTCAAAAATTACGATGGAGAGTGCGCAGGCGGATATTCCTGTTACGGTTTCCGCGCACCCGAATATAAACCGCGCGTATGTCGTTACGCCGGATACGCCTCTGGTTTCGGGTGAAGAATATACGGTCACGATTGGGGCGGGGCTTTCCAACATAGGCTATCACGCAACTTACAGCAACGCGGTTGAGCAGACTTACGGCGGAGATTCCTTCAGCTTTACCGCAGGAAACAAAATAGAAACCCTTAACCCGCCCACCAATTTGACGGCGAGTTCGGTTGCTGCGGATAGTGTGACTTTAACATGGAATCACCCGTCAGACGAGAACGGAATCGACCTTATGTACGATGTTTACAGGGATGGGGCTAAAATTGCGGGACCTATAAGCGCGCTGATGTACATTGACGATGCTGTGGCGCCAAACACATCATACAGTTACTATGTAGTGGCGATAAAGGATATTATGATGACTCCCTGTGCCGCGATATCCGTCATAACGCCGGAGCTTTCAGGTCCGGCGGGGCTAAGCGTGACCGGTACGGGAACAAGTACGGTTGAAATTAAGTGGAATCCGGTACTTCGGCACAATATTATAGGATATAACATATACATGGGGGATACCCTTTTAAATACGATAAAGCCTATAACCGACACATCTTTTACCGCTACAAATCTGCAACCGAATACCGAATACGCATTCAATGTAACCTTCCTTGAACAGCTTCAGGGTGGTGTGTCGTTTGAATCTGCCAAATCCGAAATTATGGTTAGCACCGATGCAGGTGCGTATCCGAGCCCCCTTAAAGTGCTTTATCAAGAGGGGAATTACGGCGGCGGCATAGTACGACTGGGGCACACCAATATTTCTGATGTAACTGACGGCTGGCTTTCGGAGGTAATAGACAGCGATTATGCGTTGACCGGTCCGGCGCTTGAAGCAGGAGGAAGGGGAAACGGAAGTCAGACGCGTCTTTTCAGCAACGGCGTTACGGAGTATATAAGTTTAGACGATATAAAAAGTGATGTTGGAATATTTCTTTATGCGAAACCCATGAACAATACGAATGATGTCAATTTTGCGTTTAGGGGTCAACCCGTTGATACGGGTGCTGCGGAACGGTTTCGTTGGACACCGACATCCGCTCAGCTTACAGGGGGAGAATATATTCCCATTTATATTCCTCTTTCGGCGGATTTGACGAATTATAACAGTTATAATACCGTAGGGGGGCTTATAGTACAGACCTCCACCTCAGGCAATGCGCAATACACAAGGGTACGGCTTGACAATGTAATGATAGTAAAGAGAACGCCGGAGATTGAAAAGGTATCTTTTAGGGATGCATACGGCAATAGCACGGCTGCGGGGCTTCAGCCCGTCAATGTTAGCGCGGTCAGCGTTAAGTTTACAACGCCGATGGAGGAATCCAGCCTTGCAGGGATAAAACTGAAAAAAGACGGCGTCGGGATTCCTCATACGGGAAGCTACAATCGCGCGACTTTGACTTACTCTATGACCCCCGACAGAAAGTTGGATTACAGCACGGAATACACAGTCGAGGTTCCTGCCACAGTAAGGGCGGTTGATGCTTATGGGACTTTTGGTGAGATAATATCTGCATCGAATAGAAGGATGACTTTGGATACTCTCAATCATGGTCCATCTATTGGAGCCGCTTATTCTGCGTCCTTTACAACGCAAGATAATCCCCTGCCGATAGTTCTTACAATTGAAAACGGGGCGGAGGATACGGTTTTCGCGAAAGCGGTTATCAGCAACAATACCGGCGCATCTCAGGATGTAGCGGTTATTATTTGCACTTACGATTTAAATAACGGTGTTTACATTATGAAGGATTACAAGTTCAAATCCGACTGGCTAAGTGCCGGAGCAGCGGACATTACGCTTTTTACAGAACCTGTAAGCAAGTCGGGGATGGCATTGTTTAAAGCCTTTGTATGGAACGATTTGGATGAAATGATACCGATGTCGGATTTAATTACGTTCCCATAGGTTTTGGTACGGATGCGGGGGTGCATAACTGCATATCCTCGCATACCGTTTTTGGGGAGGGAGTGAATATATGAAAAAAGTTGTACAGTTATTAATTATTACATTGTTTTTTCAGGGAGTAGCGTTAAGCGCCGCCGCGGACACGCCTGTTGTCAATACTGTGAAGGGAAGCGAAGTGGTTACGCTGACGGGTAATGCCGGAAGTGCTTACGGCGGGGCATATATTACATTGCTCATTACAAAGACTGCACATGCTGGGTCACCAATTACTGAGAATGACATTATCCACATAGACCAGGTTGTCGCCGATTGCGATGGTAAATATACATTCCGGTTTGGCTGGAAAACCGAATACGGAAACATAGAAGAATGCAGCTTTAATGTGAGTGCAGCTGCGAAAGACGTAACGCCGACAATCGAAACGGTAACCTCGCTTACAGAACTGTTTGACAGCGATGTTAAACTTACACTTAATGCGGAAACAAACACCGTTTCAGTTTCGGTCAGCATGGATAATATTTATCTGCAGCCCGGTCATAAGTGTACGGTGATTGCGGCGGCGTATACGCAAGATGGAATGCTTGCTGACATCAGAATGGCAAAATATGATGAGATACCGTTAAGCGGATTGAATGAAACCGTTTCTTTTGCATCAATTCTTGCATCGGCAAAGCGTATAAAAGCATATCTTGTTAAAGACCTTACAAACATGGCTCCGTATCTGAATGAAGCTCCGCCTGAAGTCGGCAGACCTCTTAAAGTTTTAGCTATTGGAAACAGTTTCAGCGTAGACGCGATGGAATGGCTTTATAAAATAGCTAAGAATGCCGGCCTGGAGGAAGTGGTTCTTGGAAATCTTTACATCGGAGGTTGCTCGTTGGCTACACATTGGGAAAACGCGCAAAGCGGCTCCTCAAGTTACAGCTATTTTAAAAATAGTACCGGGTCTTGGGCGAACACCGGTAGCAGATCACTACTATACGGCCTGCTAAATGAAGACTGGGATTACATCACATTGCAGCAGGCAAGCCGACAATCAGGGCTTGCCGAAACCTATGAACCGCCGCTCAGCGACTTGTCTGCATATATCAAAACCCACTGTCCTAACGCTCGCTTGATCTGGCATATGACATGGGCGTATCAACAAGACAGTACTCACGCGGGTTTTGCAAATTACGGGCAGGATCAGATAGTCATGTATAACAGCATTGTTGATGCTGCACAAACCAAGGTTATGCTTAACGGGGACTTTGATTTTATCATTCCCGCAGGGACGGCGATACAGAACCTTCGTACAAGCTATATTGGTGACACAATAACTCGTGATGGGCACCATTTGAGCAATATTATCGGTAGGTATACCGCCGGAATGACATGGTTCAAGACACTGACGGGAATGTCTATTGACCATATCACATATGTACCATACGCGCCCAACGACACCCCTATCACGCCCGAGAAATTGCAAATTATTAAAGAAGCGGTAAACGCCGCCGTTAAAGACCCGTGTCTTATAACTCAGTCAAGTTATACTCAGCCGTGATATATTTCAATGGCTGTTCTAAAAAGTTTGGGAGGTGACGAAAATGGGGAAATCAAAGAATGATAGGGCATTCCATAGAATATTATCGTTATTTTGTGTGCTAACGATAGTGGCGGCCTTATTTGCATCAGCGATTCTGCCCGTTTCGGCAAGTACAATAGAATATGTGGTTGTTACCAATAAAGGCACCTTGGGACCGGGAGTGACCAAAGGCTTGCCAGGTCATGTTTACATAAGGAATGAAAGCGTTGGCGTGAACAGCAACCCAGCAGATTTAATTGATGAAAACCCCGACATACAGCATTATGTTCACTTGGGCAAGCGTACTGGCGGCAGCCCGATTGAAAATCCCCTGCAAATCCCGCATGTGCTTGACGCGGATACTTATATTGCGGGGCTTACGGAGCAGAACAGGAACGAATATGCCTTGAAGCTAAAGGTTTACGCGTCAAACATAGGCAACGATGTCGCAGCTCAACATCAATGGAGACCGGTTATAGTTGGAAAGACAGATGCAACTTCAGACCGCTCGGTGTTCATCGCCTATAAGGAATTTAAGAGTTTTGTGAAGGATTCGGGCAAAGACTACCAGGAGATAGTCCTGCCGCTTAGTGATTTTGAAGTAACAGGTGTGGTTCGTCACGCAGGTCTTGCTGGCTACACCCCCGGAGCCCCGGATCCTGAATTCTCGTTTCCCAGTCCTATCAATATGCCGCAATCTGCGCATGGTGACTACTCGTTGGTGGATGTGGACTGGACTAAAATACATCCCAGCATCGGATTTAAGAAAGTTAACTGCAATATCCACGGTACGAATGATTCTAACAAAAGAGGGGATCTTTCCGCTATAATTCCCTCGTTAAACACCGGTGGAAACAGACATCAGGGTCGTATGGTGGTTGCGGATGTTCAGATCGTTAAACTTGTGCCAATAGGGGTAAGTCTCCGAGGTACAATGCTTAACGGCGGTTACGCTGATAACGGTAACGAATCAAATTTAGAGATACCGGCGAACGCGGCGGTTACTCTTATAACGAATTCGGATTTTAATTCTTTAGATGAGGTAAGCTCAAGAATTACGATGGAGGTTACACAGGGAGCTGTTCCCATTACAGTTTCCGTACACCCGAATATAAACCGCGCGTATGTCATCGTACCAAATTCGCCTTTGGTTCCGGGGAAGGAATATACGGTCACGATTGCGGCAGGGCTTTCCAACATAGGCTATCACGCAACTTACAGCAACGCCGTTGAGCAGACTTACGGCGGCGGCGTTTTCAGTTTTGTCGCGGGAAGTGAAGTGGAAACGCTTAACCCTCCAGCTAATCTGATGGCGGAGTCCGTTACTGCGGATGGTGTGACCCTAACATGGAACCATCCGGATGGTGAGGATGGAACCGACATCATGTATGATATTTACAAAGACGGAGTTAAAATCATAGGGCCGGTCAGTGCATTGATATATACCGATGACGATGTATTACCGAACACATTATACAGTTATTATGTCATAGCGATAAAGGACATAATGATGACGCCCTGTCAAGCGATATCCGTTATGACACCGGAACTTGGCGGCCCGCCGGGACTTAGGATAGCCCACACGGGACCCAGTACGGTAGGGATTAAATGGTCTTCGGTGAACCGTCCCAATGTTATAGGATATAACATATACAGGGGAAACACTCTTTTAAATACGATAAATCCCGTAATTGGCACTTTCTTTGCAGCTTCAAACTTGCGACCGGGAACAGAATACACATTCAATGTAACCTCCCTTGAACAGCTTCAGGGTGGTGTGACATTCGAATCTTCCAAATCCGAAATTACAGTTCGCACCGATACGGGTGCGTACCCAAGCCCGCTTAAAACGCTTTATCAAGAGGGCGATTACGGTGGCGGCATAGTGCGCCTGGGGTATACTAACATTCCCGATGTGACTGACGGATGGCTTTCGGAGGTAATAGACAGCGACTATGCATTAACCGGTCCGGCGCTTGAGGTGGGAGGAAGAGGAAATGGGAGTCAGACGCGTCTTTTTAGCAGCGGCACCGAGGAATATATAAGTTTAGGCGGTATCAAAAGTGACGCCGGAGTATTTCTTTATGTTAAGCCTATGAATAACATGAATGATGTCAACTTTGCGTTTAGGGGGACTGGCGTTAACATGGGCGATGCGGAACGCTTCCGTTGGACACCGACGGCAGCTCAGCTTGCGGCGGGAGAATATATTCCCGTTTATCTTCCTATTTCGGCGGATCAAACGAACTATAACAAATACAATACCATAGGAGGTCTTATAGTACAAACATCCACTTCAGGCAACGCGCAATACACAAGGGTTCGGCTTGACAATGTAATGGTAGTAAAAAGAACCCCGGAGGTTGAAAAGGTGTTCTTTAAAGATGCGGACGGAAACCTTACAGACACGGGTTCGCAGCCGACCAACTTAAGCGCGGTCAGCGTTAAGTTTACAACACCGATGGAGGAATCCAGCCTTGCAGGGATAAAGCTGAAAAAGGACGGCGTTGAGGTTTCGCATACGGCAAGATACGACCATGCAGCTATGACCTACTCCATGACCCCCGACAGCTTGTTGGAGCACTACACGGTATACACCGTTGAGGTTCCGGCTACGGTTAGGGCAGCTGACGCTTATGGGACTTTCGGCGATATAATATCCTCATCGAACAGAAAGCTTACTTTAGATACTCTCCATCAAGGCCCGGCTATTGAAACCGCTTATACAACCAACTTTTTGACGAGCGTTGATTTCCTGCCAGTAACCCTTGCGATTGAAGACGGCGCAGGGGACACGGTTTTCGCGAAAGCGATTATCAGCAACAATACGGGAGTCCCACAGCGAGTGACAGTTATAGTTTCTGCTTATAGCCAATCCGGCGAGGTCATTAGTATGGAAGGCTGTAAATTTATAGCCGACGATATAGAGAACCAAGCGACCGGTGTTACGCTTTCGACAGCGCCTGTAAGTAAGTCAGGGGCGGCGTTGTTTAAAGCTTTTGTGTGGACTGACTTGAATGAAAGAATTCCGGTGGCGGATTTGGTTACGCACTTATAGGCGATTATTGGGGGCGGAGAGCTGCCGTCTCTATAATCTATAAACCGGTTTCCTTAATAACTCTCATCCGTTATTGCAGGCAAAGCCTACAATGATGACAGTGATGCAGTTTTTAAAACTTTCGAGGAAACACCAAAAAAATAATGGAGGTTAAATATGATGAAAAGGTCAAGATTAAACATCAGCAGAAGTTTTCGTCAAAGGTTAGCGGGGATTTGCGCGTTAGTACTAATAATTACGCTATTCGCGCCGACGATTTTACCCGTTTCGGCAAGTACGGTAGAATATGTAGTGGTCACCGATAAAGGCGCCTTGGGACCCGGCGTGGTTAAAGGCAATCCGGGTTATGTTGTTATCAGAAGCGATACCGCGGGAGCGGTCGGCAACCCAAATGATGTAATAAATGAAAGCCCCGGCGCGCAAAATTATATTCATCTGGGTAGGCGCACCGGTTCAGCAACAGCTGAATCGCCGGTTGAAAATCCGCTTCAAATCCCACATGTGCTTGACGCAAACACATATATAGAGGGGCTTACGGAGCAGACCAGGGGCGAATACGCTTTAAAGCTAAAAGTTTACGAGTCAATTATAGGCAATAATACTGATAACGCTACCGCAGCTGAGAAGCAGTGGAGACCGGTTATAGTGGGGAAGACAGACGCTACTCAAGCCCGCCAGGTATTCATCGCCTATAAACGTTTTGAGAACTTCAGGAAGGATACCGGCAGGGATTATCAGGAGATAGTCTTGCCGCTCAGCGATTTCGAGGAGACAGGCGTGGTTCGTCATGCGAACATTGCCGGCTACACTCCCGGAATACCGGATCCTGAATTTTCATTTACCGGTTATGATATCGGTATGCATAACAGCCAAAACCATGGCGACTACTCGTTGGTGGATGTGGATTGGACTAAAATACATCCCAGTATCGGGTTTAAGAAAGTCAACTGTAACCTCAACGGGTCGAATACTCCCAGGGGGGATCTTCGCGAAATAACATACGCATTAAGTACATTACATAATAAAGGGAACAGACACCAGGGTCGTATGGTTGTTGCAGATGTTCAAATTATTAAACTTGTGCCGATAACGGCAAGTCTTAGAGGTACGATGCTTAATGGCAACTATGTTGATAACGGCAACCAAACGAATTTGGAGATACCGGTGAATGCGGCGGTTACTGTTATAATGACCTCGGATTTTAATTCTCTGGAGGAGGTAAGCTCAAAAATTACGATGGAGAGTGCGCAGACGGATATTCCTGTTACGGTTTCCGCGCACCCGAGTATAAACCGCGCGTATGTCGTTACGCCGGATACGCCTCTGGTTTCGGGTGAAGAATATACGGTCACGATTGGGGCGGGGCTTTCCAACATAGGCTATCACGCGACTTACAGCAACGCGGTTGAGCAGACTTATGGCGGAGATTCTTTCAGCTTTACCGCAGGAGACAGAATAGAAACCCTTAACCCGCCCGCCAATTTGACGGCAAGTTCGGTTGCTGCGGATAGTGTGACTTTAACATGGAATCACCCGTCAGATGAGGACGGAATCGGTCTTATGTACGATGTTTACAGGGATGGGGCTAAAATCGCGGGACCTATAAGCGCGCTGATGTATACTGACGATGTTGTGGCGCCAAACACATCGTACAGTTACTATGTGGTGGCGATAAAAGGTGCTATCATGACCCCTTGTCAGGCCATATCCGTCATAACGTTAGGGCTTTCAGGTCCGGCGGGACTAAGTGTGACCGGTACGGGAACAAGCACGGTTGAAATTAAATGGAATCCGGTACTTCGGCACAATATTATAGGATATAACATATACATGGGGGACACCCTTTTAAATACGATAAAGCCTATAACCGACACATCCTTCACCGTTACAAATCTGCAACCGAATACCGAATACACATTCAATGTAACCTTCCTTGAACAGTTTCAGGGTGATGTGTCGTTTGAATCTGCCAAATCCGAAATTACGGTTAGCACCGACTCGGGCGCGTATCCGAGCCCACTTAAAGTGCTTTATCAAGAGGGAAATTACGGCGGCGGCATAGTACGCCTGGGCTATACCAATATTCCGGATGTAACTGACGGCTGGCTTTCAGAGGTAATAGACAGCGATTATGCGTTGACCGGTCCGGCTCTTGAAGTAGGAGGAAGGGGAAACGGAAGTCAGACGCGTCTTTTCAGCAACGGCACCGAGGAGTATATAAGTTTAGGCGATATAAAAAATGATGTTGGAATATTTTTTTATGCGAAGCCTATGAATAATACGAATGATGTCAACTTTGCGTTTAGGGGGACCGGCGTTAACATGGGTGACGCGGAGCGTTTCCGTTGGACACCGACGGCAGAGCAGCTTGCAGCAGGAGAATATATTCCCGTTTATCTTCCTCTTTCGGCGGATCAAACGAACTATAACAAATACAATACCATAGGAGGACTTATAGTACAGACCTCCACCTCAGGCAATGCGCAATACACAAGGGTGCGGCTTGATAATGTAATGATAGTAAAGAGAACGCCGGAGGTTGAAAGGGTGTTCTTTAAGGATGTGGACGGCAATAGCATGGCTACGGGGCTTCAGCCCGTCAATGTTAGCGCGGTCAGCGTTAAGTTTACAACGCCAATGGAGGAATCCAGCCTTACAGGGATAAAACTGAAAAAAGGCGGCGTTGAGGTTCCGCATACGGGAAGATACGACCACGCAGCTATGACTTACTTTATTACCCCCAATAGTTTGTTGAATTACAGCACAGAGTACACAGTCGATGTTTCTGCCACAGTAAGGGCAGTTGATGCTTATGGGACTTTTGGTGATATAATATACTCATCGAATAGAAGGATGACTTTGGATACTCTCAATTACGGTCCATCTATTGGAAGCGCTTATTCAGCGTCCTTTACAACGGAAGATAATCCCCTGCCGATAGTTCTTACAATTGAAAACGGGGCGGAGGATACGGTTTTCGCGAAAGCGGTTATCAGCAACAATACGGGTTGTTCACAGCAGGTAACAGTTATTATTTCCGCTTACAGCCAATCCGGCGAGGACATTAGCATGGAAGACTGTAAATTTATAACCGATGATATAGAGAATCAAGCAACCGGCATTACGCTTTCGACAGTGCCTGTAAGCAAGTCGGGGGCGGTGTTGTTTAAAGCCTTTGCATGGACTGATTTAAATGAGACGACGCCGCTGACGAGTTCGATTACGAGTCCGTAGGTTTTTGTACCGGTACGGGGATGAATAGCAATTTATCCCCGTGTACCGTTATTTGTGGAGGGAGAAAATTTCACATGAAAAAGATTACGCTATTATTAATTGCAGTGTTGTTTTTACAACTTTTTCAAGGGCTTACGGTAAGCGCCACCGCTCATTACGAGCTATTTGCCGATAGCACGAAGGCTGAACTATCCAGCTATAGCGGCGCAACACACAGGATAGACAGCCGCATCGCCAAAAATGGAAGCAATTCGTTGTGCTTGACAATAAATGAAAGTAATAATTTTAAAGGTACTCATATTAACTTACCTATGTCACTAACGGCGGCAGATATTGAGTCATCCGTACTGAAATTTTGGATTCGATTGCCGAAAGACGGTCTTTTCCCCGTTGTGTTTTTGAGGTCGAGAACTGATGGATTGATGGTAACATCTGAAATAGGTTTGGCGAATTACATAAAAAATTCAGAATTGGGAAGTTGGAAGTTAATCCAGATTCCACTCCTCGATTTTAGCAGTCAGGGTGTTACATGGAACTCGACTACCCAAAAGAACGAAAACAAGGCGATGACATGGAGCGATGTGGTTGGTGTCGGTTTTAAAATGAACGCCGCAAATGTAAATAAACTATTCACTTACCATATTGACGATGTATTCATAACCTCGTCCTTTAATCCGAATGACAATACCCCTCGTCTAAGCGCGGGCGGTGGCGAATCCGAAAATGCAATTCGGGCAGAGGGGAAAATTGATTCGGATGGCGAATTTACATATATAACCCTTTTTGACGATGCGGTCGGAGGAAATGCGTCGGTTTGGCACGCAAACTCAAGCTCATTTGGGCTTGACAGGCGTGACCGTCAGGACGGGTACGCTTCGTTTTATGCGAAGTACACTAACTATAATGGTTTTCAAGGTGGCTCATTCAATCTGGAAAATCCTGTTTTATTAGGGAAGGAGCTTGCCGCCGATGCAGCGATTGATATGTGGGTTAAGGTGTCGGATAAATCTCCAATGCAGATTCGGATTTTAACCAGAACAGCGAATAATGAGCAGGTAAACATTGCCTTTAATGTGCCAAATCGTCTTTTTGATGATGAAATCGGAAAATGGACGCGCCTGACAATTCCGCTTTCCGAGTTGCCGACAAGCGGCACGATTTGGGACGCAGTTCAGCAGATCAATGTGACCATTGCGGCAGACTGGCATCAGATAAACGGGTTTGGGTTGAACATGGATTCAAAAGCTTTAACCGGTGAATATAAAATCATGCTTGATAAGGTGAGAATCATCAAAAACAACCAAACCACCACTGATAAGATGAACGCAAAGGTTATCAATTTGTCTCAGGAGGACTACGAAAAGGTTGAGCAGAAATTCACCATGATTGATATAAGCGCTCAAGCGAATCGTGGCTTTAAGTATGACCCTGAAACCAAAACCGGATGGATTGACCAGCCCAACGATATGATTTATTTTGATTTAAAGGGCGTAAACGACTTTTTGGGAGTGCCGTTTAATATTATAGACCCTGCGGAAAATGGCGGTAATGCCGTTATAGTAACAAGAGGGCAGAACCGTGAGGCGTTTCCGACCAGCGTAACGGTTCCCATAGGCGGCAAAACTGCCGGGGGAATTTATTTTCTGCATAGCGCGGCGTGGGTGCAGCCTGATGTCGGGAGCTATATAGTAAATTATACTGATGGGTCAAGGGAAAGAATACCGCTTAAGGCGGGTGCGAATATTAACGATTGGACTGCAAGCTTTGATACTGAAGTGGCTAAAACGGCTTATCGAGTTTGGAATGACAGAGGCGGAGAGGGCGGTTTTGCGGTTTTTGCGTGGCCGAATCCGTATCCCGATAAGGGGATAGAGTCGATAACGGCAATGACACCGGGGAATGCGAGTTTACTTATGCTTGGAGGAATAACATTGACAAATACTGTACCTTACAAGGCCGTGGCGGAGGATGTCAAATTACTTGATTCCGATGTCTTAAACCCTGATACATCGGGATGGTTTGAGTATACCAAGGTTCCGGACATAAACAAAATCAAAGGCAGTGCCCTTGATGTGTCATCGTGGGCGCTTGATGCGCCGGCAGGCAAGCACGGGCATATAACCAGCGTTGGCGATAAGTTCTATTTTGAAGACGGCACGCCCGTGAAGTTTTGGGGTGCAAATCTTACTGCAGAGTCCTGCTTTATAGAGTCAAAGGAAGTTACTGATAATTTTGTTGACCGCATCGCGGCGGCAGGGTTCAATTTAATAAGGTTTCATCATATGGACTCATCGTGGGTAAGACCGAACCTTTTTGATAATGCCGCTAACGCTACGGAAAGCAGCGCGCTTGGCACCGTAGGTCTCGACCGATTTGAGTATCTTTGGGCAAAGTGCAAGGAAAAAGGTATATATTTATATGTTGACGGTTATGTCAGCCGGGGTAATTGGAAGTCACAGTCGAAATTCCGCCCGGACTTACAAAAGTTGATGAAAGAATTCTACTATAACCTGTTTACGCATGTCAACCCGTATACCGGCACGACGCTGGCGAATGACCCTGCGCTTGTCATGGTTGATATTGTAAATGAAGATTCTTTGTTTTGGCGCAATTCTCTTACATGGGGTTTCGGTAACGAAAGAAATAGGTCGATAATTGAGCCCAAATTCGCAGCGTGGCTGAAGGATAAATATGGAACTGATGAAAATCTTAAGAAGGCATGGTCACAGGAGGGGCGCACGGGAATTGTTGAGGGAGACAGCGTTGACGATAGGGTTCATATCAACTCCTACTACCATATTATTGCCAATGAGCCTACCGGCGATACGAAGCTTTACGACATACAGACATTTTTATATGATGTTGAACAGGAGTTTTATTCCGAAATGTACAGGTATTTGAAGGAGGATGTTGGTCTTAAATGCTTAGTAACCGGAAGCAATGCTCCTATTTACGACAATTACCATGACATGTATTCGCTTGCCGGTTTTAATCCGGATTATATTGATCAACACAAATATTTCTCGCATCCCACAGACAGTGCGTTTACACTCAAAAACAACGCAGGGATGAGTAATGGTGCGAGATCTATGCTTGAAGCGGATATTCTGCCTAACACTATTGTAGGAACTTATGGTGTTCGCCGCGTTGCGGGATTCCCGTATGTGCTATCCGAATGGAATCAGGCATCGTCAAACATATACTCCTCTGAATGTTTGCCGATAATGTCGGCGTATGCGAGCTTACATGATTGGCATCCCATTCTGTTCTCGTATTTGCAGGGAACGGTGCATGCTGAAGCAAGGGTCAATTATGTGCTAAATATGTATGAGAGCCCCACCAAAACGGCTATCGGTCCCATAAGTAGTTTGATGTTCATGCGCAATGATATAAAAGAAGCCGATGTCGCTTATTATGAAACGCTTGATTTTGATAAAATATTTTCGGAAATCGTCTATTCGATGTCTATGCCCAATGAGATGACAATGGTCGCAAAATCGGGAATATTGTTGCCGGAAGTTGCGGATTCAAATGCGTACGCATCTGAAATAACTCCGGAACTGATTGATTATGTGGAAAGTATGAGGGAAAGCGGTGTATATGTTGCCGTGAACAGGCAGATGCGCTGGGATTCCGTAAAAGGAACATTGGAGATTAATAGTGACAATACGCAGGGATACATCGGTGCGGTCGGGGGAAAAACAAGCATATTAGATAATATGGATGTTTCGGTCGATAATGCGAGCGCGAATGTTATGCTAACATCACTCACGCATGACAGTATAGGTGAAAGCGACAGGCTTTTGCTTACCACTGTGGGCAGTTGGCGCAACACCGGCATGAAATATGCGTATGACGGAAACTCGGTTGAACAAATGGGAGGCACGCCGATTTTAGTTGAACCTATAACGGGACAAATTAATATAAAAACAGCAAATAGCTATGATGTTTATTATTTGTCCGAATCGGGTGAACGCATGGGCTTGGCCGAAACGATACCTCAAAGTGACGGGTCGACCATGATTGTGTTATCCGCTGATTATAAGACGATGAATTATGAATTGGTTAAAACAGGTGAAAAAACGGTTGGCGCATTTGAAAAGCCTGTATGGGGGCAAAATGCGCAAGTTCCGACTGCAATGATGAGCGGTTTTGAAGATATGGATGACCATTGGGCTGTGCCGGTTGTAAAATATTTATTGACGGAAAAACTTATTGTTTTAGGGGATAGAAAGTTCCGTCCCGATGAGGCAATCCTAAAAGATGATTTGAAACTGCTGCTATCTAAAGTGTTGGGCGAGAACGATATAGACTTAGGAGAAGGGCAATTCGTATCACGGGAAACCCTGTTTGCCGCAACGGCTGAATTTTTGCGCCATGAAAAGTTAGTTGACTATAATCTACTCAATGCCGGTCTTATTGATTTTGACGAGATTTCCGAAAGTCTGAAATACAATATAAGTATTCTTTTAGGCAACGGAATGCTAAAAGGAAATAATGAAAATAGAATTTCTCCGTCTAAAATTGTAACAAGGGCGGAAGCTGCGGCATTTTTGGGTTCTGTATATCAAAAAATAAAAAAGTAGAAAAGTAGAAGGTGAGTTTAGTGAAAGCGTTTAGGGCCTTTGTGCTGCTTGTTGTATTGGCGGTCACGATGTCGAATATTTCATATGCGTACACGAATCCCGATACGGCAGGTTGGTTTGAATATGAGGTTCCCGATTTTAACAAAATGAAAGGGACGGCGCTGGACGCTTCGCGTCTTTTGGACGCGCCGGCGGGCAAGCACGGGCATGTTCGAACGGAAGGCGACAAACTTTTTTTTGAGGACGGCACAAGGGTGAAGTTTTGGGGGACAAATATTCTCTCGCCCGTTATGTTTTTTGACAAAAAGAACATAGACAAAGTGGTTGATGCGATTTCCGCGATGGGATATAATATGGTTAGGTTTCACCATATGGATTCGGCTAACCGCGACCCGATTATCTTTGGCGAAGGGGATGACAGACAATCCACAATGGCGCTTGACCCCATTACGCTTGACAGATTTGAATATTTCTGGAGCCAGCTTAAAGAAAGAGGAATTTATCTTTATATCGACTTAATGTGTTCCAGAAAAGCATATGCCGGAGAGGTAATCCCGGACAACATACTTCCGGGTAATGCTCCAGGTGAGGGAAAAGAAATTACAACAAATGATCTCGCCCGCTCTCCCGGAGGATTCAAAGGAGTCAGCTACTATACCCCTGAGGTTATGACTATTGCAAAAATATACGCAACACAGCTTTTAACGCATATTAACCCGTATACAGGCACTACACTTGCTGAAGATCCTGCCTGTGCCGTTGTAAGCATAAAAAATGAGGACTCGCTGTTTATAGAAAGCTGGGCAAATTGGACGATGTATACGACACCATATTACACGGCGCTTTTGGATGCCGCCTTTAACAAATGGCTTACGGCTAAATACGGGACTCCGTATTTCAACCGACTGATCAATAAGTGGACGGAGCCCGGAAAAGCGGCTGTAACTGATGAGGAAAGGAAAAACGGAAGTACATTTAAGGTATACGGAAAAAATTACTTTACGGATAATCGAAATTTTTCCCTTGCGCGAATTAACGAAACCCGGGAGTTTTTTCGAGATTTAATGAAAGCGTATCATTCCGAAATGCAACGATGGTTAAAAGAGGATTTAGGGGTAAAAGCGATAGTTACAGGCAGCAATTACGGCGTGCACTCTAATAATACGGCTGAGCTTACGGCATATGCCGAAAGCGCAATGGACGCACACGACCAACACATGTACTACGGCTCTTTAGGCGGCGAATTTTGGCTTAATAACGGAATAACTTTTCCGCGAACCTCAATGGACCCGATGATCAAAGAGCCTGCACGAAGTCTTGTGACTCAAGCCGGTGTCAGGAAAATATACGGAATGCCGTATTTTATAACCGAATGGGGTGTGTATCTCCCAAACGAATACATTGCAGATGCGAATTACAGCATGGCGGCTTACGGTGCGCTCAACGGCTGGAATCCGCTTCAATTTAACCTTTTGAACAGAGCCGTTTTTCCGACAGAGAATGTGCTTATAGGCGCTTTGGTATCGCTTAATAACCCCGGATATTTGGTGACCGCTGCTGCAAGCGCGTATATGTTTAATCATGTTGCCGAAACCGATAACGAGTATACAATTGCGGCAAAATCTTGCGATGCGATTTCAAGAGAGTATGTGCGGAATTATCCCGAAAAAGCTGCTTTTGCGGGAAAAACATCCATAGCCTTTGACACAGCCGTTCCGAGCGGGGAATTCGGCAATGTTACCGCAGGTAACTCCTCGTTTAGTGAAGCTTTGAAAGGAACTGTCGTAAATTCTTTTACGGAAGAACTATTGATGGATACGAAAAACGGATTACTTACTGTTAACACCGCAAAAACAAAAGCTGCCGCCGGCTTCATTGACGGGGACACGATTTTATTAGACGGCGTAAATATTCATTCGTCCAACAACTACGCAACAATTGCCGTTACATCAATTGACGGGCAGGATTTGAAGGACTCCGGCAACATATTGATTTCCGCTATGGCGCGCTACCGAAACACGGGGATGAAAATCGATGATTCCGATACCGTGCTCACCCTTGCGAGCAGAGGCTCTGCGCCAATTTTGATGGAACCCGTTGAAGGGAAAGTAGAACTTGATGTCAAGGGGTACTATAATGCATACGCCCTTACTTCTTCGGGAGAAAGAATCAGCCGGATTCCCGTTTTCCCTAATGAAGTCGGTATGTTGGTTTTGGATTTAAGCGGTGACTATAAAACAACTTATTACGAGCTTGTAAGGGTCATGCCGGAGACTCAATCTCCATGGATTAAAGCAACAGTCGACTATGAAAGCGAATCAGTTACGGTGGAAGGTATGATTGACCAGGACTTTGGGGATATCACTTGCAAAGTGTTGAACCCGGCGGGCATCCCGGCGTTTTTGGATCAGGCATTCTCACAAGATGGAAGTTATAAATTTCAATTTGGGTTTAATAGTGTCGAAGGCGGCGTTTATACCATGCGCATAAGTTCCGAAGCCGGATTCGGCTCAATGGAAACGGAATTGAGCATATGTGCGGATATAAGTAAGGCTCCGTCTTCATGGATTAATGCGGTGGTCGATTATGAAAGTGAATCCGTTACGGTGGAAGGCATAGTTGAGCAGAAATTCGGATATATTGCTTTCAAAGCAGTGAATCCGACGGGTATCCCGGTGTTCTTGGATCAATTATATTCGCAAGACGGAGGGTATAAGTTTCAATTTGGGTTCAACAGTGTCGAAGGGGGCGTTTATACCATGCGCATCAGTTCCGAAACCGGGGCCGGCTCAAAGGAAACGGCTGTACATATATGGATGGACGCAAGTGTGGGGGTTGCGGCATTTTCAGTTAAAGGGGACATTTTACACGCCAGATTCACAACCAAGAATAATTTTGCCGGAATTCTTGCCCAATATAATAGCGAAGGCAATTTAATGCTTGATTGCCGAATGATTAAATCAGACGGCATAAAAGAAGATTTCGATATTAACATTCCGTATATGGAGAAACATGGTTATAAGCTTATAATTTGGGACGGTTTCAAAACGCTGCGCCCACTGTTAGCGGTGCAGGAGTATATTGAAGATTAGTCCGAAATCGGCAGCATTTTTAGAGTTTGTGTATCAAAAAATAAAAAAGCAGAAGGTGAGTTTAGTGAAAGCGTTCAGAGTACTTGTACTGCTTGTTGTATTGACGGTTGCAATGTCGAATATTTCATATGCGTACACGAATCCCGATACGGCAGGTTGGTTTGAATATGAGGTTCCCGATTTCAACAAAATGAAAGGGACGGCGCTGGACGCTTCGCGTCTTTTGGACGCGCCGGCAGGCAAGCATGGGCATGTTCGCACGGAAGGCGACAAACTTTTTTTTGAGGACGGCACAAGGGTGAAGTTTTGGGGGACGAATATTCTCTCGCCTGTTATGTTTTTTGACAAAAAGAACATAGACAAAGTGGTTGATGCTATTTCCGCGCTGGGATATAATATGGTTAGGTTTCACCACATGGATTCGGCCAATCGGGACCCGATTATCTTTGGCGAAGGGGATGACAGACAATCCACAATGGCGCTTGACCCCGTTATGCTTGACAGATTTGAATATTTTTGGAGCCAGCTTAAAGAAAGAGGTATTTATCTTTATATCGACTTAATGTGTTCCAGAAAGGTAAATGCCGGAGAGGTAATCCCGGACAATGTGCTTTCGGGCAATGCTACAGGCGAGGGGGAAATAATTTCAGAAGATGTCAGAACTGCTCCTGGGGGGTTCAAAGGAGTCAGCTATTATACTCCTGAGGTTATGACTATTGCAAAAATATACGCGACGCAGCTTTTAACGCATATTAACCCATATACAGGCACTACACTTGCTGAAGACCCTGCCTGTGCCGTCGTAAGCATAAAAAATGAAGATTCATTGTTTATAGAAAGCTGGGCAAATTGGTCGATGTATCCGACATGGTATTACGAATGGCGTTTGGATGTGGCTTTTGACCAATGGCTGGCAGCTAAATATGGAACCCCATATTTTGCCCGGCTGATTAATAAGTGGGCGGAGCCCGGAAAAGCGGCTGCAACTGCTGAAGAAATGAATAACGGATACACCTTTAAGGTATATGGATGTGATTACTTTTCGAATGATCGAAACTTTTCCCTTGCGCGAATTAACGAAACTCGGGAGTTTTTTCGAGATTTGATGAAAGCGTATCATTCCGAGATGAAGCGTTGGTTAAAAGATGATTTAGGAGTAAAAGCGTTGGTTACAGGCAGCAACTACGGCGTAAACGATAACAACACGGCGGAACTTACGGTATACGCCGAAAGTGGAATGGACGCACACGACCAGCATATGTACTATGGTTCCTTAAGCGGTGAGTTTTGGCTTAATAGCGGGGTGACTTTCCCGCGTTCCTCGCTGGATCCGATGATTAAAGACCCCGTCCGAAGTCTTGTGACTCAGGCAGGGATTAGGAAAATATACGGAATGCCGTATTTCATAACCGAATGGGGCTCGTATCTTCCGAACGAATACATTTCAGATGTGAACTACAATATGGCGGCATACAGTGCGCTCAACGGCTGGAACCCGCTTCAGTTTAACCTTTTGAATAGGGCTGTTTTCCCGAATGAGAATGTACTGGTAGGCGCTTTGATAGCGCTTAATAACCCCGGGTTTTTGGCGACCGCTACTGCAAGCGCGTATATGTTTAACCATGTTGCTGAAACGGAGGATGAGTATACAATAGCGGCGTTGGCGTCCGATGCGGTTTCAAGGGGGTATGTACGGAATTATCCCGAAAAAGCTGCTTTTGCGGGGAAAACATCCATCGCCTTTGATACTGTTGTTCCAAGCGAGGAATTTAGCAGGGTTACCGCGGACAACTCCTCGTTTGATGGGGTGACGGACGGATCCGTCATAAATTCCTTGACAGGAGAACTGTCGATGGACACGGAAAACGGATTGCTTACTGTTGACACCGCAAAAACAAAGGCCGCTGCCGGTTTTATTGATGGGAATACGATTTCTTTATGCGGCGCAAATATTCATTCGTCCAATAATTACGCCACAATTGCCGTTACATCGATTGACGGGGAGAATTTGGGGGACTCCGGCAATATATTGATTTCCGCGATGGCGCGTTACAGAAACACGGGGATGGAAATAAACGAGACTGGCACTGTTCTTACGCAGAAAGGTTCTGAGCCAATTTTGATGGAACCGGTTGAAGGAAAAGTGGAGCTTGATGTAAGGGGAAACTACAAAGCATATGCCCTTACATCTTCAGGAGAAAGAAGCAGTCAAGTTCCTGTTTCACGCAATGCTGCCGATATGTTGGTTTTGAATTTAAGCGGCAACTATAAAACAACTTATTATGAACTTGTAAGGGTTGCACCCGAAACTCCATCTTCGTGGATTAAAGCGATGGTCGATTATGAAAACGAATCCGCTGTGGTGGAAGGAATGGTTGAACAGAAATTCGGGTATATTGCTTTCAAAGCGTTGAACCCGGCGGGTGTCCCGGTATTTTTGGATCAGGTATATTCACAAGACGGAGGGTATAAATTTCAGTTCGGGCTAAATAGTGTCGAGGACGGCGTTTATACCATGCGTATCAGTCCCGAAACCGCATCCGGTGCGAGGGAAACGAAGGTAAGCGTATGGTCGGATTCAAATGTGGGAATTGCGGCATTTTCAGTTAAAGAGGGTAATTTAAATGCCAGATTCACAACGAAGAATAATTTTGCCGGGATTCTTGCCCGGTATGATATTGATGGCAATCTAATGCTTGATTGCCGAATGATTAAATCGGACGGCATAAAAGAAGATTTCGACATTCACATTCCGTATGTGGAGGGGTATAGATATAAGCTTATAATATGGGACGATTTCCAAGCGCTGCGCCCACTGTTGGAGGTACAGGAGTATGCTGAAGTTCAGCCTAAAGTCAGCGAAAAGCTTAAAGTTTTAGCTATCGGAAACAGTTTCAGCGTGGATGCGATGGAATGGCTTTATGACATAGCTAAGGATGCCGGCGTTAGGGAAGTGGTTCTCGGAAATCTTTTCAGTTCCGGAGCCGCGCTGGTTACACATTGGAACAGACGAAACGAAGCAATTTATACTTATTATAAAAATTCGTCCGGAACATGGGAGAACGCTGAAAGCAAAACTCTGCAATATGGTTTGCGGGACGAAGATTGGGATTTTATCATTTTACAGCAAAAGAGCGGAAATTCGGGGCGTGGTTCAACCTACGGGGCAGGGTCATACCTTGAAAACTTAATTGCATATATCAAAGCCAACCGTACAAATCCGGATGCTTGCTTAGGTTGGCACATGACATGGGCGTATCCACAAAAATCAACTGTTGCGGATTTTAATAATTATTATGAAGGCAATCAGATGACGATGTACAATGCGATTGCCGATGCTGTACAAACCGTAATTGTACCGCACGAGGAATTTGATTTTATCATTCCTTCGGGGACGGCAATACAGAACCTTCGAACAAGTTATATCGGCGATACGCTTAATCGTGACGGTTCACATTTAAGTTTAAATATCGGTCGATACACCGCAGCAATGACATGGTTTAAAACGCTGACGGGTATGTCCATTGATGGCATAACCTGTACGCCCAACAACTCCGGTGACCCTGTCCCTATCGCACTCGAAAAGCTGCCGATTATTAGGGAGGCGGTAAACGCAGCAGTTGAAAATCCGTTTGTAGTAACACAATCAAGCTATACCCATCCGTGAAAAATTTTAAGGAGAGATAATATGAGAATTTTAATAAGGCTACCCAGACTGCTAAGTTCTTTAAGCGCACTCATAACTATAATATGCTTTCTGGCCCCGTCGGTTGGCATGGCTTCCGAACCAACCGATTCCCTTGAACTATTAAGGGAGAGGTTTTTTGTATACTTGACTGGAGGCGATTCAATCGACCCGTCCGACCCGGATATTGCGGCCGAAATAAAAGTTTTGGAAAACGATACCGATGAATATTTAAGTGAGCTTGTCGAAGGCGAAGATAGGATCAACCCATGGCCGTCGCTTGCGCCATTGGGATATTCCGCGATGATGCAAAGAGAATTTCAGCGGCTGAGTACCATGGCAACCGCATACAAAACAAAAGGTTCTAAGTATGAGAACGATTCCGGTTTAGGGGACAAGATAATTGAACTTTTAGATTGGATGCAAAAAAACCGATATTACGCAGGGGCAGACATGGACGATGCGGCTTGGTGGCAATGGGAGATAGGAGGACCATTGGCAATGGGTGAGGTCTTGACCCTTATGTTTGATGATCTGCCGCAGGGCTTGCTTGACGGTTACATAGATGCTTTTAAATATTTTATACCCGTAAAAGCCATACCCGTCGGGGGCGATGCCAATGATATTTGGCATATATTCTGCAATCTGATGACCGGCGTGCTGGACGGTGACTTACCGATGGTGGAAAACACATTAATGCGGACTGAAACTTACTTTTTCATGTATGGGACAACTCGAAACGGCTTTTATCCTGACGGCTCGTACCTTATGCATGAAAAGATGCCGTATACCGGGGGATACGGTGTTTCCGCCCTGGATCAGCTGACAAAGATTGTCTTTCTTACTGAGGGGACAGATTATCAACTGAAGCCAGCCTCTAAAAAAATGCTTGCCGCATGGGTAAAGGATTCATATCCGCCGCTTATCTACAATGGTCTTATGATGGACATGGTAAGAGGACGAAGCATAGCAAGAGAACTTCAAAACGACCGTTTGTCCGGACATACTACAATTCGGCTGCTGTCCTTAATTGCAGACGCGCTTGATTCGGAAACCGAGTTGCAGATTAAAGGGCTTGTTAAATATTGGACCAACAGCGATACTTACAGAAGTATTTATGCCCCCAGTGAAACAATGAACAATAGAAACTCAGTATTTTATATAGACAGAATAAAGAAGCTGGTTGCCAACCAGGAAATACAGGAGGCGGCAGAGCCAATCGGACATTACCGTTTTCCTGTTATGTCCAGAGTGGTGCACCAAAGACCGGGGTACGCTGTTGCTCTCAGCGCATATTCTAACAATGTTTACAGCTTTGAAAATATGAGTACAGAGAACAAAAAAGGTTGGTATACATCTGCGGGTACACTGTATCTGTATAATCAGGATCAAGGACAGTTCAGCGACCGTTTCTGGCCGACGGTAAACCCCTACTGGATGCCGGGTACCACCGTGAACAGGGCTGTGGCAAACGCCAAGAGCTCTTATAATCAAAATAATTGGTCGGGCGGTAGCGACCTGGGAGATTACGGCGTGACCGGCTTTTATTTTCAGCCAGCGAACCAGACATTACACGCCCGAAAATCCTGGTTTATGTTTGACGATGAAGTAGTTGCTTTGGGAAGCGGCATATCCTCTGAAGCTCCTGCCGCCAGGGTTGATACGGTGGTTGAAAACAGAAAAATCAAGGACAGCGGAAACAATGTTTTAAAAGTTAATGGGGTTGATAGCGTGCCGAATCTTGTGACCGATACATCAATGGTAACGCTAAACGCTGTGGAGTGGATGCATCTGGAAGGTAATTCAGCTGCGGAACAAGGGATAGGATACTATTTCCCCGATTCTACGACTATTTCGGCCAGAAGAAACAAACGCAATGGTAAATGGGCGGACATTAACGACAGAGAGACTAATACCGTGGATTTAAACGCGGTTCATGTGGCTAATTATATGTCTATGGTGATAGATCATGGGCTACAACCGAAAAATGCTTCATATAAATATGTGCTTCTTCCCAATATGAGCGCTGAAGAAGTTGAAAATTATTCAAAAGCACCCGATATAACGGTGATTGAAAACTCCACAGAAGCACATAGCGTCAGGGAAAATATACTAAATATCACAGGTGCGAATTTCTGGAACGATGCTGTAAAGAAGTCCGGATTTATCACAAGCGACAAAAAGGCATCGGTCATGGTGAGGGAATCTGAAGGAGAGTTGGAAGTAGCGGTGGGGGATCCGACCAGGGCAAACAACGATGTTATCAACATTGAGCTTGACCGACAAGCAAATTATATTATTTCAAAAGACCCTAATGTGGATGTGCTGTTTCTCCGTAATTCCGTAATGCTTACCGTCCACACGGCAGGCACACTTGGAATGTCATCCACGGTAAAACTCGGCACAGGAGAACCACCGGACGAGTCTTTGAAAGTGATGGTCGATTATGAAAATGAATTCGTTACAGTTGAAGGAATGGTTGAACAGAAATTTGGGAACATCGCTTTCAAAGCGTTGAATCCGGCAGGTATCCCAATATTTTTGGATCAGGTATATTCACAAGACGGAAAATATAAGTTTCAATTCGGGTTCAACAGTATCGAAAGCGGTATTTATACCGTGCGTGTCAGCCCGGAAACCGTGTCCGGAGCAAAGGAAGCTGAGGTAAGCATATGGGTGGCGGACCCAAGCGTGGGGGCTGCAACATTTTCAGTTGAAGATGGCAATTTACACGCCAGATTCACTACGAAGAATAATTTTGCCGGAATTCTTGTGCGGTATGATGCCGGGGGCAGTTTAATGCTTGATTGCCGAATGATTAAATCGGACGGCATAAAAGAAGATTACGATATTCACATTCCGTATATCGAGGGGCAAAGATATAAGTTTATAATTTGGGATGATTTTCAAACATTATGTCCACTGTTAGAGGTGCAGGAGTATTAATGGGAAGCCCATAAAAACCTTATTATTATGTTCAATTGAACGGAGGAGCATATGAAAAAAATCAGGTTTTTGGTATTTGTTATTATAACGGCAATTGCCGCCGCCTGTGTTCTTGTTTTGAGCGGAAATAATGTTACCATAATCGAATCTGAAGCCGGAGGCGAAAATAAGATTAACCTAAGGTTTGCTTGGAACTGGGATGATATGAATGTAAAATCTTTCACTTTGTCGGATGTTTTAAATCAATTTTCAAAAATGAATCCCGGAGTAAGCATTACCGGAGAGTTTTTGTCCGGCGACAGCTTTTACAACAAACTTCAGGTCGATTTTGCTTCTAAAAATGCGCCCGATATTGTGAGCGTGAAACCCGGGAACAGAATTTCTCATCTTGCGAAAATGGGAGCGTTGGCGGAGCTTCAACGTGTGTTTAGAAATAAAGCGGGTTATGAGCTCCCCTTTGGCAAACGAATAATTTACGATGGAAGAACGGTGGGAATATCATTAGAACGATACTACATCGCCATGTTTGTCAATTCCGATTTATTTCGGGCGCACGGAATTGAACTTCCTTCAACCTTTGAGCAGTTAATTTACGCGGCGGAGCGGTTTAATGAGGCTGGGATAATACCCATTGTGGGCGACTTCTACGATGGCGGTTGGCAGATTTATCAGAGTATCGTGGGAAGGCTTGCCGGACGCTTGGAGATTGGGCAGTGTATTGCCGATGGAACGATAAGTGAAAGTTATTTAGACGGGCTTGACATTTTGCGGATTATGTATGACTGTGATATGTTTCCGCCAAATTGTTTTGATATGGACATGGCAGAATCAATCAACTTGTTTGTAACGAAAAAAGCGGCGATGACTGTTAGGGAATCAGGGTTTATTGCTGAGGTGGATCATTGGTACAAACAAAACGGAATAATGGAATCGGATACCGATAACATAGTCATAATGCCTTTCCCTATTGTGGAAGGCTCGGTGGCAAACACCAAGTCCTACATATCTGGCGGCGGAGATGTATCATTTTTCTTTAGCGCGAATTCAATGAGCAACTCGGATAAAAAACATGTATTAGAGGATTTGATACTTTATTTGGAAAGCGATATCGTTGGTTCGCTGTTTCGTGAGAATGCAAAAATAAATCCTTCGGTATATATTCCCCTTACCAAAGAATATATTGATGCACTTCAAGTCGAAGAAACTTTGATGCTGCTTGAAGCGCAGGAGTTTATTCCGCCTCCAAAGAATGTGTTTGACGAATGCGTTTGGTATAATTATGTTGAAAATAACTTTCCGAAAGTACTGAGAGGTCAGATTGATAAGCGCGGGATGTTTGAGACGGCGATTGGTGCGTATAAAAGCATGCGTGATATGGAGTAGGTGGCTATGAAGGGAAAGGATCTATTTCAAAAGTTGTCGCTGAAAAATAAAATGATGGTATTGATTGTCGTTCAGATAATTACAATTATTTGTATTTATGGATATTCTTCATACCATATTTCAAACAAAATCATTTCGGATAAAACGAAAGAAAATATCACCATCACACTGAATGCGGTTAAACATACGGTGGATGATTATGTGCGTACAATGTTTGATATTTCACAGGATTTGCTTTATGACGAACGCATATATTTCGTCGGTGATTCGGAGGGGGAACAGGATGAATTTAAAATGTCAGTGGAAAATCTGCTGAAGCAGTCTGCCATAAATGCTGATGATATATACGGTATTTGGCTTTTGAATTCCGAAACTGAGGCAAAGTATGTAAAGGCCAAATATAAATTGGGTATTGGAAGCGCCGTTCCCCAAATAAGGGAAATGTTTAACCAAAGCGATGAAAAGGATGTTTGGTATATAACGGGTAGTGACTATAACCCAAGCGGAATTTATTACTGCCGCAATATATACGACCCTTATACCTTCAAGAAAATCGGCAATCTTATATTTCAGGTGGAAAAAGAATATTTCGGTGAGGTCTGCCGCAAGTATTCCGAAAACCTAATGAATATTATGCTGGTTAGCAAATCAAACCATTTTATTTATTCTGGCGGTGACGATGATGAACGGGTATATTCCGCCATATCAGGCTATATGACGCGGAAAAAACAAATTACACTCAACGATAAAAGAAATCAAGTTATGGTATCTTCCGTCGTTTGTGACAGCAATGGCTGGCGGATTATTTCATACAGTCGGTTCAAGGATATTTACGGCGATTTATATATCTTTCTGATTTCAATTGTGTTTTTATGTGTTTTTTCAATATTAATCATATTTGTTTGCAACAAATATCTGCGGGACGAGCTTATAAATCCTATCAATATGCTTGTGGGCAAAATGATGGATGCGGATTGTTGCGACGGTATAGCAGACGAAATAAGTAACATCAATCAGAAGGAATTTAAGATTGTTTTTGATTCGTTCAACAGCATGAATAAGCGTATCAGAACCCTTATTGACCAGAACTACAGGGCAAGGATTACTTCAACTACGGCACAAATCAAGGCCCTTCAGGCTCAGATTAACCCGCATTTTATTTTTAATACCCTTCAATGTATTCAATGGATGGCATACATTAACAATGTTCCGGAAATCGGAAATGTTACGGATGCTATGGCGAAGATAATGGACGCTTCAATTGCCAGAGATGATAAACTGATACCGTTGCATGAAGAAATTGAATATGTGGACAGTTACATGCATATTACAAAGGTTCGGTTTGAGGATGCCGTTGATTTTGTAAAGTTTATAGAGGATGATGCACTTGAAGTTTTGATTCCCAGGCTTATTATACAGCCTGTTGTGGAAAACAGTATTATTCACGGCAAAAACAATAAAAAAATCGTTGTTCGGCTTAGCGCCTCAATTAAGGATGAATCGGTTGTTATTGTTGTTGAAGACGATGGGAGAGGGATGGATAGCATACAAACAGATGAATTGAACCGCCGTTTTGCGCTACCCAATGATGAATATTTCAGTAGCTACGGAACGGATAGAATAGGGCTTGAAAATGTGAACAGGCGTATAAAGCTGATTTACGGGAAACAATATGGTGTTTTTGCCGAAAGTGTGCAGGGATTATATACAAAGATCACCATGACTATCTCAAAAGGCAAATAAAGTTTGGGGGGTGTGTAATGTGTATAAGGTTTTGATTGTAGACGACGAGCCGCTTATGAGAAAAGGTTTAAAAACGGTTATTAAATGGGAAGAATGCGGATGTTTCATATGTGGCGAGGCGGGAAATGTGGAAGAAGGCTCCGATGCCATATGCCGCCTTAAACCTGATATTGTTATTACCGATATAAAAATGTATGATTTAAGCGGTTTGGACATGCTTGAACAATGCGGTGAAATGCTCAAAGAATCGAAGCTTATAGTAGTGACGGGATACAGGGAGTTTGATCACGCGAAAAAAGCCCTAAATTTAAATGTTTTCGGTTTTTTATTAAAGCCGATTGATTTGAACGAAATGACCTCCGTTGTTAAAAAAGCGGTGTATGAACTTGACCTCCAAAAGGAAAACAGATTAAAGGCAGATAGTCTAAAGAAATCTGTTGATGGCACATTATTTGTACAGCAGGTTAAGCTGTCGGCGGAGAAATTTGTTTATGCAGCAGAAGAAAGTCGGATTGATGACATTGAAGATGCAAGAGAAAAAATCAAGACATTGTGCAATAACTTTTTAAAAGAGAAAAAGTATTCAAAAATCATATATAAATATATTTTTTATACTTTGATAGAAACCTTCGGCAATTTTATTGATAAAGAAGAATATTTCAGAACTTTTGAAATGTCGAATATCGATAGAATTATCGATAACAGTGATGACCTGAGTGAGTTTAATGATTTGGTCGAACTGATACTCGGTAGTATGGAAAAACGCGCCTCTCTTCCGGTGGATGGCGAATGCGACCAAAAAATCAGTATAATGCTCAAATATATTGACGAAAACTATGCAGGGCAAATAACCCTGGATGACTTGGCGCAGCTTACATTTGTCAGTTATAACTATGCTTCAAAGATTTTTAAAAATGCTGTGGGAAAGTCATTTTTGGATTATTTGAATTATGTGAGGATTGAAAAGGCGAAATTGTTGTGCAAAGATTTGCAATACAAGGATTATGAAATAGGTCAGCTTGTAGGGATAAGCAATGCTTACTATTTCTCGAAACTGTTCAAAAAATATGTCGGCGCAACCGTCACCGAGTACAGAAAAAACATAGTTTGTTAGTTTGAAAAAATGGAGGTTAGTATGCACAGGTTGGATTTAAACGGTGTTTGGGAAATGAGAAAAAAGGGCGAATCGAATTGGACTTTGGCAAATGTTCCCGGTTCGGTTTTTAATGATTTGCTTGTGTCTGAAAGGATACAGGATTTTTATTACCGTGAAAACGAGGAGCAGGCGATAGAGTTGGCTAATTGCGATTATCAGTATCGCAGAGAGTTTAATATTGAAAGTGGTCTTTTTGAATTTGGAAATATAGTTCTTTGTTGCGAGGGGCTTGACACGATATGCGAGTTAAGTATTAACGGAGATGTTATCGGGAAAGCCAATAACATGCATAGGCGTTATGAATTTGATATAAAGGATGCCGTAAGGGTTGGAAGTAATTTGATTGAAATCACCTTTTTCTCGCCTGTTCGTTATATTGAGGAAAAGCAAGCAGAAGACCCTTTGTGGGGTATCAAAAATTGTACAGAGGGGTTTTCTCATATTCGAAAGGCACATTACATGTTTGGCTGGGATTGGGGACCTAAAATTCCGGATCTTGGGATTTGGAGGGATATCTACATATGCGCATATGACAAAGCAAGAATTAGGGATGTTCGCTTCATACAGCAGCATTTTGACGACGGCGTAGTTTTGGGCGTGGATGTTAAGCATGATTTGCTTAATAATCCTTGTGCCTGTTGCAACCCAAAATATTATAACATTACAGTAAGCATTAAATCGCCTGACGGTGGAGTACAAGAAGGTGTACTGAGTACCGGCAGTCTGCAAAATCATATTGAATTTAATATTGTCAACCCCCACACATGGTGGCCGAACGGGCTGGGAAATCAGCCATTATACGAGGTGGAAGTTACCTTAAAGGATGAACAGCGTACCTTGGATTTTAGGCGATACAATATTGGACTCAGAACGATTACGGTAAAGCGTGAAAAGGATGTCTGGGGCGAGTCATTTGAGCTTAATATCAATGATGTTTCTATTTTCGCCTTTGGTGCGAATTACATTCCGGAGGATAGCCTGCTTGCAAGATGCAGCTACGATAGAACCAAAAAACTTATAGAGGCTTGTGCGAATGCGAATTTTAATTGCATTCGTGTATGGGGCGGCGGCATATATCCACCAGATTATTTTTATGATTTATGCGATGAGCATGGGCTTATTGTGTGGCAGGACTTTATGTTTGCCTGTGCCGCTTATGATATGAACGGGGATTTCGAAAAAAATGTAGAGCGGGAGCTTAGGGACAATGTCAGCAGAATCCGTCATCATGCTTGTCTGGGTTTGTGGTGCGGCAACAATGAGGTAGAACTTGCGTTTGCCAATTGGGAGCCATCGAACAACTTGAAATACAAGGCGGAATATATCAAGCAGTTTGAAATGTTATTCCCCAAACTTATGAAGGAGCTTGACCCTAATACATTTTACTGGCCCTCTTCGCCGTCGACAAGGGGAAGCTTCGATGAGCCGCAAAATCCAAATACCGGAGATGTCCATTACTGGGATGTTTGGCATAGGCAAAAGCCTTTTACTGAGTACAGGAATCATTATTTTCGTTTTTTGTCGGAGTTTGGCTTTCAGTCTTTCCCATCGATAAAAACTATAGAAGCGTTTACGCAGCCCTCTGACAGGAACATTTTTTCCGCTGTTATGGAAAGTCATCAAAAAAATGAAGCTGCCAACGGCAAGATTCTTTACTACTTGTCCGAAAATTTTAAATACCCTAAGGATTTTGAGTCGTTGGTATATGCATCACAAATTCTTCAAGCGGAAGCGATAAAATACGGTGTCGAGCATTTCCGCAGGAATCGCGGACGCTGTATGGGTACTCTTTATTGGCAGATTAATGACAGCTGGCCGGTTGCGTCGTGGTCGGGAATTGACTATTACGGACGGTGGAAGGCATTGCACTATTTTGCTCGCAAATTTTATTCGCCGATTTTACTTTCGGTGTGCGAAGAGGAAAACGGAGCATCACTGCATATCACCAATGATACTATGGAGGCTGTCGATGGTAGGGTAGAATGGAGTTTAAGGGATAACCGCTCTCAAATAATTACTGGCGGTGAGCAGCAGGTTTATGTAAAAGCTATGAACGCCACCGAGGTGCTATCGCTTGATTTTGCTGTTTACTTGTCATCGAAGGAGCAGCGGCGCAGCCGCTATTTGGAATATGCTTTTATATGTGACGGCGATACAATCAGTATGGGAACAGTTTTGTTTACAAAAGCCAAGCATTTTGAATTTATTGACCCTGATGTCAATGTAACAGTTGAAGAACGGGTAAATGATTTTTTGATAACACTAAATTCAAAGGCATATTCGCGGTATGTGCAACTTGATTTGAAGGTCGGTGATTGTGTTTTCAGCGATAATTTTTTTGACCTCCACGCAAATATAAAAAAAATAGTTACGGTAAATAAGCGGGATATTGTGGGCGAGCCTTGCTTAGAGGATTTTAAAAACACGCTTTTGGTAACAAGCATATATGATATGGCATAGAATAAGGAGCTTGGTTATGAAGGCTTTAAAAAGACCATTTGACCTTGTTTCGGAAAAATGTAGAAGCTTTTTTGTAAAAAGTATGGTATAATATCTGCAAAGCAGATATTATACTTGAAATTATATGGAGGGTTATGAAAATGAGGGTAATTGATGAAGGAATTAAACTTAGCGAAAAGTATGAAGGAATTAGGGAATTTTCCGGCAAAGAGGTTAAAGGGGCGCTTGATTATATTATCAAAAAAATAGATCAAAGCTTAGACACCTTTACTTATAAATTCCCGGCCCCTGCAAGTAATAATAATGTTTACCAACCAACTGATAACATAGGGTGGACAAACGGATTTTGGACAGGCATGCTTTGGCTCGCCTATGAATATACGGGTGACGCAAAATATAGAAATGTAGCCGAAATACAATGTAAAAGCTATAAAGAACGCATAGAAAAGCAAATTTCGGTAGATCATCATGATTTAGGGTTTTTATATTCGCTATCCTGTGTTGCGGGCTATAAACTAACAGGTAACGAGGAAATGAAACAAACTGCTTTGAAAGCCGCTGACAAGCTTATTACCCGTTACAAAGAAAAAGGTGAGTTTATTCAAGCTTGGGGCGCTATTGATGACCCTAATGCATATAGGCTAATTATTGACTGCATGCTAAACTTGCCTTTGTTATACTGGGCGTCAGAGGTAACAGGGGATGTAAAATACGCCGAAATTGCAAAGAAACACGCACATACAACTTTGGGTACAGTTGTTCGCGACGATGCTTCTACCCATCATACTTATTATTTTGATGTGGAAACGGGGGCGCCCAAGAAGGGAGTAACCCACCAAGGCTATTCAAATGATTCGTCATGGGCAAGGGGACAGGCGTGGGGCATTTATGGATTTCCCTTAAGCTATATTTACACAAAGAATATGGATTATATCACAGAAGCCGAAAAGCTAACAAATTATTTCCTCAATCGGCTGCCTGAAGATTATATTTGCTATTGGGATTTGATTTTTACTAACGGGGATAAAGAAGAAAGGGATTCCTCGGCAGCTGCGATTGCAGCTTGCGGTATGCTTGAAATCATAAAACATTCAAACAGCCAATATGTTCCGTTTTATAAAAATGCGGTAAATGCAATAATGCGTTCTTTAAGCGGAAAATATACAACAGCCGATATACCCGAATCAAATGGCGTCTTGTTACATGCTGTATATTCAAAGCCGGGGAACAATGGGGTTGATGAGTGTAATATATGGGGCGATTATTACTATATGGAAGCTCTAATGAGATTGCATACCGACTGGAAGCTGTACTGGTAAAGGCTGCACATCCCTAATAGCGGCAAACGCATTTGCAAAAAAATATTTGTGTCAATTTGGGGTTTTGTGCCTGTTATTTTAAATTTGAATAATTAACTCTAAGGGGTTGGTAAGCATATGAACATAATAAGCAAGAAAATCAATGAAGGCGGCTTTGAAGAAATGCCTATATCCCAAAACGAGCGTTTCTTGTTCCAAAATGTTACAGAGCGCATATTTTGGGAAGGGCTTGATAGCGGTCTTAAAAAATTTTTGATTGCGGAAGCGGAAAAATACCTCGGATTTGTTTGGGCAGGCGTTCCCGCTACTTCATATTTGGAGTTTTACAGAAGCGGCAACAGAGATGTAAACGAATCGATTATGTTTAAAAAGCGTACAGCATTAAATTCACTTGTTATTGCGGAATGTGTGGAGGATAAGGGGCGTTTTTTAGATGATATCATTAACGGAATATGGTCGATATGCGAAGAATCAACATGGTCTGTAAGTGCGCACATTAAAGGTTTGGGAAGATCAAAAGAGTTATTGCCCGATTGCATCAATGATGTTGTTTTGGACTTGTTTGCACTTGAAACGGGTCATGCAATAGCCTTTGCAAATTTTATGCTAAAAGAAAGGCTTGATAAAATAACCCCGATAATTTCGCAAAGAATGTTTTTCGAACTTGAACGAAGGGTCTTTTCTCCATATTTGTCAAGGAATGATTACTGGTGGATGGGGTTTTCGGGCGGTCGTGTAAACAATTGGGCGCCATGGTGCACAAGCAGTGTGCTGATAAGTGCAATTCTCACTTGCAGTGATGTTAAAAGACGGGGCTTGATAATAAACAAAGCCGCTAAGACTTTAGACCTCTTTTTAAACAGCTATTCAAACGACGGAGGTTGCGACGAGGGCACTTCATATTGGTATAGGGCGGGAGGTTCCTTAATAGACGCATTGCATATTATAAGTGAGGCAACTCGTAAAAACCTTGGCTTTTTTGATGATTTAAAGATTAAAAATATTGCGTCTTTTATAATTAGGACACGAATAAGCAAAAGTTATTATATTAACTTTGCGGACGGGTCGGCGGTCATAGAAAATGCACAGCCGGGGCTAATTTATAATATGGGAGAACTGTTTAAAGACGAGGCGTTTAAAAAGGAAGGCGCTTATTTGGCAAGGCTTCACGACAATGTAATAAGATACTACCCAAACAGTTCCCCGTACAGGTTGATGCTTGGTATAAAGCATTATAGCAGTATTAAAAACTATGAAGGATTGCCCAAGAGCGAAAAAGATGTGTGGTGGCAGGGAATTGAAGTTTTACTGACCCGGGAGTGTGAAAAATACAATAAAGGTTTTACTTTGGCGGCAAAAGGAGGGCATAATGACGAAAGTCATAACCATAACGATGTTGGCAGCATTATAGTTTTTCGTGATGACAAGCCTATATTTATTGATGTGGGTGTTGAAAAATATACAGCAAAAACATTTAGCGATAAAAGATATGAAATATGGACAATGAGGAGCAGTTATCACAACCTGCCTATAATAAACGGGTTTGAGCAGCAGGTAGGAGAAAAATTTTCGTCTTGTGAAACGGAATGCATAATAGAAAAAGACTATTCTTTGCTTAAGCTAAACTTAAAAAACGCATATCCCAAGGAAGCGGGGATAGAAAAATGGATTAGAAGCGCAAAGCTAAACAGAAAAAGCAAACGGATTGAAATAACCGAGGAGTTCGAATTAAATTATATTAAAGAGCTTTCCTTTGTGTTTATGTGTGCAACCGAGCCCGTTATTTTAAGCAATGATACACTCAAAATAGGCGAGTGCAGCATGACAATAAGCGCCGACGGTCAATATAAAATCGATTATGAGCCGATAAAAATAAAGGATGAAAACCTCAAAAAAGTTTGGGGAGATGTTGTTTACCGTGTTTTAATTAACTTTTTAAAAACATCAAAAAGTGCAAGTATAAGCTTTATGATTGAATAGATGGGTTAGTTGGAAGGGGGGGCTTAGCTTAATGCTCCCCCATTATAAACAATTGTTTTGTTTTTTCCTGATTTTTTAGCTTCATACATTGCTTTATCAGCATTTGAAACTATTGCTGTGCTGTCAACTGTTGCATCAGATTGCGCAATGCCAAAACTTGCCGTTACTTTGCCTACCTGCGTAAAATTGTGTTTTTCAATTTCTAAGCGAAGCTGCTCCGCCAAAACGAATCCTTTTTCGCTGTTTGTGTTTTGTAATATTATAATAAATTCTTCACCGCCCCAACGGCCTGCAATATCGCTGCTTCTGATATTGTCTTTGACTATTTGGGAAATAGATTTTAATATTTCATCTCCAACGATGTGACCATGGTTGTCGTTAATGCTTTTAAAATCGTCAATATCAAAAATAATTATTGAAAAAACAGCATCATCGCCTTTAGTGCGCTGCGCCTCAGATATTAACGCATCGTCAATTTTAAACCTGTTATAAAGCTGTGTAAGAGGGTCTATTTGCATTAACCTTTTTATTTCCATTTCCATCCTTTTCATTTCGGTGATATCTTTTATTACGGTTAATACATATTTTTTATCCATTATATGAATTATCGCGGATGAAAAAAGAGCGTAAAAAGAAAAACCATTAATAAGGCTTAATTTTAGCGATAGGTTTTGCGAAGATTGCGGGCATTCAAATGATTTTTTAAATTGTTCTTCTGCAAGCTTGTCATCGGGGAAAAGCATGTCGTTAACATATTTTCCATATAAATAGCTTTTTGAGCACTTAAAAATAGAAGTAAAAGCATGGTTGCAATCAAACAACTCCAAGTTGTCGTATGCCATAATTACAGTTGCATCGGGGATTGTTTTGAAAATCAATTCAAATAGAGCTTGTGCGTCTTTTACCTCATTAATTGTTGTTTCAAGTTTTTTTGCCATAACATTAAATGCTTCAGAAAACTCCCCCAAAAATTCAACCTTGTAATTAAAATTACCCATCGAAATTGCCTTTGTTTGCCACATAAAATTTCTTAATGTTGCCTGAAGATTTTTAATAATGCCAAAAAAATACCCTGTGCCGCTTATTTTTTCAGATAAATTACCTGTCCCGATAGAGTTAATGTTTTGCCTTAAACTGCGAATGTCTTGGTCAATGTCGGAAAAACCTTCAATTTCCTTCAGTTCATCCGGCAAATCAGGCAGGCTGCCTTCGTTCAGCAATGTATTTATATGCCTTATCATTTTTTTTTCTATGTTTTTCACATTCAATGCACCCTCCCCAAAAGTTTTGGTGTTTTAGCCTCTGGCAAAAAACCTGCATGTGCGGTCTCCCGTGCACCAACAATCAATTTCCTTTACCTTAAACGATTGCCCCGTAAACGATTCTAACAGGGCGCTGATAAAGCCCTCGTCATAAATGCAAATTTCATAGCCGTTTTCAGGCAACCCGGAACAATCCAAGTCCTCGGATACAGTTAGGGTTATTTCTTTTTGTTCCATATTAATATTTTCTACCCTAAGCACCCCTATGCCAAAATCTATTAGCAATTTTTGCACTTGGTTAATAAAATCATCAAAATCTTTAACATTACCCAAATATTGTAGGTAAAATTCTTTTCCCGCCAGTTTACCCGCATCATAAAAAATTTCATCAGCAGCATCCGTTCCGTATTTCGACTCAACTATATCCCTGAAGGTAAACTGCATTAGCCTGTAAACTTCCACCCGTGTGAAAGCCCCTATATTCGGTCTGCCCTTGGATAAGTCTCCAATCAATTCCCAACGAAATTTATATCTGCCTAAATCCTCCAATTATAACACCCCTTTGTTACTATTCATTATGATGATAATGCATTTTAATTAACCAACTTGATTTATAGTTCATATAATAATATCATATAAAAACAATTATTTCAATAACAGACTGTTTTTTACAGTTTAAAATATTTTTTAATATTAATAAATTTTGAGTTTCCCCATTTTTAAGATTGAAAACCTCTATAAAGCCCATAACTGCTTAGAAATGTGGACATTTAAAAATGAAATAATGTACTTTTGTGAAAAGAATTTTTATTATGCACAAC
>Ga0265293_10000408_pt1 | contig 102758 bp, 81 predicted proteins | sample Munlanlewell138R_FD_192505 | JGI IMG/M metagenome (GOLD analysis project Ga0265293, IMG submission 192505) | Leachate microbial communities from a municipal landfill in Southern Ontario, Canada - Leachate well 138R | ecosystem: Engineered > Solid waste > Landfill > Unclassified | place... | reverse complement strand
CATAAATGGTTTTAGAACTGTCTGTTACTTTAAATGAAAAGTCATTTAAATACACTTCTAATTCTTGAGCTTCAAAAAGTGCCATTTCATATTCTGCTCCGCCAATTTTTTGGTATTTAATTCCGTCAATCATTAGGTCATACAAAGTCCGTTTAATGGCTTGTGTGGTTAAGTCTAAAAACAATTGAGGATTGATTAAAATATCTCCAATTCTGTCGGATTTACTTAATATCTCTTGAATGGTCGAACGTGTTAATTCTGTTTTACTCTGAATGTAACCTAAAACGTCTGGAATTTTCCAAGAATAGTTGTCGTAAGATTCTACTTTGTCTCCTGCGTACATTGTTTCAACTCCTTCGTCTGTCATACCGATATTGACTTTGGTAGAACGAATAGAAGGGGCTTTAATCTTTGGTAAATCTTTAACCGCTTTTGAAGCTAATGTGATTAACTCATCTGTTTTATAGTCAACTCGATAAGTCGTTTTCTTTTTGAGGTTTTCCCAAATCTCCAAGAATTTTGGGTCAGCTTCAAATCCTTTTCTATATTTAATTGCGGTACGTTCTCTCTTGTTCTTAATTCTGCCTTTAAATTCAACTCCACAATCATCTTCAATTTCTTTTTGCAGAGTCTTTGCGAAATCGTCATAAGATTCGTTGGCGATAACTGTCAAACGATTTATATTTTGGTCATAAGTTCTTTCCAACTTACCATCATCTGTTTTTCTAACTGCTAAACGTAATCCTCTTCCAATTTCTTGACGTTTTTTAATGTCAGATTTGGTTTCGTTTAGTGTGCAAATCTGAAAAACGTTTGGATTGTCCCAACCTTCCCGAAGTGCTGAATGTGAGAATATGAAACGAAGTGAGTTGTCTATATCCAACAACTTTTCTTTGTCTTTCATTATTAAGCTGTAAGTGTCGTCATCTGCTTTTGTAACGCCTGAAGTATCTTTGAATTTTCCTTTTTTGTCTTGTGAGAAATAGCCATTGTGAACTGCATTGACAGGAAACCTGTCCAATTCCTTAAAAGCAGGTTTTGAAATGTATTCCTGGTAGATTTCTTCAAACCATTCTGCAAATTTCCCTTTGTTTGGATTTCCTGCTGAATCATAATGACGGTAATTGGCAACTTTGTCAATGAAGAAAAGCGAAAGCACTTTAATTCCTAATTTGTTGAGGCGTTTTTCCTTTTTCAAATGTTCTTCAACTGTTTTACGGATTTGAAATTTCATTACTTCATCATTCAATCCGCCTTGACTGTCGCCTTTGTATAAGATATTGCCATTTGAAATTGAAATACAATTGTTCGTTGCATCTATTTCTTCAATGATATAGCCATCTGCATAAATTTCTCGTTCGTTGGAAAGTTTGTATAAATCATCTCCAACTTTAACGGAAACAGATTTCTTTTTTACGCCTCCTTTGTCGTTTACGTTGATTGAAACTTTTGCGGTAACTTTTGTCTTTGTTGCCTTAATAGAATCAACCTGAACAAAAGCATCATTAAACGCATTTTCTTCTACGATAGAATCTACTTCAATCTGTTTTACCAAGCCTAAATCGTAGGCTTTAACAGGATTTAAACTATACGTAAGATTATATTGATTTCTGTGTGTTGCAGAATAACGAAGTGTACAAAGTCCTTTTAAGTTTTCAATAGCCGAAATACGTTTTTCGGTTTCCATATTTTGTGGCTCGTCCACAATAACAATTGGATTTACCGACTGAATAAACTCAATGGGTTTTCTTCCATTGGCTCTGTAATGCGGTTGATTGATTATGTTTTGGTCTTTGGCAAATGAATCTATATTAATTACCAAAACTTCAATGTTGTTGTTCGTTGCAAAACCTCTTAAAGTTGAAACTTTTGAACTGTCATACACTTGAAAATTCAATGGATTATTGTCGTACAAGTTTTGAAAATGCTCGTGTGTAATTTCCAAGTTTTTCAAAACACCCTCTCGAATGGCAACAGAGGGTACTACTATGACAAACTTTTTAAAACCGTAGGCTTTGTTTAGCTCGTAAATGCTACGCAAGTACACATAAGTTTTTCCTGTTCCTGTTTCCATTTCTATAGAAAAGTGCATTCCGTCTAATTCCTTGCTTTGCTCAATCTCGTTTTGCTCTTGAACCGATTGCAAGTTTTTTAGGATTTGTTCCTCTGAAAGTATTAGGTTGTTGCCAACGCCATTGATTAAATCTAACGTGCCTTGTTCCTTTAGGTTAAATTCCATAATAGATTCCTCTAAAGGTTGTCCTTCAAACAAGTCCGTTATGGACTTTATGGCGTCTTGCTGATATTGTAGGTTAGAATCAAACGTTAACTTCATTCCTTTACTTTTTCAATTAATGTTGCTACCCAATTACTGAATCTTAAACATCTTTCCAAAATAGGATTTATTGTATTAACCTCTGCTATTATTCCACCATAAAATGGCTTGTTTTTGTCAAATCCAGATATTAATTGTTCCAATCTTTTTGATGGTGCTGTTAACTCACCGTCATTCAATTCTTCAGGATTTTCTTTTTCGTTTACTGCTTCTAATAAATCTCTTAAGCTAGCTTGTTTTAAGTCAGGTAAAAATTCAAACCCATCTTTAGCAGCAAATAATAATCCTTCAAACTCGTGTAATTGGATATAAGGTATAAACCGAGAATTGTCTATAACCTTTGCTAATTCTTGTTCTAAAAAATCAACTCTTTGTAATTTATTCTGAATAGCTTGTGCTTCTTCAAATTTAGGAAAATCACTGACTAGCCTAAAAAAATCAATAAATGTAGTTACTAAAATACCTGTTTCTCTCTTTAGTAACTTATCAATGTTGTGTTTCAGCCTATCGTATTTAACATCACCTCCTTTATGTCCTTTGCTGGTGGTCATTAATATAGGACGCACATCATAAATTTGATGAAGGTTGAAATAGGGCCTTAAAATACCATTTACAAACTCTTCTTCTGTTTGGCCTTCGCAGATTATATATATTGCTCTCATCATAATCTACCTCCTATTACATTTTTCTCCCACAATTCGCCAATTGAATAAACGTCTAGCCAAGATTTTAGCGATTCTTCCGACTGTCTCTTATACACAGTTTGGTTATCTTCCCTGTTAGCAACTATAATATCATCAGCAGAAAATTCATTAACAAGATTTACAGATTGAGTAGCTATTATAACTTGCGAAGTTACAGATGCCTTTTTTATCAAACCAGCTAGTTTAGATATGGCAAACGGATGTAAACCTAATTCAGGTTCATCAATAATAATTGTTTTGGGTAAATTAGGTTGTAAAAACAATGTAGCTAGTGCTATAAAACGTAAAGTGCCATCAGATAAATGCCTAGAATAAAAAGGATGTTCAGGATGTTCTTTCTCAAACCATTCCAATTCAATTGTATTTTCATCTAAAAAGAAAGGTGCTAATTCAAACCTATCAAAGAAGGGAAAGACTGATTGAATTACCATTTCAATTATTTTGAAATGTTTTGGGTGTTTTTCTTGCAAATAGTACAAAAAAGCAGGAAGGTTGTCGCCTTCTGCTCTAAGTAGCCTATTATCATTTATGTTTGCGCTTTTTCTAAGAGGTGCAGCACTACTGGTATCGTGAAAATGATATATTTTATAGCTTTCAAGATGTTCACTTAGGTATTTGTTTCTTTGAGTTGACGAGCCTTTTATCTGACTTTCTTTGATATTTTCATCATAAAAAGTCTTACTATATTGCGTTTGATAATTCAAAAGACTATCCTCTCTACCAATAAAAAAAGCACCTTCATCTGTTGGTAATAAATTGAATTCATAAGCATTATTGCCAAAATTTAAATAGCCCTTTATCTCATTTGTGTTTTTTCTGCCATAATGTAGCAAGTTGTCCACACCACTTTTTAATGAGTATTGCTGAAGTCTTTGCTCGTAAATGTTATTGACCAACTTGAAAAAAGAAATGAAATTGGATTTACCAACGCCATTTGAACCTATCAAAATATTTATTGGACTTAGTTTTAAATCCATTTTTTTGATAGACTTATATCCTTCTATTTTAATATTTTGAAGCATAGCTATATTGTTTTAAATTCTATACCTGCATCTTTCATTTGTAAAGACGCATTGGTTTTCAATTGGTCGTTGCCTTTAAAAAGCTTATCTAAGGCAATTACCTTTTGTGGCTTGCTGGCAATTACTGCATCAATGATTTCTTGATTGGCTTTTTCTAAAACCAATATGAGTTCGGTTTCATTTATAGCATAAAAACCCTCGGGCGTTGAGCTTGTCGAAACGTGCGAAATGGTACTGTTTAAGTCTTTACCACTTTTTAGCAAAAGTTCGTAAACCATATTTTCGGTAGTAGCGTTTTTTGCAACTGGATCAACAAATAATTTCATTTGCTCTTCTAAAGCCTGTTTGTCTTTACCTGTAATTTGTTGCCATTGCTTAAAGTTGCTGTCTGAGAGTTTTAGCACTTTGAATCCTAAATCCCCTTTGAAATTAGGATACTCTGATTTTAATTTTTTACTAACCTTTTTTATTCGCTCTTTAGAGACATCAGCAATAGTTTTAAAACCTGCTTTGTATGCTTCACTTTTCTCATCGCATTTCTCTGGTAGCTGAACAGATACAAACTTTCTTGAAGTAGAATCTTCAACGTTTAATTGAAATATTGCATCAGACATTGTACCTGAACCTGCAAAAAAATCAAGAAAAACATCTCCTTCATCATACTGGACTGATTTAATAAGAAGTTTTGCTAAAGATGTAGGCTTTGGGTATGAAAAATAACTCTTTCCTTCGAACAACTTTTCTACTTCAATTCCACCATCACTTTTTAAGGAAATGATTGACCTGAGTAATAAATTATTTACTTCATCCAAATAGTTAATAGAACTTGGTTGTGTATTTTCATCTTTATCAAACCAAATTCTTCCACATAAAAATGAACCATCGTGTAATTCATTAACACTTTGAAATTTTCCATCAACTATTTTAGCGGCTTCATTAAAGGAATCTTCCTTCCAACGCCATCCTCTATCTGGAATTTTTACTGGCTTGCCTGTTTTTGGATGAGGCACAATATATCTTGGTCCAAAAGTGTTTGCATTTGGCCAACTCATATTGATTTTACCCCAAAGTCTATAATCTTCATTCAGAGAATTATATAAGGTAATACCTCTATCATAACCTTTTTTCTTGTACAACTTACGTATCTCGGTTTCTCCTTCAGGTAGCGGAATTTTTTTCTTTTTAATTTTTAATAGAAGGTCATTTATTTCTTCTAAACCTTCTTTAGCCATTAAAAATTCGTGCTTATATGAATTGTCTTTAACATAAATCAAAATGTATTCGTGAATACTTCCAATTCCTTTATCATTTTTAGGTACTCTTTTATTCCAATTAATGCATTCAACAAAGTTTTCTTCTCCGAATATTTCATTTAAAAGCATTCGTAAATTGTGTACTTCATTATTGTCGATATGAATAAAAAATACACCATCTTGTTTGAGTAGGTTTTTAGCCAAATAGAGGCGTGGCATCATCATATTCAACCAATTGCTGTGGTATTGTCCGTTTTCTTTGCTGTTCTTTTTGAACATACCGTCTTTGGTCATATAGCCTTCTTCGTCTTTGTCGCCAACACGTTTTTCATAGTCGCTTTTGGTTTCAGAGAATTTATCAGGATAAATAAACGAGTCGTTTCCCGTGTTGTAAGGTGGGTCTATGTAAATCATTTTCACCTTACCGAAATAGCTTTTTTGAAGGACTTTTAATACTTCTAAGTTTTCGCCCTCAATAAAAATATGTTCGGTATCGTCAAAGTTTACGCTTTCGTCTTTCGCTGGTACAAGTGTTTTGGTGGTTGGTGTTTGCAACACTTTAAAGGCTTCACTTTTTCCCGCCCAATTCAGCACATAGCGTTCGTTTGAGAAGTTGATATCTTCTCCAAGCGTAGCTTTTAGTTTTTCCCAATCTACTTTGCCTTCGGCAAATACCTCAGGTAACACTTGTTTTAAAGCGTTCAGTTTTTCCTTTTCTGGTGTTAGACTTGCTCCGTCCATATATTTATAATTCTTTTCTGTCAGTTAGTAATTCTTTGGCTTCCACGTTTAAGATTTCCGCAATCTTGTATAAGTCCTCTAAACTTGGTTGTCGCCTGTTTTGGGCATAAGAGTTTACCATATTGTAGCTCTTTCCAAGTTGTTCAGCCAACCATTTTTGCTTAATTCCCTTTTCTTCTAAAACCTCTTTTATTCGGTTCATTTTTTGAATTGTCTAATTCAGTCCACTAAAGTAAGCACAATTATTTAATATCTCACTAAATGAGCATTAAAATCACCATTCAGTTTGGGTGGCGGTGGGGCAGTGAAAGCTCTTTTTATTTTGTGAGGTACGAGCAAAATGAAATGTGCTTGAACGTGCGGTGGCTCTTTTTTCAGCTTGCGTACAACGTTTTGGCTATGCGTAGTGCGGCATTAAAATGCACTTTCCTTTCAGTTTAGCAATATGTTTATTAATATTCAAATGTTTTTAATTAAGCATAAAACCCGCATTACGTATAGCCGTTGTTGTATGCAGGGCTCTATTCTTTTCTAAGTTCATCTATAAGCCAAATCAATTTCTGGCGAGCTACACTAATTAAATCGACATAAGTTCTATACAAAACGTCTCCACGTTCATTGTGAGAACTAATAATTCCCTTTACCTTACCTCCTAGAAGTATGATTTCAATTTTTTGATTGTGAAAATATACATTTAGTTCGTCACGATATTTTAGTGCTTGTGATTCAGTATCTCGGTTTAATGTAAAGCTTGGTCTTTTAAATTCAATTAAGATTAATGACCTAGTGATATTTCTTCCGAAAAGAATATCTGGTCTATCATCAGGTTTTTCTCCTTTATATGTTTTTTTAATTACTTTCTCTATTGATGTTTTTAAGCCCTGGTCAGAAAATATAACAGAATAATCATCTCCAAAAAGCCAAGTGTTTTTTTCAAAAGCTTTGTGAACGGTAGATTCGAGAGTTTGCGGGTTTTCAATTAAGACATTTAGTTCATCTAGAAATCTTAATCTATTAATTGCTTGGCTAGAAATTATACTCATTTCTAAAAACCCAAACTCGGAAAGTGCTTCTGCAAACTTCTCTACGTCACCTGACCTTGTGTCTTCAATGTTTTGGACAATATCCCAATAGTGGTCTTTTTCCATTGCAGAAACCATTACTGAAATTACAGTATTTATTCTTTCTTCTGTTTCTCCATAAAATTTCTCAAGAACTTTATAAAGTGCTTTTTTAGCAAACGGTTGTTTGAAATCTGGTAACTTCTCTAATTCCTTATTTATCTTTCTTTGGTATCGAGCTTTTGCCATTTTCATATCCGTGGCAAAAACTTCTTCAACGGATCTTCGTAATTGTTCAGTTGTGTTTTTTGTGAGGGTTTGGTATAGCTTACTATTATCTATTACCGCACCAAAATCTGCTGTTAAATCGTCTTCTAAATCATCACAGATAATTTCTCCATAAACTCTACTTTGTAACTTTTTAGGTATTATTTCCTCATCAGATAGGAAGTTTTGAGGTCTGCCAATTATTTTATTATTTACTCGAATTGCTATTCCCGCTTGTTTAATTGGCTTTTCGGTAATAGTATAATTTAAAGTGGCCATTTTTCCATTTGGCAATTCAATTTTTTCAGAGTATGATTTTCCTTGAAGGTCAAGCACACCAATGTTTTCACCATTTATTGTTATATCAAAATCCATTTCGCGACCGTAATCACGAATTAAAATTTCCTTTAATCTGTCCGGGTTCGGAAAACTGAAATTTTGATTTATTCCTTCAAGCGTTATTCTTGTTCCGTGTTTTGTTTTATCGCAGTCAGTAACATTAATAGGTAGCGGTACTTTTTGTAAATCATATCCTGCTTTTGCTAAATCGTCTTTATTTATCGTTAAGGAAGTCATTTTGCCACTTGCAAAGGTTTCAATCGTCATTTGGCTAGCAATCATTAATCCAGAAAACTTACCTATTCCTTTTCGTCCCTTTACCTTTCTCTTTTTTAAAAATGTAATATTGCCTTTTCTTGAAGTTCTGCTATTTGCAATATTTAGATACTCATTACGAACCTCACTTTCTTTCATTCCTGAACCATCATCTTCAATAATAATTTTGGGGTCAGGTGTTAATTCGTTTGGTAGTTGAATTTTGACATTTCCAGAATCAGCATCATAAGCGTTATCAATTAACTCTTTAGTAGCCTCCTCTACAGAACGATAGGTTTCACCAAGTAATTCGGCTAATTTCGGGTCAACTTTAAAGTGTGCTGATTTTGTCATATTGTTCTATGTTCTGAAGTTTGTCTTGCCTTGCATACAACGGGAAAAGGCTTTATGCAGTGCCGAAATAAACTGCTGTAACTTTTAAATTGTTATAATATGACAAAGAAAGAAAAAACTCTAAACCAAGTCGATAACTCGGCATTGCACAAAACCGCTGTTATGCGAAGTGTTTATGCTGTTTATCCAGATGCCGAAAGATTAGATATAGGTCAAAACAGACTATCTGCCATATTCAGGTATAAAGACCACGCTGAAGAGTTTGCAAAATCTAAATGGGGTCAATATTATATTATTGAGGAAATGTCGTCTGAACATTTCGCATAACATAAGCATATGACGAACTGGGTTCATCATATCCCCGCTTACTGGTTAGGTTTTATTCATCTTATACTTATTAATATCTAGGATAAGATGAATAAAATGGATTTAATATCAAAGTACGAATATCATCTTATTCTAAATGATTATAGCGGAAATGTTATTCGCTCCAATAATTCAATTTCATGTAATAGAAGTAACCGAACTCGACGAAACAGAAAGGGGAGAAGATAGTTTTGGGTTTAGTTTTTAGGGATTGGGAAATAATTATTGGGGAATTCAGAACTGGGTTTATCCTAACGAGAAAAGACAGGTCTGGGAGGACAGGCTATTATTATGCTTCCCTGCTTTTTATTTAAAACGGATTGAGATATCCAAATGTCCACCTAATCCTTCATTAATAATCTTTTGTAATGTAGAAAAGCGAATATCTTTTAAATTTCTTTCCAATTTTGAAATGTAAGATTTGTTAGTTCCTGCTAATTCTGCTAATTCTGCTAATTGTTCTTGAGTTAGGCCTTGATCTTCTCTTGCTTGCTTAATTAAAACACCGAGTTTGAAAGCGTCATATTCTGTTTCAAACTTCTCACGCTTTTCGGTTCCTCGTTGTCCAATTTTCTCATCAATAAATTGGTCAAGGCTTTTAAGGTTTTTATTCTTTGTTTTCATAATAGTCCCTTTTTATTTGCTCTGCTTTCTCAATTTGTTGTTTAGGAGTCTTTTGTGTTTTCTTTTGAAATCCATGACCAACAACAATAATGTTGTCTATGTCGAAAAACAGAAAATCCTAAAAATGTTATTACCAACTTGAACTCTAATTTCATAAAGTCCTGTCGTATTTTTCAAATGTTTTAAATAAGTTTCGGGAATTATATCAATCTCCTCAATAACCTTTAATGTCCAAACTATTTTCTTCTTAACCCGGTCAGCTTGGTCTTCATAAAAGTCCTCAAAGTAATTCTTGAAGAAGTATAATTCCCGCTTTTTACTCATACTTAAATATATACAAAGTAGTCCAATTAGACAACTAATACTTTTCCTGCATTAAGTTGAATGTCTAGTATGACAAAGATGATGGTTGTTCCTAGGATTGGTTACTAGGGGATTGGGTTAGCCTTGGGGGAGTTAAGAAAGCTGAAATATTTACCTTTTGATAAGATTATGTATTCTCAAATTTAATTTTACCTATTAAGTCCTTGAAATATTCAGGGCTCCAAATTTTTAAAACGTCATCATTTGGGATAAACCTAACGATATCCTCTTTAATACTTTTAAAAGAAACCGATGTAATTTTGGCATCCAATAGCTCGATAATTTGTTCATTAGAAATGTTATCATCTAGCCAATCATTTGTATCTTTTGCCCTGGTTAAGAAATGATTTACATTCAAAGGAATCCCCTTTTTGATATACCACTCTAAGTCATACCAATCCCTTCCTTTAACTCTGTTTTTCCATTTTCTAAATAGTAGGGCATGCATTTTACCTGCAAATAAAGATGGTTTCGTGAAGCATTTCACATAAAAAGAAAATGGACGGAGTACTAATTTCTCTTCGGTAGTGAAATTTAATGGTGGCAGTCGATCAATTTCTATTTTTATCGTCAATGACCTGTTAGAACGCACCCCAGTTTCTTTGATAATGTCTTCTAGTACAATTTCTTTCCATATTGTTTCAGCTTTTAGAAAAGCAGACTCAATAGCCGAGTGTTCTGTTTTTCTCTTTTCTTTAATACTAACAGTTAGTCCCAATGACTTAAATTCATCTATTATGGCATTGAAATAAGGCTCAATTAAAAAATCAGGATCAGCTTTAAGCAAAGAAAAGTCCAAATCTTCTGAATATCTATCCAATTTATAAAATATCCGGAGAGCCGTTCCTCCGTAAAAAGCTGCTTTCTCAAAAAAATTAGTTCTAGATAAGCCGGCTAAAGTAATTTCTTGCATTATTTCTCTTAGTGCAGAAAGTATTTCTTCTTCATTCCGAGGATTATATTCTTCTATCCACTCTTTTATCATGATTCTGTAAGCGTTTTAATTAGCATTTTTAAGCTGCTATTCTTAGGAGCATTTTCAATCCATAAATTCATAATCTCCGTATCTAATGTGCTTAATACTTCATTATCTATACGAAGATCTTCCTTTAAAAATTCTCGCGTTTGCTTTATGCTTCTTAGATTTATTTTGGGTGTTAGCACAATTTTGTCACACAATGCTTTTTCAGGCGAGGCAACTAGCACTGTTTGCTTAGGCGAGTATTCTATACTCCTTATTCCATAAGAATAATAAGGAGTCTTTAATTGATGGTAGCTAAACCGGCCGACAGGAGTTTTATATACTGTTGAAGTTTTTATGGTTACCGAACTTATTTCATAAGCTCTTTCAGGTATCATATTCCAATAAGATAGTGCGGATTCTAATGACACATAGCTCGGACCTCTAAGGTGATTCGCTATTAAAAACGGATTTGGTGATGGTAAGTCTAGTTTAGGCCCAGCTATATATAGCCCTCTTCTAATAGAAATAAGTTCTTTACTTTTAATTAGCTCACTAATTTTATCATTTGGACTCTGATATTCCTTTAGTAATCCTAAAATTAAATTTCTAGAAATAGGAGCTTCAGCATATTCCTTTATTTTCGTTCTAAAATGCATAATGTAAATATTAACGCAGATAATCGGATTTATTCCGATTATCTAGTATAAATTTAACAATATAATATAAAGAAGCAAACGCATCATCAGAAATATTCCGAATAGGTGTTTAAATAATTACAGTGCTATTGGTGATATTTATTAAATCACCTTGGTTATTAGAGAGTAGGGGATTGGTGGAGGTTTGAGTGGGCTACAAGCATTTATGAATTGTACTTGCTAGCCATTATTTATATAAATGCACATCCTACTGATCAATTATATTAAATATTGCTCAATAGGATGTGCAATCTGTTTTTTGCTTGGTGTGGGGACTATGGGCTGGCGGAAGTAGCTTTGTACTGCCCAAACCAGGTCCACATCCCCGAATCCGAATTAATCTTTATCTACTTCAGGGAGATTGAAATCCACATTCGTTCGGTAATCGCCGAGGAGGTGTTCCGCAAAGTAATACCAAGTCATTCTATCGAAGTAAGGTTGGGAGGGGCCAAAACCGTGCCTTCTGCCTGGTAACATCATCATATCGAAACGTTTCCCTGCTTTAATAAGTGCATCCGCTAATCTAAGCGTGTTGGCTGGGTGGACGTTATTATCCATATCGCCATGCACCAGTAGTAGCTTTCCTTGTAAGTTTTTAGCAAGAGCCATATTGGCTTCAACCGGAGCTTCAAAAGTGATTTTCTCTTCTTTCACTTCTACGCTATCGCTATCCATTTTGGTAATGGTTTTGCGCTTTTCTTTCACGCCATTATGCACCTCACCCCACCAAATATTGTACACGCTGTTATCGTGATTTCCTGCCGAAGAAACCGCTACTTTATAAAACTCTGGATAGGTAAGAAGTGCCGCAGTACTCATAAAGCCACCGCCAGAATGTCCATAAATGCCCACTTTATTTGCATCAATAAAAGGATGGCGGGCGGCAAGTTGCTCTAGCCCATATTTATTGTCGGCCAGGGGATAGTCACGCATATTGCCATATCCATAATTATGATAGTATTTATTACGAAGTGGACTACCGCCACGTTGCCCCATTGCAACCACAATAAAACCCACTTGAGCCAGTGAGGTAGTTCTAGCTCGCGAACCTGAAACGGTGAACTCAGAAGGGAAGGGCTCCGTCTGTGGCCCAGGATATACATACGAAATGATAGGATAGGTTTTGGTCGAATCGAAATCGTGCGGTTTCCACATTACGCCATATAAATCGGTGGCGCCATCGGCCGCTTTAACGCTGAACGTTTCGGGCGCTTTCCAACCTTTCTCTACCATCAGCGAAATATCTGTTTGTTGTAGATTAGCAATCACTTTCCCAGTTCCATCACGCAATACGGAGGTTGTAGGCATGTCCACTCGAGAATAATTGTCTACAAAGTAGTTGCCATTTTTGGATGCACTAATGGAATGGTCGGCATCTTCTTCGGTAAGATGTTTGAAATTACTTCCATCAAATTTTACTGAATAGAGATTAGAATAATAAGGATTCTGTCCCTTTTCGCGACCATAAGCCGTGAAATGAATGATTTGTGCAGCCGTATCAATTCGAGCAATATCGCCCACTACATAAGAGCCAGAGGTGATGGCATTTTTCAATTTCCCGTTGCTATCGTAGCGATAAAGCTGTCCCCAGCCCGTACGTTCGCTCCACCAAAGATATTCTTTGCCTTCGTTTATAATGGCAAGATCCATAAAACGGGTATTATGATAAGGTTTGCTTTCTTCAGAGAATAGAACTTCAACGGCACCTGTGGTAGTGTTTGCTTTGAGAACGTCGATTTTACTCCAAGTACGGTCGCGACGTAAAATATATAGGAAATCAGATTTGTCGGTTTCAAAGATTCCGCCTTTGTTGAAATATGCCCCGCCCAGCGACTGGTCTTTCCATTTATCGGTATCTAGCAAAACGCCTTCTTTGGTAGCAGGATCAAAAATCCGAATTTCGTCTATATAAACATGCTCTTCGCCCGGCATTGGGTATTTATAAGTTTCCAACTCAGGACGTTTTTTCAAAGAATTGATAACCCATAATTCAGGAACTTTGCGTTTGTCTTCCCGCTTAATCCAGAATTTCTTGGAGTCTTCGAACCAATTTGCACGAGTTCGTAGCCTTTTGTTGGATGTGGTATCTGAGTCGTCGGCTTGGTAGCTATACCAAATTTCGCCGTCTTCGGTAAGTTGAATTTCGGTACTATCGGGATCGTTCGCTGCCATCACATACAGGTTGTGATTTTTAGCAAAGGCAATCCATGAGCTATCGGGGGAGAAATTAGCCCACTTTTCATCCTCTTCCTTTTTAAGGGAATCGCCCTTCACTAGTTTATTTCCATTCAGATTATAAGTGAATTTTATGCTATCCACATGAAAGGTGAATAAGTTTTTATCGGTATCGTACTCAAAACTTTTAAGTGGGAGGTCTTTGGCGTTAAATGGTTTTGAGAACATCTCAGAAAGTTGTCCGGCCATTTCCTCTTGATCAAATAATAGGCGTTGATTTGCTTTTTTAGCATCAACGAAATACCAATTCTTGCCCGAAGGATTTTCGTAGGTGTACCAGAATTGATTGGTGTTTTTAATCCATTTAGGATTCACACTTGTGGAGCCCACCATCTTGCTCATTTGTTCGGTGGTAAAGCGTTCGGCAGTTTCAAAGTTAGCCTGTTGTTGTTGAGCGGATGCGGCTTGTGCCACAAATAGTAATGTTAAGCCCGCAAATAGCAGGTTGAGAGATCGTTTTGTCATAATAGTAGTAGCTTTTTGTTTGAACTATTAATAAACCACTTTTAGATGTAAAAGACTTAAAAACAATATGAGGGAGTCAATTAACAATTAGCAGTTTACAATGAACAGTAAGCAGAGAGGAGTTATTAGGAATTAGAAAATGGAGAAAGGGGGAGGAGCGAAATTTTCGACTTCTCTTCCTGGGGCCTAGAGGTTGATTTGGATTAAAATTTAGTCTGCCACTTGTAATATTATCTTTCCAATATTTGCATTGGCTTGCATCCGTTCATGTGCTCGTCTTATTTGTTCAAATGAATAGACACAATCGATGATGGGTATTAATTTCCCATTTTCAAAATATGGCATTGTTTTAAATGCAAATTCTTTAGTGAGTTCAGCTTTATATTCGTCACTTCTAGGAGTAAGCAATGTTCCCGTTAGCTGTACCCGCTTGCTCATGAGTTCAAATAAATTCACTCGCTCTACAACAGCACCACCAAGTAGACCGATCAAGATCCACCGTCCATCAATAGAGATACTTTGGTAATTCTTTTCCCAATATGAAGCTCCAACAAAATCAAGGATGACATCGACTCCACGATTTTCAGTAATCTTTAACACTTCTTCTGCAAAGTCTTGCTCTTTATAATTAATCCCAAAATCGGCGCCAATTTTCTTAGCATGAACCAGTTTTTCTTCAGACCCAGCAGTTGTAATAACTTTCGCATTAGAAAATTGTTTTGCTAATTGAATCGCAGCTGTTCCTACTCCGCTTCCACCTGCGTGAATTAGCACTGTTTCCTTTTCGGCTAAACGGCCGTGCCAGTACAAACATTGGTAGGCTGTTAGAAAAACCTCTGTTATTGCGGCAGCCTGCTCGAATGAAATATTATCAGGTATTTCAATTGCTCGGTTTGCAGGCATCACGGCATATTGTGCATATCCACCACCATTTACTAGCCCCATTACACGCGTGCCAAGTGCTATATTTGTTTTGGCACCAGCACGTTCAACAACACCTGCAACTTCAATGCCTAAAATAGGTGTTTCTAAATAACCACCACCTTTTTCACGAGTAATGATATCTGTCCGGTTAATAGCCGAAGCTTTAACTTTGATAAGAATTTCATCTTCTTTTGGTTCAGGTTTTCGCTGTTGCACAATCGTTAATTGTTCTGCGCCACCTGGTTGTTTAACAATAATTGCTTTCATAGTTAAAGATCTTCTTTTTCAAACTTTAGGTCAAAATAAGTATACGATGCTAAGAATATGCCATCGGATGAAAATAATATAACTCTGATAAGTGAATGAATGAAAGGTGATGTGGAAGGAGCGCTTTCTGTTTAAAATATTACTCGAAAAATGAATACACCGACCGCAGGGAGGTTAGAGATGTAATACGTGAGCCTGTCATCCTGATTCGTCGACTGACGGAGAAGGATCTCCTAAAAAACGTTCATGATTGCAAGTTACATTACTTTGGTAAGTGACAAGGCTTGTAGGTTATTTATTATTGCGGTTTGTGTTGGCAAAGCCGAATACTCCGACCTCTCTAAATCTCTCCTTCGTATCTAATCCTTATGCACATCTTTTGCGACTATAGAGATTAGCAAGGTGACAGTTCCTGTTCTATTTTGTACTATTGCCTGAAAGGCAATGCCCGACCGCAGGGAGGCAAAGGAAGTATAAAAAAAGGCCTGTCATCCTGAGCAAGACGACCGATAGGGAGTCGCTGTGAAGGATCATAGTGATTACGCCCATAATTGCAAAACAAGCGCATCGCCCGTTACGAAGCGCATGCGGAGTCCCGAGCAAGTCGAGATACATTCGCTCCGCTCATTCCTCAGGGTGACAAGGCTGGCTAGATGCTATCTAATGCCGCCGTTGGCGTCAATGACTAGGTGGTTTGTGTTAGCAAAGCCGAATACCCCGACCTCTCTAAATCTCTCCTTCGCAAGGAGAGACTTTTTCAACGTGACTTTTAGAAATCATCAACCTTTGGGATAATTGAGTCGATGGAAGGTAGTTCGCGCTGCAAAGTCTTGTCGAGATCTTTTGGTACGTGCCTGTCCCGAGCAAGTCGAGATACATTCGCTCCGCTCATTCCTCAGGGTGACAAGGCTGGCTAGATGCTATCTAATGCCGCCGTTGGCGTCAATGACTAGGTGGTTTGTGTTGGCAAAGCCGAATACTCCGACCTCTCTAAATCTCTCCTTCGCAAGGAGAGACTTTTTCAACGTGACTTTTAGAAATCATCGACCTTTGGGATAATTGAGTCGATGGAAGGTAGTTCGCGCTGCAAAGTCTTGTCGAGATCTTTTGGTACGTGCCTGTCCCGAGCATTCGGGAAACATTCACTCCGCTCATTCCTCAAGGTGACAAGGCAGGCTAGATGCTTTCTAATGCTGCCTCTGGCGTCAATGACTAGGTGGTTTGTGTTAGCAAAGCCGAATACTCCGACCTCTCTAAATCTCTCCTTCGCAAGGAGAGACTTTTCTACTAGAATGTTGATTACTAAATTCTTATGAAATCCCATTGACGGTTATAATTACGGAGGAGTGGTTTCAGTGAGGGTGCCCGTTCTGTTAAAACTACAATACATGAACCTGTCTTCCAGAACGGAGCGAATGCAACAGGCTTTATCTAATTCCCAGGAATTTGAGCTGCTGATTTTACAACAAGTTCGAAGCTAATTAGTAGTTCGTCGCTTACTTTAATAAGCCCAAACATAGCTCGGGGTGGATTGAGGTTAAAATCGGTCATGTATAATTCTTGTGTGCCTGTAATTCTAAAGGTTCCATCACTAGTTGGTTCTTCCACAAGCTTCACATCATACTGCCTAGTTACGCCCGCCAATGTAATGGCCACACTCGCACGATCAGGAATGGTGTTTGTTGAGAATACCTCAATTAGTTCAATATTTATATCGGGATACTCTTTATATTTTAAGGTATTTTTAAAATCTTTATTGATTGCTCTCTTGCCACAGTCAAAAGAATCAACAACTAAGGGTAGTTGATCGCCTCGTACTAAAATGCCTTGAGTGTTGATATCAAGTTGGTGGGTTAGAGTATCTTGTTCGAAGTCATTCTCGTATTTACACTCAAAATCTGTCACATTTGATGTCCCATAAATTCTTAATTTACTCTGATTAAGAACAATCGAATGAATGGACGCACTTTCTTGCGCTAAAACCTTTACAGGTAGCAAAATTGGCATTAAAAATAGAGCCAGTGAAAGAATAGTCTTATAGTTTTTATACAATGTACTTCGTTCGTTTTTAATAAAATAATTAACCTCAATCTAATCCACCGAAAATACCACAAAACATGACCGACATCAAAGAGTTACTTGCAGCAGCCACAGAAATAGCAAAAATAGGCGGCCAGCATACGCTCAAATATTTCAAGAAAGATTTTCAAGTATTAAGTAAAGCAGACGAATCACCCGTAACCATAGCCGATAGAGAAACTGAACAAGTTCTTCGCGAAGAGATTCTTAAACGATTTCCTGACCATGGAATTATTGGCGAAGAGTTTGGCCGTACCAACGAGGGTAGTTCAATACAATGGGTACTAGATCCCATCGACGGAACAAAATCATTTATACACGGCGTTCCTTTTTATACAACACTAGTTGGTGTAATGATTGACAACGAACCAATAGTGGGTGTTATTAATGCACCAGCACTCGACGAATTAGTTGCGGCAGCAATTGGGCACGGTGTAACTTTTAATGGCGAACCATGCCACGTTAGAGATACCGAGAATATGGAAGATGCTACGTTTTTAGTTACAGAAATCAGACGTTTTCAAGACCATGGGCTCGATCCTCAGTTCCAAGAGCTGATGTCTCAAACAAAAATTCACCGTACTTGGGGTGATGCTTACGGGCACATGATGGTAGCCATTGGTCGTGCTGATATAATGTTTGATCCTGTTTTAAATATTTGGGACGCAGCTGCGTTACTACCCGTGTTGAAAGAAGCCGGTGGTGTGTTTAGTGACATGGACGGAAACGAAACTATACATTCTGGTAATGGGTTTTCAACTAACAAGGCACTATATCCAAAAGTAAAAGCAATTTTTGACGCTCATAAATAAATGATTCTACACAGACTAGTACAATTTGCCGTTCTCTGCATGTTTATTATTCCAAACTTGCAGCAATGTGATTCGGGGTTTGACTATGCCTCAGCCCCAGAAATCCCATTTAATATAGAGCACGCAGAACTGAATTTAACCATACAACCAACTACTAACTCCGTAAAAGGCGTAGCAACATATACCATTCAGGCAAAAGCGCCAGAGCGAACCTCTATACTTTTGCACTCATCTGAGTTGGCTATAGAATCGGTTACTATAAATGGAACGGATACTGAGTTTTTGGTTGAAGGTGATTCTCTGCTTATAACATTCGCTGATACTTTGCATGTTGGCGAGCAAGCAAAACTAGCAGTAACATGGCAAACACAGTCTAGGTTTGGTGTACATCAAGATTATTTGGGCACCGTTTGGGGAAGCCTAAACCCGAAAGCACTTCGGCATTGGCTTCCCATTTTTGATCATCCACGCGTTGAGTCTAAGATAGATGCCAAAATCACTATTCCTGCAGATATGGATGTGGTTTTTAATGGCAGATTTCTGAAAGATGAAATTGTTTCAGCCGATCATAAAATGGTGCATTGGCAAAGTAAAACCGCACTTCCTGTAACAGGATTGTCTTTTGCGGTGGGTAAATTTAACCACGAAGAAATAATTTCGGGTACTAAAAAAATCCATCTATTTGCTGAAGAAAGCATTATAAACAAAGAGCAATTTAGCACTTTACTTAAAGTAGCCGAATCCACAAAAAAAGCTATCGAAAACACGCTCAGTTTCGAATATCCCTTCGAATCGATAAATGTAATAGTGTTAGAAAATAGCTATTGGGAAGAGAAACAAAGTGGGGCAGGGCTCATTTATCTGTATAACGATTTGGGTGATTTAAGCACCCAATTAAAGCGTGGTATGTACGACCAATGGTTTGGCCAGTACCAACGCACCGAAAGTATTATTGCGAATATTGAGAAAATGGAACTTATGAAAACAGCGCTCCATTTTTCGTCTGGGAATGAAAAGGAATTGATTGAAAATCCAGATTCCCTATTTAGTATTCTGTATTGGAATGGCTTGCAGAAGAGTTTTTTAAACGGAAATGATTTTTATCAAAATACCATCAAAAAATCGTTACCAACGCTTATTACAAGTAGCGAAGGCGTAGTTGCAGCAGATAAATATGAGAATTATTGGTATGAGCAAACGGGTTTAAATTGGTATACAGCTCCGTCATTAGAAATTGATGATACAAACGGCAGAGGCGAACAAAAGCCTATGTATTTTGTGAAAGCTGAATATGACGAAGCTACTTCTAAACTAACATTTAGTTTTGATGCTCTTTCTGGAGATGCTTCTACACTTTCTGGACTTACTTTAAATGTGTACACAATGTCTGATACCGTTCGTAAAGAGGTCGCCTTTACCGGTAAAAAGGATGCTGCCAGTTTTGAAATTCCATTAAATACAGAATATGTAACTCTGAGTTCTGGCGTAACTGACATTAGTCAGGTTGAGCTGGGTAGTTTCCCAATCATGTTTCTACTTAATCAACTGCACAGTACAGATGTTGAGGAGCGAATAGCTGCGGCTCAACAATTAGAGTATCATTTAGATAAACCAGATTTACAACTTGCATTAGGTGATGCGCTATCGTCTGAAAAGAATGTAAAGGTGAAAGCGAAGTTGCTTGAAACTTTTGGTGCCTTCACAAATGGAGCTACAGGAACCGAGCAAACGTTTTTAAAGGAGTTGAATAATTCCAACGAAGAAATTCAATTTGCAGTAGCTAAAACCTTAGGCAATTATCTGAATAACGACCTTGTTGAAAGCTCATTACGTACGTTAATACTTAGAGCTGAGTATGAATCAGTGTTTAACCAAGCGTTACTATCGTACCAAACTATTGCTCCTCTAAGTGATTTAATTTCGGTTACGAAGCGTTTACAGGGAATTGACTCAACAGGGCAAAAAGCAGTTGGGGCGTTACAAATAGTTATGGATGTAGACACTACGGGAGCTGGAGTTGAAATAGCGGAGGAATTAATTCGTTCAAACTTCCCTTATCAAACGCGGAAGCAAGCTTTTAGTTTATTATTGAAACATCAGCATTCAGAAAAATATTGGCAAGTAAATCTAACTGAGTTTTTAGAGGATGCAGATCCTAGAATTAGGCAGCAAGCAATACATGCCATAGCATATTTAAGTAAGAAAGATGCGGAAGAGATGTATAAGCAGATTACTCTTAAAGAGTATGATCAGCGTGTGCTTCAAACTTTAAAAGACTTAAGAAAATTAAATTAGTAGTTCATTTGATGGCTATAGAATTAAAATAAAACTCCAATCATAATTTGGAATGATATTTGAATGATGATTTGAGTAAAGTCACTAAATGTATAGTAAATAAATATTAACCAACTTTGAGTTTTTTCAATTTCAAAAGGGTACTCTAAACGATATAAGAAATCAATCCGTAACTTTACTTTGTATCGCCGTATATTACCCCGTCAAAAAATTCATTTAAAAATGTATTCTCTTGGATCAATTCAGACCTAATACCCAGTTTTCTATATTCCCGCCAGCAATAAAATATTTGCTGATTTGGAATGCTATTATCTTTTTAGCTACCATAAATATATTTGGCGGCGGCTGGACCTTTCTTGGCAGCATGGTAAATAAGTACATGGTATTACAGCCGTTTGGAGATGGTTTTTTACCTTGGCAATTAGTTACCTACTTATTCTTACATGCCGATATATCTCATATACTGTTTAACATGCTTGCGCTATGGATTTTTGGACAATCGCTTGAGCGACTTTGGGGTACTAAACGTTTCTTAATCTATTATTTTTTAACAGGAATTGGTGCAGGTCTAATTCACTTAGCAGTTAGCGGTGCTTCTGCAATTGGTGCCTCAGGCGCTGTATTTGGTATATTATTAGGTTTTGGAATGATGTTTCCAAATCGATATATCATACTCTTAATACCGCCTATTCCTATTAAAGCTAAATATTTTGTTGCTATATTTGGAACTATTGAGCTCTTTTCTGGCATTACTAGAACAGACAGTGGTGTAGCACATTTTGCTCACCTTGGTGGCTTAATAGCAGGCTTTATTCTTATTAAGTTCTGGAGGCTTAGAAAAGTAGAATAAAGTAACCATCGCAAAGACTAGGTTTATTGGAATAGATTTTTATATGGAGAAATAGTAATGCAAAACATGTCGTATAACTCCTTTTGGAGTACATCGAAGCGAGGATTTTATAGATTGCCTATAGCGATTAGGACCATCATCCTAATTAATGTGATATTCTTTTTGGTACAAACGCTAGGTGGCAATACGTTAAATAGGTGGCTGGTAGAAAATCTAGGTTTCAATCCTTCGTTCCCAACCTTTCTAACGCAGCCATGGCGACTTGTTACCTATGCCTTTTTGCATGCTAATTTCATGCATATTCTATTTAATATGCTCTGGCTTTGGTGGATGGGGAAATCGGTTGAAGAGGCCATAGGTCCCCGTTCTTTTACCGTAATATATATGGGCGCTGCAATTCTGGGCGCATTATTAGATGCTGCCATTGCTCAAATATTTGGTGTGGTTCTTGTTATTGGTGCATCCGGCGCTGTTACTGGTATTTTGGTTGCTTTTGCAATGTTATATCCACGAGCGCCAATTATGTTATTCCTACTGCCACCCATTCAAGCTCGATACTTTGTGATGGGTTGGGTAGCACTAGACATCCTTCTTGTGGGAAATAGTGACGGTGTTGCTCGTCTAGTTCACATTGGAGGCGCTTTAGGCGGTTACTTGTTGATGAAAGCGCATCAAAATGGAACGGACTTGAGTAAAATAATTCGATATTTTGAGTATCTATTTTCATCATCTAAAAAGACTACTAAGCCTAAAAATAAGAACATGCATATTGTGCGCGATGTTGAAATTGTGGAAGAAGTAGAAGTTGAACAAACTGAGCTAGATGATATTTTAGACAAGATTTCTAAAGATGGCTATGGCGCCCTCACCAAAGAAGAAAAACGAAAGCTTTTCGAAATAAGTAAGAAGTAAAAAAGAAAATTTATGGCTGCAATTTCGCGCAGAAACACTATTCAAGTTATGGTTGGTAATGTAGCAGTGGGTGGCGGAGCTCCCATTGTAGTACAATCGATGACCAACACCGACACCGCCGACATCGACGAAACAGTCGATCAAATTGACCATCTCCACCAAGCGGGTTCAGAAATTGTACGCATCACCGTTAATAATGACAGTGCTGCAAAAGCAGTTCCTCATATAAAAGAAAAACTACTTAATAGAGGAGTGCTGGTTCCTATAGTGGGCGATTTCCATTACAATGGCCACGTTTTGCTTACCAAATATCCAGATATGGCTGAGGCTTTATCTAAGTTTAGGATTAATCCTGGAAATACTGGTACTAGAGCTAGAGACGACAATTTTACAACCATTGTAGAACAGGCAGCTAAGTACGATAAACCTGTTCGTATTGGGGTGAATTGGGGCTCGCTAGATCAACAATTACTAGCCCAACACATGGATGCTAACAACGCTTTATCGGTTCCGAAATCTGCCAAAGAAGTGATGTTAGATACGATGGTAGATAGCGCAAAACGTTCTTCTAAATTAGCTGAAGAAGTGGGTTTAGCGTCTAACAAAATTATTATTAGTTGTAAGATGTCGGGCGTACAAGATGTTATAAACGTGTACACTCGCATTGCCGACACTCTGCCTTATGCGCTACATGTTGGCTTAACTGAAGCAGGCATGGGAATGAAGGGAATCGTAGCAAGCTCAACCGCTCTATCCGTTATTCTTCAACGTGGAATTGGGGATACCATTCGTGTTTCGCTCACTCCTCAGCCCGGCGCCGATCGTGCTCTGGAAGTTCAAGTGGCACAACAGGTGTTGCAATCTCTAGGCATTCGCAGCTTTTTACCTCAAGTAACTTCTTGCCCCGGTTGTGGACGAACAAAAAGTACTTATTTCCAAGAATTGGCAGAGAACATCCAAGATTATATTTTAGAATCTATGCCCGTTTGGAAAAAATTATATCCAGGTGTAGAAGAAATGGATGTGGCTGTGATGGGATGTATAGTAAATGGTCCAGGCGAATCGAGAGCTGCAAATATAGGGATTTCACTTCCTGGTACTTTCGAAGAACCTAAAGCTCCAGTGTATGTTGATGGCGAACATTTCACCACTCTAAAAGGAGATAACATCGGCGAAGAATTCCGTCAAATACTAAACGAATACATCGTTAAGAATTACGGCAGTCCAGTACCAGCGGAATAGAAAAGAGACGTAAGTATTAAGATTTAAGACATTAGAATTTTTAATTTTAAAGATTCTAATGTCTTAGGGCTACCATCTTAAATTTGTCTAGACAATTTTTTTCTTGGGAGCTAATCCATATACACTTTTCTGCTTGTTAAGAAGGTTATAAAGATTAGTAAGGTGAAAGTGTCAGTGGTTATTTTTTAATACAACTCCTTGTCTCAGTGGATATATCCTTGGCAAACCTAGCCTAATTCCCCAATTCCCTAATCATTACTCCCTAAAACCATTTTTTCTTTTTAAAGTAGTATATCATTCCAGCCATCATTATCACCATAAGAACCCAAACGAGGGGATAGCTCCACTTCCATTCAAGTTCGGGCATATAGCTGAAGTTCATACCATAAACACCGGCAATAAATGTAAGGGGAATAAAGATTGTAGCTATAATGGTTAGCACTTTCATCACCTCATTCATTTTATTACTGATGTTGGTCATGTACATATCGTGCAAACTGGTAACCATTTCGCGGAAGTTGTCAATATTATCGATTGCCTGTACAACATGATCATGAACATCTCTAAAGAATAGCTTTGTTTCATTTTTAATGAGTGGACTTTCATCACGCAGTAGAGAGTTTAAGCTATCTCTAAGGGGCCAAATAGATTTTCTAATACGTATTAATTCGCGTCGCAGACTATGGATGTTATTCAGGTGATTTTGCTCAACATTCAGTAACAACTCATCTTCAATTTCATCGATTTGAGTATTTATCTCTTCAAGAACTGTGAAATAATAATCAACTATTATGTCCATTAAAGCATACGCAGTGTAGTCGGTACCCTCTGTTCTAAGTTTAGTTTTTTCGTATTGAAGGCGAGCTTTAATAGGATCAAAAAAGGGATTATCAGATTCTTGAAATGAGAACACAAAATTCTTACTAAGTACAATACTTACTTGTTCGAGCTCAATTTTATCATTTTCGATACGAATCATTTTAAGTACAATAAATATCTGATCACCATAAGCCTCAATTTTAGGGCGCTGCCTAGTGTTTACAATATCCTCTTGAACTAGAGGATGAATCTGAAATTCATTCCACAATGTTTTTAAAGCTTCTGTATCGTGCAACCCCATAACCTGAACCCAGGTCACCGCATCAGTATTAACAAAGCTTTTACTGTCTTCAACTTTATTTACTTTTTTTACGGTAAGGTGTGTGCTGTCGTAGTCGTGAATGTGGATTATAATATCATTAAGCACCTTTTTACCAACGTGGGCAATAGTACCTGGTGCACTTCCAGGCTTTTTAGGAATTACGTGATTTCTCTTACGATTAGGAGAAAAACGAGGTCTTGAATTTGATCGCATTCTATTACTATTCGTTTATGGTTGCTATGCAAATATGTAGCCACACTCGTTAAAGTATGGCTACTTCAATTTCTAATTGCCTGCGTTAAGGCGATTATTAATTAATTCGGGTTTACCAAAGCCCAAGGCTTCAAGGCGGTTTAATTGAGTTTTAGCATCGCCTACAACTAGCCAAATCATTTTATTAGGATTCGTATATTTTTTGGCGAGAGCTTGAATCTCTTCTTTAGTGATGTCTTTAACAATTTGCTCACGTTCCTTAACATAATCGGGCTCCCAGCCATAAGCACTTATATTCTGAAGCATGCCTAATTTTGCTCCCATGGTTTCAAAACTACGGGCGTTACTTTTTAGCAGAAAGCTTTTAGTGGTTTCTAAGTCTTTGTCAGAAAAAGTGGAGGGATAATCTTTTAGAATATCTTTAACCAATGCAGCCGATTCGTAGGTCACATTAGAGCGTACCCCACTTGATATAGAGAATGGCCCAGCTAATTCGCTACCAGAGAACCTAGAGTTGATACCATAGGTGTAGCCCTTGCCTTCGCGAAGTTCTTGAGTTAGGCGAGATGCAAATCCACCGCTGCCTAAGATGTAATTCATAACCGAAGCAGGGTAGAAGTCGGCATCAGTTTCTGGCATAGCCAAGTAACCAAATCGAAGTACCGATTGTTTAGCGTTGGGCACATCATAGAAATATACTTTTGAGCTAGAAATAGGCTCTGGCATTGTAACTTCAGGAATGGAAACATCTTTTTGCTCCCAGTTCTTTTCTAAACCAGTAAGCGACTTAATAACCGTAGCTTTGTTTATAGAACCAACTACATGGAAATCCGCCAACGAAGGGGATAAGTTGTTGGTGTAATATTCTTTCAAATCGTCTAGTGTTATGGCTTCAACGCTGGAGGTTGTTCCACTTGGATTATGGGAGAGAATGTTATTTTGGCCGTATAGTAATTTATTGAATGCTATACTTGCAATGGAATTAGGATTCGCACTCTGCTGTGCTATTTGGCTAAGCACTCGTTGTTTGGCAAGCTCAAATTCCTTTTCATCCCATCGTGGCTCAAGGAGCATCTCTTCCACTAAATCGAGAGTTTTTTGATAATTCCTAGCTAGTGAGGTCCCTGAAACGGTTATGCTTTCTTGACCTGAATAGATATTAATAGAAGCACCCAGTTTATCAATAGTTTCTTCTAACACTTCTGGGGTTTTTGAAGCGGTTCCTTTGGTTAAGAGTTCTGCTAGTAGATTAGAAACCCCAACTTTATTCGGGCTTTCCATCAATAAACCACCTTTTATTTCTAGGCGGAATTGAACCAAGGGTAGCTCGTTGTTTTCAATACCAAATACTCCTATCCCGTTAGCAAGTTTACTTTCCCACACGGTTGGCACTTTAACATCAGGACTTTTACCATACGGTGGCTCTACTGTTCGATCAAAACTAGATGCTGTTCGCTCGAAATCTGTTTCTGCAGGTAAAGTGAACTCTTCACCTTCGGCACCTTGAACAATTTTCTCTTCCTCAACTTCTGCCAAGACGGAGCCATTTAATGCTAAATTCTTATCACCTCTAGGCACAAAGCTTGTGGCGATATAATTTTCACCCTTAATGTATTTCTCATAAACACGCATCACGTCAGCTTTAGTAACAGCTTGTGTTTTTTTGATGTCTTCGTTTAAATACCCAGGGTCGTTAGCAAAAATATTGTACTGAGCTAACTGAAATGCTTTGCCCAACACACTTGAAAGTCCCATATAAAAATTCGTTTCCAAGCCTGCTTTAATTCTATCTAAATCGTCATCGGTAAAACTCTCCTCCTCAAATTTTGCGAATGCTTCATTAATAGCATCATTAACATCATTTAAGTTAGTACCAGGGTAAGCGCGGACAGTTAATATTTGTTCGCCAGCTATTTCAGAATTGTAATTATAGAAATAAACATTAGAACTCAGCTGCTTCTCATCTACAATCACTTTATTAAAAGGTGCTTTTTTACCAGAAGCTAAGAGCTGAGAAAGTATTTCAAGAGCGTAAGAATCGGGGTGATAAAGTTCTACCGTTGGCCATGTCATACGGAGTTCGGGGAGACGTGCAAAGTTATCTTCGTAGTAAAGAGATTTTGTCTCTGCAAGTTGAACAGGACTTTTAGGAAGCGGAGTAATTTCTTCTCCTCTTGGAATTTCGTCAAAATATTTATGAACCCATTTTTTGGCTTGCTCGCTATCAAAATCCCCTGCAATTACTAACGTGGCGTTGTTTGGAACATACCATTTGTTATAAAAAGCTTTCACATCGGCGAGAGTGGCGTTTTGTAAATCTTCGAGTGAACCAATAACCTGCCAGTTATAGGGATGGGATTTGGGATATAAATTCTTGCCAATTACATAGCTTGTGTGGCCGTAAGGAGCATTATCTACCCCTTGGCGCTTTTCATTCTTTACAACTTGTTTCTCTTTTTCAACTACATTTTCTGTAACGGTGTTAATGAAATAACCCATTTTGTCGGCTTCAGCCCAAATCATTTTTTCAAGAGCATCGTTAGGTACAGTTTGGAAGTAGTTTGTTCTATCTCTACTCGTTGAGCCATTAGCACCAGAGCCACCAATACGGCTACTCATTTTATCTAAACCGCCTTTTCCTAAATTTTCAGATTCTAGGAAAAGTAAATGCTCAAAAAGGTGAGCAAATCCAGTTTTGCCTTCTAACTCTCTTGCAGAACCAACATGAAAGGTAAGAGCAACGGCAGTAACTGGGTCGGAGTCGTCTTTATGAAGAATAACTTCTAGTCCGTTTTCAAGAGTGAATTTCTCATAATCGACCGCAAAGTCAGCACTATTTTGAGAAGAACACGCTAGAAGTAAACAAGAAATAAGTAACGTCAATAACGATATAATGCGATAATTTTTCATTGTAAGGGGCAGTTAATGTTATGATAAGGAATAGGATAATATACATTCTCTTCGTTGAAGAGGGTAATAAAATAAATTAGCAGTGTGGGATGGGTTTAGCTCGTTGAGTCTGCACAACTACGTAACGCAGTCTAGGAGATTGGCTCCGAATTATGTAGCTATGGCAGGAGTTGGTTTCAGTTTAGAATAACTACCGATAAGGCAAGAAATAAGACGAATTATAGAAGGAAGGCCGCTATTTAACTAGTTAGCGGCCTATCAACTTAGATTTTACTTTTCACCTAAATATGCTTTCACTTTTTCAATAAATGATCCATCTTCGAAATATTTATATAAATCTGCACCAGGGCAAACCGTTTGATCGGAAAAATCTTTGTGAGACGCTATGTTACTAACTGGTACATCATATTTTTGAGCCAGCCATGCCGTTAAATGCGCTAAAGAATCTAGTTGAGCTGGCTTTATAGTTTGCTCTTCATAATTACCCATTACTTCAATCAGAGCATGCCCAGTTGGATCGTATTCAGTATTTGTATCGCCTGCATATTCTATAGGACGTGCGGCGTAAGTATTGCCATCTAAATCCATGGAAAAGTGGTAGGGGATATCAATCCACTCTTTATCTACTTGGCTGAATTTTTGTAAGTTTCGCATTCCCTGAACAGGATCTTTGCCTTCAGGAAAAACTACTCCACTATGATGAATGGTGATATACTCAATCTTCTGAGGTTCTTTAGTAGCTAAAGGTTTGTTGCCACCCCATTCCTCAACCGACATTATGTTAGGCTCCGTAACTATTGTCTTTTCAGGTGTGGTTTTGCTACAGCCAATAAAACCAATGGAGGCAATAACGAAGACTAATAGAGTAGAAAATATTTTGTTCATGATAATAGTATGCAGTTAGTGAGTGAGTTAGGTGGTGAAGATATAATTTCTAAACATTCTTTGTGTAAAAATGAATTGCATACTAAAATCTAACCATCAAAAATTAAGTACCAACCCAATAGATGGGAGTACCGAAGCGTCATCATCTCCATCAACTCTTACTAAAGCGCGTGGCGTAATTATATTTCCGTTAGCATCTCGGTCTAAACCGTATGATGGGCGCGAAGGGCTTGTTTGAAGCAGTGCGTTTTGTATCTCGAGAAATAAATCGAGGCTAAATTTATTGAAACTCCATTTTTTATCAATTCGCACATCAAGTTGGCTAAGAGGATCTAATTCTACCGTTCCTAAAAGAGTGTAATCGCGAATTACAGCAGGATAGTTATCGAGGGTTGCTTGCTGATTTACAGGCGGATAGGGCGATTTACCCAAATAGCGATAACGAGCACTCACTTCCCAATTATTGCCAAATTTATATCCCCCTAACAATGAAATTAGAACGCCGTTATCCCAAACTGCAGGAATATAATTGCCAGAACTAGCATTAGTAAATTCACTTTTATAAAGAGTGAATGAACCTACAGCATAAAATCGGCCAGTGAACTTTTGCTGATAAAGCACTTCTAAACCATACGTACGGCCTTTGCCATTGCTAGTGATAGGCTCGCTACCAAGAACTTCAAAATCGCCACCTTTGTTGGCCAATGAAACATTATCCGCAATTGAAATAGGATAATCATCGTATAGCTTGATGAAACTTTCTACAGAAATACGCGATGATTTATTGATGAGATATTCAATTCCTGCAACTGCATGATCACTTTGAATATATTTAGAGGAGGAATTTATAAACTGTCCCGCATTATTTTGGAAGCCCAAAGTGGTATAAGGCAGAATTTTAAAGTAGCGACCAACAGAACCTGTTAGCGTCCATTTACCATTTTCTGATAACTGATGCGAAGCAGAAAGACGTGGACTTAGTGTTCTATAAATTTCATTACCATTGTCCATAAAAGTATTTCCATCAGCTCTTAGGCCAAAAGAAATATTAGTGCGACTGCTAAATAGGCGAGTAGAAACTTGCCCGAATAAACCATATCTAAAAAAGTTTAAATTTGTTTCAAATTGACGATTATTTAAAATATCTATGGTACTGTTATTGTAATCAGCATTAATTAGCAAACCACCTGCAGTTACTGTCCAGTTATCAATAAATTTTGTGGCACTGGTTCTAAGATGAGTTTCTGTTTCACGCGATTCATTTTTTAGATAAAGCCCCGTCTTGTTTACGTTATCATCGTATCTAAAAAAGTTGTTCTGTAAAGTGTTGTTACTCAACGTGGTTTCTAAAAAGCCCGTATTATCCTGAAATTGACGTTTCCAACCAATCCCAACAGTATTACTTGTTTGTGTGATGACTGGAATCTGGCTTTGAGTAGCTTTTTGGCTGGCATCAAGCCCATCCATATCGTTGATAGATAAATCATCAATGGAACCAACTCCGGTTATGTAGATGCTGTTATAGCGATCGATTCTATGATTTACTTTATACTGATAATCCCAGTAATCTGGCAAAAAAGGGAGGCCAATAGCGCTAAATAATAGCTGTAAATAAGATCGTCGAACCGAAGCAAGGTAGGTTGTATTTGCTTCTGAATCTTCCTTTTTAAAAAGAGGACCTTCAACTGTTAAGGCTGCCTCACTTGAACCGAGACGAAAATTCCCGACAAATTTACGGCTATTACCATTGCGTTGATCAAACTGAATAACTCCAGAAAGCACATTGTCGTATTGTGCGCCAAATGCACTGGTAGTTAAATTTACGCCTTCAAAAAAGGAAACGTTGAGCAAGCCAACCGGGCCACCTGCACTACCTTGCGTAGAAAAGTGATTGATGTTGGGGATTGGGATTCCATCTAAATAATACACATTCTCGCTTGGGGCACCGCCTCGAATAATGACATCGTTTCTAAATCCACCTACCGAACCAGCCACACCTGGCAGTGATTGAACCACTTTTGCGATATCGTTATTTCCACCGGGATAGGCTGCAATTTCTTGCTGACTTAGTTTTTGAATAGAAAGCGGAGTTGTTTCTAATTTCTGGAATGGATTCGGAGTTACTGTAATCTGTTCTAACTCACCAATTTCTTCTTGAAGCCCAAAATTAAGGTCAATATTTCCCGAGGAACGAATTACTTGGTTGAAAATAGTTTGAGGGATGTATCCAATATATGAAGCCGTAACATTGTAAGTAGCAGTGGGGATGTTATTGATAGTAAATTTACCATTCACATCGGTAGCACTTCCTAATGTAGTTCCCTCCAAAATCACAGTTGCGCCAATAAGAGGTTCACCTGTTTTACCGTGATTAACGGTGCCAGATAGACTTCCTTTTGCTTGAGAAAAAACCAGTAAGGGAAGGAGTAGAAAAATAAATGTAAGTGTTGATTTCAAGGAACGCCCTTTAGTATAAAGTATTATTAAAGTGAGACTATGGAACCACATTTTATGCAACGAAAGTTCCTTCAGAAATGGTGAAGTGCTGTTTTATCAAGCAAATCTGTTTGGCATAGGTTAGTATCAGATTTGTTTTCTAGGGCAAACATAGCCCCGAGATTTATCTTGGGGTAAAGGGTCTATCTACTAGCATCGGTGGGTAAGATCGTTTTATAAAAGATGCGTATAAATCCGCCGAAATTTTGGCAAGATTCAATGTAGGATTTCATCTTCATAGACATTATTTATAACCCTTATTCCATGCAAATTTAGAATTAGTAATCCCGTATATTTGGGGCTTCCCCATGAAACGTATTATTCAATTAAAGAATGCCACAAGTAGAGCCAGAAATGGCGCATAAGCAATCCAAAGCTCGCAATATTATTTTAGTTATTGGGATTATGTTTATCGCCATAAACTTACGACCTGCACTAGCAAGCGTTGGTCCTTTGGTTGGCATCATTAGAGAGCATACTGGTCTTTCTAACTCGCTTTTAGGTTTACTCACAACGCTGCCCTTAATTGCCTTTGGTGTAGTTTCAACGCTAACTCCATTGTTCACACGTCGATTTGGAATAGGTGGAACTCTAGCTGGCGCACTAATTTTAATAACCATCGGTATTGCACTTCGCGCTTTAGACTTTATCCCAACTTTGTTTATTGGAACGGCAATGTTTGGGACTGGAATAGCTTTTGGGAATGTATTATTACCTAGTTTAGTAAAACGAAACTTCCCTGCTAATTCGGGAATTATGACTAGCCTTTATTCGGCTGTAATGGCCATTGGTGCCTCATTAGCGGCGGGATTAAGTATACCGCTAGCAAATACATTGAGCCTAGGATGGCGAGGTTCTTTAGGAATTTGGGCATTTTTGTCGCTAGCAGCATTTTTTGTGTGGCTCCCTCAGTTATGGCACATTAAAAAAGTGAATCGCCAACGTAGTTATTTGAAGGCAATGAAATCGTTAACTAGGTCTATGGTAGCTTGGAAAGTTGCGCTATTTATGGGACTTCAATCGATGGCTTTTTACGTTATTTTAGCTTGGTTACCCGAAATATTACAATCACGTGGCATCGATTCTTTAGAAGCAGGATGGATGCTTTCCCTATCGCAAGCAACAGGCGTTTTCGGTTCTTTATTTATTCCAATCTGGGCTGGGCGCATCAGAGATCAACGCCCCATAGTGTACACCCTAATTACACTTGAGTTGCTTAGCCTTATCGCATTAATGAATCCACAAATTGGTTTTATAGCAGTATGGGTATCCCTTATTGGCTTTGCACTTGGTGGAAGTTTTGGACTTGCGCTCTTACTAATTGTACACCGCTCAGAAGATTCTGATACCGCCACTGAACTTTCAGGAATGGCACAATCTATAGGATATTTACTAGCCGCACTAGGTCCCATTCTACTTGGCGGTTTGTTCGATATAACTGGCAATTGGAACTATTCATTATTCACGTTGTTATTAATTGCCTTAGTTAAACTATACATGGGGTTAGGGGCTGCAAAACCAGTTAAGTTAGAGCTGAAAATAGAATAAGAATCGAATGAAAAATTCTATTAGATCTACATAGTAATTCCATTTATGAACAGTCCGATAGTTACCAACTAATTACAATCTTGAATTGAGATTAAAGGCTTAAATGGTAACTCATTCAAAGAATAGCTATCTCATAACGAAGATAATAAGGGGTTGCAACCCCTTATCCTGTTGCTGGATTAGTACTTTTTCACGACTTCTTTACACAATTTTGGGACGGCATCAGATTAGCTTTTCAGAACATACATAGTCCCGAGATTTACCTCGGAGTTAAAGGATTAAATATCGACATCAGTGGGTAAGCTTATTTTATTAAAAATGCATACGAATACACCGAAATGTTGGCAAGATTTATTATAGGAACACATCTTCCGGATTCCATTCACTAACCACAGCCCCATCACACACTTTTTGGGCCACTACCTCAGGTCTGTCTAATTCCTACAATATTATGCTACTAGTAGCCTGAAAGCATTCTCAGAAATAGGCCGTATTCTTAAATTTTTTTCAAATCACATAATTATAGATTGAGATGCCATTCAGTCAAATCTATAGTAATAAGGGTTTATATGCTTTTTAACAGGGTATAAATAAAAACAATGGTGCTGATAGGAAATGTCTATTTGTAAATAAAATAATACAAAATTCATAATTCTTTCATAATTCAAAATTATATTAAGACTAAATACTCTTAATACATCAAAAAGGCTAAATAATATGAAAATTTTAAAAACGATTTTAGTTACAGCACTACTTCTAACTGTTGCTTGCGGCGGCGGAGACACTAAAAAAGATGCAAGTGATAATAAAGCAGCTAAAAGCACATCAGAAAGTGGATTAAGTGCTTTTCAGCTAGAGCACGGTATAGGTCCCATAACAGAAGTAATCACTGCTAGCGGAACAGACGCAGCGATGATTAAAAAAGGAGAAGATATTTTTGTAATGAACTGCTCGGCATGTCACAAAGTTGGGGAGCGATACATTGGCCCTGATGTTCAAGATATTATCGATCGCCGTTCGCCTACCTATATGATGAATATGATTCTTAACCCAGATGAAATGGTCAAGAAACATCCTGAAGCCAGAAAAGTATTGGCTGAATTTTTAGCGCCTATGCCTAATCAAAATCTATCGCAAGAAGATGCTCGCGCAGTGGTAGAGTACTTGGTTTCGCTCAAAAAATAGATTTTAAAACTAACTACACCATCCCTAACAAACAATAAATACTATGAAAACAAAAACACTGAAACATTTGCTAAGCCTGTTTACAGTACTTTTTATAGGTGTTGCTTTTTTTGGTTGTAACTCACAGTCTGAGTTAGGATCGAATAGCGATGCTGCCCAAAAAGTATATGTGGCACCCGGTGAATACGACGAATATTACGGATTCTTTTCGGGCGGATTTAATGGACAAATGGGAGTATATGGCCTTCCTTCGGGGCGTCATATTTACACCATTCCTGTATTCTCACAAGCTCCTGTAAATGGATATGGATACAACGAAGAAACCAAAGCCATGCTCGAAACTTCTTATGGCTTTATTCCTTGGGGTGATGCTCACCACCCAGAGTTATCTCAAACCAATGGCGAAATTGATGGCCGTTATATCTTTATAAACGAGAATAACACCCCTCGTCTTGCCAAAATTGACTTAAAGTCTTTCCAAACTACAGAAATAATTGAAATACCAAATTCTGCAGGTAACCACGCCTCTCCATTTGTAACTCAAAACACTGAGTATATTTCTGCTGCAACCCGTTTTAGTATTCCTTTAGATGATACTGACGTGCCTATTAATTCGTATAAGAAAAACTTTCAAGGCACTATCTCTTTCATAAAACTACAAGACGATGGATCAATGAAACTAGATTTCCAATTATTGGTACCTGGTTTTAACTACGATTTATCTCACTCTGGTAAAGGTCCATCTCACGGTTGGTCGTTCTTTACAAGTTACAATAGTGAAGAAGCACACACTTTACTCGAAATCAACGCTTCTAAAAATGACAAAGATTTCATTGCTGCCGTAAACTGGAAAAAAGCTGCTGAATATGCCGCTGCTGGTAAAGGTGAAATGGTAAAAGCTGACTATCGTCGTAACTACTACGACCATGACAAACACATGGCATATAGTGAGAAACATACCGAAGTACGCGTGCTAGATCCAAGCGAATTAGAAGGTATCATTTACTACTTACCAACTCCAAAATCCCCTCACGGCGTAGATGTAACTCCTGATGGCAAGCTTATTGTTGCTGGTGGTAAACTATCTACTGTAATTCCTGTTCACTCTTTCGATAAAATGATTAAAGCTATTGAGAATGAAGAGTTCGAAGGCGAAGTTTATGGAATTCCTGTTCTTAAATACGAATCCATTTTAGCTGGTGAAGTTGAAAACCCAGGTCTTGGCCCACTACACACCGAGTTCGACGGTAAAGGCAATGCTTACACTACTGCTTTTATCACCTCAGAAATTGTGAAATGGAGCCTAGAAACATTCGAAGTGCTAGATAGAATTGATACTTATTATTCTCCTGGTCACTTAATGATTCCTGGTGGCGACACTCGTAAACCTGACGGTAAATACTTGGTAGCTTTAAATAAAATTACCAAAGATCGTTACCTACCCACAGGTCCTGAAATGTTCCACTCTGCTCAGCTGATTGATATTTCTGGCGATAAAATGAAGCTTCTGCTCGACTTCCCAACAGAGGGAGAACCGCATTATGCCCAAGCTGTAAAAGCTGAATTATTGATGAAAGATCAAGTTAGGTTTTACAAGCTAGCCGAAAACAATCACCCTTATGTTACTAGAAGCGAATCTGAAACTAAAGTAGTTCGCGATGGAAAAACTGTTCACGTTTACATGACTTCCATCCGTAGCCACTTTACCCCAGATAACATTGAAGGTATTGAAATAGGTGACAAAGTGTATTTCCACGTAACAAACTTAGAACAAGATTGGGACGTACCACACGGTTTTGCAGTTCAAGGTGCAAGAACGGCTGAGATACTAATTATGCCTGGCGAAACAAGAACATTAGTTTGGGAGCCTCAAAAAGTAGGCGTTCAACCTTTCTACTGTACTGATTTCTGTTCTGCACTTCACCAAGAAATGCAAGGTTATGTAAGAGTATCACCAGCGGGTTCAAATACACCCATAAAATACTCTACCGGTAAATAATTTATTCTTCTACTCTGGTGGAGTGTGAGAGCTCCACTAGTTTTTTCAATTTAATACTAACAACATGGAAGCTATGAAAAAGCAAAATATGATTATAATGGGGGTGGCAGCACTCTTGTTAGGCTTGGTTTACTTATTCCCAATTTGGAGTATAGATCTTCAAGCGCCGCAGTATCCAGAAGGTATTGGGCTAAACATTAGTATTAATGTTATAGAAGGGAAAAGGCCGCAAGACTTGCAGAATATAAACGGTCTAAACCATTACATAGGCATGAAACCTATTGTACCAGACTCAATCCCAGAGCTAAAAATAATGCCCTACATTTTTGCTTTTTTGATTGTAACTGGCTTGTTAATAGCTGGCTTTGGTAACAGGAATTACGTGTTAGCTTGGTTGATTTTATTTGGAGTGTTAGCAGTTGTTGGCCTTGTAGATTTTTATTTATGGGAGTACGATTATGGGCATAACCTAGATCCGAATGCGCCCATAAAAGTACCTGGTATGAGCTACCAACCACCACTTATAGGCTCTAAACAGTTACTTAATATTCGTGCTGTATCATTGCCACATATAGGGTTTTATATCTCAATTCTTTCGATTAGCCTAGCCTCGCTTGTATGGTGGCGTGAGCGCCCAGCGAAAGAAGCTTAGTAATAAAATAATAAATAAATAAGCGGAAAAATGTTTAATCAACAGTTCAAAAATAAGTTTTTTATAGCTTTAGCTGCAGTGTTAATAGCTGTTTCAGCCTGCTCTAACAAGCCACATGAAATTCATTTTGGCAGTGATGAATGTGCGCATTGCAAGATGGTAATTATGGACGAAGAATTTGCAACTCAGATAGTTAAAAAAACCGGAAAAGCTTTCAAATTTGACTCTATTGAATGTTTAGCCGCTTATACAAAAGAGCAACAACCTAAAGCAACCGATCAAACTCTTTGGGTTCCTGATTTTGCTACGGTAGAGTGGGTAAATGCCAATGATGCCTTCTTTGTTAAAAGCGAAGTGATAAAATCGCCAATGGGCATGGGCTTACTAGCTTTCAAAAGTAACGAAGCAGCAAATAATCATATCAACCAATATCCTGGAAAAATTATTAGCTGGAATGAACTTACTGGCTTCGAAATGAAAAGTCATTCAGAAACCATGAATATGATGAAGCATTAATTGTGGGTGGAGAAACTATGTTCAAAAAGATCCTAATAATAACTCTAAGTACCCTTGCTAGTATATTGGTGTTTAGTGGGGTATTGAGTGCTCAAAATTGGGTGGTTTCTCCAAAGGGTAATCTAAACTCTGTTACTGAAGCAATTGCCAAAGCTAGCAGTGGCGATACCATTACAATTACGGAAGGCGTGTATTTTGAAACTGGAGTTGTTGTTGATAAACCCCTCACTATAATTGGCGAAGGTAAAGCTATTATAGACGGACAAGAGGATGGGTTTGTAGTTATTGTAAGATCGGATAGCGTAACTCTTAAAAACTTCGAAATCCATAATTCAGGTACTAGTTTTATTGATGATTATGCAGGTTTATTGGTAGAAAAATCACAGAATGTAGTGTTAGATGGGCTCACACTAGCAGATAATTTCTTTGGAATTTACCTCTCGCAGTCAGCTAATGTATTAATTCAAAATAACACAATAACTGCCTCTGGTTTAAAAGAAACTTCATCTGGTAATGGAGTTCATTTGTGGTACAGTAAAAATGTACATGTACAAAATAATACAGTTACAGGCCACAGAGATGGATTTTATTTCGAATTTGTAGAAGAGGTAGAGGTAGTTAATAACTTGAGCCACAATAACTTGAGGTATGGGCTACATTTTATGTTTTCGAATAACTGTAGCTATTCTCACAACGAAATTAGTAATAATGGCGCAGGGGTGGCAGTAATGTACACCTCAAAAGTTAAAATCAGAAATAACAATTTTAAAGATAATTGGGGCTCTGCTGCTTACGGGTTATTACTGAAAGAAATTAATGAAAGTGAAATTGTAGATAATAACTTTTCAAATAACTCGGTGGGCTTGTATATGGAGTCTTCCAATCGAAACAACATATTCGATAATACATTTATTCAAAATGGCTGGGCTATAAAGTTGATGGCAAACTCGATGGACAATGTATTTACCGATAATAATTTTTTCGCAAATACTTTTGAAGTAACCACCAACAGTAAGCAAAACTTCAACCTTTTTGAGGCTAATTACTGGAGCCATTACGAGGGCTATGATTTAGATAAGGACGGGTTTGGGGATGTGCCTCATCGTCCTGTTCGTTTATTTTCGGTAGTGGTGCAGAAACATCCACAGGCTTTGATTTTACTCAGAAGTACACTCATAGATCTACTAGATGCAACCGAGAAATTTCTGCCAGTGATTACACCAGATAAACTTATTGATGCAAAACCAAGAATGAGGGAAAAACTATGATTCGCACCGAAAAATTGAATAAATCTTTTGGCGCCTTGCATGTACTTAAAGATGTAGATTTAGACATCCTTCCAGGAACAACAACAGGGGTTGTGGGGCCAAATGGCTCAGGGAAAACTACACTTATAAAATGTTTGTTAGGCCTTGTCCGCCCCGATAGTGGCACAATTTATATTGATGGAACCGCCGTTTCAACCGATCATGAATACAGAAAAAATATAGGCTATATGCCTCAGATTGGGCGATATCCAGAAAATATGAAAGTTCGTGAATTGATTCGTCTTATAGAAGATATACGAGGCAATCAAGAAAATAGATCGGAAGAGCTTATAAAATATTTTGGTATAGCTGCAAATTTAGATGCTCGCCTTCGAAATCTTTCAGGTGGAACACGCCAGAAAGTAAGCGCTATTCTAACCTTGATGTACCAGCCTGAAATTTTGATTTTTGATGAACCCACTGCTGGGCTCGATCCACAATCGAGTATTAAATTTAAAAGCCTAGTTAAAACCGAAAAAGCAGCAGGCAAGACCATTCTTCTAACCACGCATATTACGAGCGAAATTGAGGAGTTGGCAGATAACATCATCTTTATTGTAGAAGGAAAAATTCGTTTCCATGGCCCAATGACAGAGCTTATGGATTCCCAAAAAACAGAACGCTTAGAAAACGCCGTAGCTCAATTAATGGAAGAGGAAGCCGCATGAAAACCCTAACAATTCTTAAATACCAATGGAAGGATCTGATCCGCGCTAAATGGCTAATAGGATATGCCATTGTATATTATTTGATGGCAGACGCCTTGATTCGTTTTGGTGGAGCTGGCCCCAAATCTTTGCTAAGTATTTCGAATGTGATGCTCCTTTTTGTGCCACTTATTAGCATGGTTTACGGTGCTTTGCATTTATATCAATCGCGAGAGTTTACAGAGTTATTACTTGCTCAACCCATTAAACGAACAAGTTTATTTTGGGGATTATATGGCGGTATTGTAGGTCCACTTAGCCTAGCATATCTCTTAGGCGTTGGTTTACCGCTACTCATAAATGGGCAAATAACAGGGCCAAATACTATCGACGCTTTTCTGATATTAAGCTTAGGATTTATACTCACCATTTTATTTACAGCCTTGGGTTTTGCTATAGGTTTAAAATTCTTTGAAGATCGCTTAAAAGGACTAGGTTTTGCTCTAGTATCGTGGTTGTTCTTGGCAATTTTATACGACGGACTTGTCCTACTTTTTGTGGTGATGTTGGGCGATTATCCCATCGAAAAACCCATGCTAGCACTCGCTTTATCTAATCCTATAGATTTAGCTCGAATAATAGTGCTTCTCAAGTTCGATATATCTGCACTTATGGGATATACAGGATCTATTTTCAATCGATTTTTTGGCAGTTCGATGGGCATTTTTGCCGCATCAGGTTTTCTATTCTTATGGCTCTCTATTCCACTTTGGAGGGGAGTTAGATTATTTATAAAAAAAGACTTTTAAACTTTGATAAACGTTTCATTTACAAGAGCTTTTAATTTCTCTCACAGTTAGTTAGGTGAAAATCTAACTAACTAAATTTATATACATACTATGCATACATCCCCACATTTATTTTCCATTCCTGTTATGGGAACTGGACACTCCATCGATTCCCCCATTCGAGTAGCACCGTTTGGCATTAACTCTGTTATTTCAGTAGTTGATGATTTATTAGTAGAACGCATTAGAAAACACTATTGCGAGCTATATAACCTAGAATTTGTAAGTATTCCCATGAAAGTTGAAGATGGGCGTGCTAAAAGAATAACCGCTTATTTAGAAACCGTTAAAGAAGTGGTTGATATCAAATTCAAAGCTATTAAAGAAGAACTGTTCTTTCAGGCGAACGACAAAACAAAATATTTTGAAATGTTGCCCGAAGAAAGCACTCTTAAAAAAGCCTATAACCAACTACTAGCAATGGTAGATGGCAAAGAGAAAGAGGAATTTGCCGAAGAACTAACCGAGCAAATGGTGCCTGGTTCTATCGATGTTAATATTATGGCGAAGGTAGATTTGTTGAGCAAATCAAAAGATGGTGAAGAACAACTGCCCATGTTTAGTGACGCCAACTCTGCGTTGAGAGGCTATGCTAACAGCTCACTTTCATCTGCATTAATACTTTCTGCGGGATTCAATCCTCGCCTATATAATTATATCCCCGAATTCAAAGATTTTTACAGAGATAAAGCTGGGGAAATCAAAAAGAAAATTATACTTAAAGTGAGCGATTTTAGATCGGCTCTTATTCAAGGTAAATATCTCGCTAAAAAGGGATTAGAAGTATTTGAATATCGTATTGAATCTGGTTTAAACTGTGGGGGACATGCCTTCGCATCCGATGGGTATTTACTTCCAAGTTTGCTCAAAGAATTCAAAGAAAAGAAAGATCAACTCGTTGAGGCTATACTGCCCATCATTCGTAGTTATTACGAAACTAACGAACTAGAATACAATCCATCGTGGTCAAATGAGCCACGAGTAACCGTGCAAGGTGGCATTGGGAATTATGGCGAAGCTCAGCGCTTAATGAAAGACTTTGGGATGGAAGCAACAGGTTGGGGCTCTCCGTTTTTAATGGTTCCAGAAGCAACCGCCGTTGATGAGGAAACCCGTACTTTATTAGCCAATGCTAAAGAAGAAGATTTGTATTTAAGTGGAATTTCTCCGCTGGGTGTACCATTTAACAGTGTTAAAGGCACAGGCTCCGAAAAATGGCACAAAGAACGTATTGATAAAGATAAACCAGGATCACCCTGCCCAAAAGGATTTCTAAAATCAAATACAGAGTTTACAGAAGAGCCAATATGTACAGCATCTACCGAGTATCAATTACTAAAAATTGACTCTATTAATAAAGATGCAGCCATGGAAGAAACCTCTAAATCCAAAATGATTAAGCAAGTTCTTGAAAAAGAATGTTTATGCGATCACTTGGGTAATGGTGCGTTAATCGATTTAGGCGTGGTGAAAGAAAGTCGAGGTCGCCAAGCTATCTGTCCAGGACCAAATATTGCGTGGTTCAGTCGCGATTATTCCCTCAAAGAAATGGTTGACCATATCTATGGAAGGGGAGAAAGCCTTGTAAGCAGTTTACGTCCGCACATGTTTGCCAAAGAAATGGTGATGTACGTCGATTATCTAGAAGAAATGATAGAAAAAACCATCGATATAGAAGCTGGTAAACGCAAGCTAAAATCCTTCTTCAATAATTTAGAGGATGGTATTGAATACATCAAAGAAATAAGTAGAAGCGCCGCCTACAAAGGTGAAGAGCTAAGTGCCTTACCCGCAACCATTGCTGAACAAAGCACGCGCCTAAGCATACTCCGCATAAAACTAGAAGTATAATTTTTGGTTTAAAGCCAACTCTCAACTCTGGCAGAATTTAAAACTCTGTCAGAGTTAATTTTATATCCAATCTAAAACTTAGAAAGAACAACTCCTAAATTCTGAGTTCTGTTCATTGTTCATTGATAACTGCTCATTGTTAACCCCTCCGTGTGCAAATCTTCGGATTCACGCAAAGTACGCTAAGATATGCGCTAAGCCCGCAAAGCAGGTGATATTTACAATTCCCTAATAACTGTTTATTGATAATTGTTAATTGTTCACTGATTATTGTACCCCCTCTTGCAAAATCCATTTATTTTATGTTACTTCTATGTAAGCGCTTACATTTGGTTTTGTTTTGGGGAGCTAAGTGCACTAACATTAATTCATTTACAATAACTATGATGAAAAAATTTACAAAAATAATATTTGGTATGAGCTTAGTCATCCTCTTAGGAGCTGGGCAGGCTTTTGGGCAGCGGAATGTAGAATGGAGAACAACCGCTGCCAATGGAAATTGGTTTAATGGGGACTGTTCAGAAATTGGAACAGCAGATTCTCAATGGAAATATTCTGATTATGGTGGTAATACATCCAGAAATCGACCTAACTGTTATGATGGTACTACCGAAAACCATATTATTATTATTAACAATAATCATGAGTTGACCATGAATGTCAATGAATTTGTAGGTGTCAATCGAATAATTTTTAATTCGAATGCTACAAGCGAAAGATTTATTAATGGTAAGTTTATAGATTTATATTTTGCAGTAAGTAACAATCCAAAAATTGAAAATTACTCTACTGCGAATCATACAATTAATAATGGTATCGCTTTTAAAGGAAATCCAAGCGAAATAAATCCTGTAAATGGTAATCTAGTTTTTAATTCCGATATTTATCAAAATGGAAATTTCTTAGATATTTATGGTAGTGAAACATTAACTATTAATGGAAATTTACAAGATGGTAGTGGTGCTGGCGGAGTTGCTGTTAAGTCATCAACTGTTAATGTTGTATATAGTACAAATGCGAAAGAATATACGGGTTCAACATATATTGAAAACGGAGTCTTAAGCTCGTCTGTAAATCTCTCCACGAATTTAGTTCAAATACAAGATGGTGGGACATTCAATGTCACTGAAAACATCTCCATTAATAGTTTAGAAATTCAAAGTGGTGGTACACTTAATATTGGAGCCGGAGATACTTTAACAATCCGTAGTGGAGCGAACTTTAAAAATAATGGTGGCACAATAGACCTAAATGGTACTGGTGCTATTAAATATGAAAGAGAAATCACCGGCGTCGAAGGCTGGAGAATGCTTTCTTCGCCAGTTGATGGTGGTACCTACTCCGATTTACTCGGCAATATTTGGACTCAAGGTTTTCCTGGAGCCACTTATGATAATTCAGGAGATGTAACTGCAGACCCGAGTGTTCAAACATTTAACATTGGTACCGATAGCTTTGGTCCAATTAGCAATTTAACAGATAACATGGAGCCTGGCCAAGGGTTCATCACCTATGTATATAGTGATGACGATTATGACGGAACGCCTGACGCTTTCCCTAAAACACTTTCCGTTTCTGGAACCGAAAATGCAGCTCCTGTAACAGCTAACATAAACACAGCTGCTGATGGATGGTCATTAGTAGGGAACCCTTTCGCTTCTACCATTGTCTGGGGTGTTGATTTAGACACAACCGATTTAACTGGAGCAGTGTATGTGTATGATCATAGTTATGGAACACCATCTGAAGGCGATGTAGAAGCTTCTAATTCAGCAGGAAGTTATCACGTTTGGAATGGTACCGCGGGCTCACTAACCGATGGTAAAATTGCTCCTTTCCAAGGCTTCTGGGTTCAGAACACTGCAGATGCAACAGCACCGGCTCTCGAGTTTACAGAAGCTGCGAAAAGTACAGGTGGAACATTCTACAAACAGTCTACACAAAGTGCTTCTTTTAGAATGATTGCACAAATGGACGGTCGCGCGAACGATGCCTATTTCTCGTTTACAAACGAGGGTAAAATTGGTAAAGATAATTACGACGCTCTTAAATTATCACCGCTCGATTATGCCGATTACCTAAGTCTTGGCACCGAAGTGAACGGCGTTCTAATGGATATCAACAACTTGCCGTATGCTTTAAAAGAAAATGTTGAGTTCCCACTAGAAATAAATTCCTTTAAGAAAATAGATGGTGGTTATGCTCTTAAAGGCGGCGAAGTAACACTGAGTCTTGCCGATCTTAAAAACATCCCAGAAAGTTGGGGAATTATATTCAACAACTACAACACAGGCGAGACGATCGACTTAAGAGCTCAAGAAAGCTACACCTTCGAGATTGCTGCTAAAGCGAAAATGGTGAAAGCAAAAACTGCTTTTAGCGTGCTTTCTCCTGCTGGCGTAACTCGTGAGAAATCGATGGGGGCTTCAGGTTTTAGTATCACTATTCAGCCTGAAAAAACTCCTGTTGCACTAGAGCCAAAAGATGAGCCGAAAGTATTTGCCCTCGAGCAAAACTATCCGAATCCATTTAACCCAACTACTACTATTAAGTACTCGGTAGCAGAAAACGGTCCGGTGAATTTGGCTGTGTTTAATATTATGGGCCAAAAAGTGGCAGAACTTGTAAGTAGCACTAAGCAAGCTGGAACATACGCAATCAGCTGGCAAGCACAAGACATGGCAAGTGGCTTGTATTTCTACCGACTCAGCGCAGCCGGACAAACCATAACCCGTCAAATGACATTAATTAAATAGCTGTGAGCTTTGAGGAGTGAGCAGTGAGGTGTTCTTGCTGCTCTATACTCCTTCTAAATACTCTGTACTAATTACTAAATTCTATTTTTATGAAAACATTATTTTTTACTCTACTTACACTTACTATTATTTTGGTTCTATCCTCAGTTCTCTTTGCACAACCTCCTGGGTTACCAAAAACACCTTCACAAGCGCCAATTGATGGTGGTCTGGGCTTACTCGCCGCTGCAGGTGGCGCGTACGCTTGGAAGAAGCTGCGGGGAGCTAGGAATGAGGAGTGAGCTTTGAGGAAATCTTGAGCCGTTAATTTTATTATTTATTGTTAGAAAAGCCTCGGCGCATGTCGGGGCTTTTATATATATATATATATATATATATATCGTCCTGATGGGACGAGTTTAAGACATCATTTTTGAATCTCGGATTTTAGGGATTTTTTTCAACGCTTGTCATTTCGACCGAAGCATTGATTGCGAAGCAAACAAGCGCAGTGGAGAAATCTATTGCACGTGAATAGGGCTCTTAAGCTTTGATAATTAATTAGATTTCACTTCATTGGAATCAGGCTCAGAGGTTTGATATAACTCAATAGATTTCTCCACTTCAGTCACTCATCCGCCAATTGGCGGCCTCCTTCCTTTCGGTCGAAATGACGTAGTAATTGTGATAGTAACTTCTGAATTCCCCAATCCCTCAATTCCCTAATTCCTAATCACTGTTGCTCTCGTAGCGATGCTCCGAAGAATGTGGCTAAGAGTGAAATCCAAAGCCCCACCGTCCTCTCCCTGATTTTGTGCACGCACAAAATCTGTCCCTTCCCCTAGGATGGACAGATTTCTGGAAAGTTTTTGAATTCTTGGACTGAAAATCATCTTTCAAACTTTTAGTAAAATCTATGGCAAAAATGTCTCTCTTTGGAGAGAGACAGAAATAAAACTTGTTTTATTTCAGAGAGAGGACTCGTGAGCGGCCAAGTTGCCCACAATCATCGTTTACGGGTCTCGGATTTAGAGGATTGCGCCGATGACACGGATTTTTGTTCATTTTGGAAGTTTCCAGCCACAGAGTGGCTATATATTAATAGCAAAATATTACGCCACCACCCAGCCAAGCTCCAGCGGAGCGATATGAAAATGGCTTTGGATATTCATAGCCTGTAATTTCCGACCACCTCTAGCCCCACCTTCACAAGGAAGTGGACGTATTGGGTGGTATGATGGTCTCTGTAATAAGTCCGGAGGGGTTGGTTACCACCAATCATCGTTTACGGGTCTCGGATTTAGAGGATTGCGCCGATGACACGGATTTTTGTTTATTTTGGAAGTTTCCAGCCACAGAGTGGCGATATATTAATAGAAAAATATTACGCCACCACCCAACCAAGCTCCAGCGGAGCGATATGGAAATGGCTTTGGATATTCATAGCCTGTAATTTCCGACCACCTCTAGCCCCACCTTCACAAGGAAGTGGACGTATTGGGTGGTATGATGGTCTCTGTAATAAGTCCGGAGGGGTTGGTTACCACCAATCATCGTTTATGGGTCTCGGATTTGGAGGATTGCGCCGATGACACGGATTTTTGTTTATTTTGGAAGTTTCCAGCCACAGAGTGGCTATATATTAATAGCATAGTATTACGCCACCACCCAGCCAAGCTCCAGCGGAGCGATATGAAAATGGCTTTGGATATTCATAGCCTGTAATTTCCGATTACCTCTAGCTCCACCTTCACAAGGAAGTGGACGTATTGGGTGGTATGATGGTCTCTGTAATAAGTCCGGAGGGGTTGGTTACCACCAATCATCGTTTACGGGTCTCGGATTGGAGGATTGCGCCGATGACACGATTTTTTATTTATTTTGGAAGATTCCAGCCACAGAGTGGCGATATATTAATAGAAAAATATTACGCCACCACCCAACCAAGCTCCAGCGGAGCGATATGAAAATGGCTTTGAGATGTGAGCTTAGAGATATGTACAATTCCGCAATAATTGTTAATTGCTCACTGCTCATTGTTAATTGATAATTGTTACCTCAGTACCAAAACCCTTCGCGTTCCTTTGCGTTTAAAACTTTGCGTTCTTCGCGTGCAAATCTTCAGGTTCACGCAAAGTGCGCTAAGAAATTCGCCAAGCCCGCAAAGTAGGGGATATGTACAATTCCGCAATAACTGTTTATTGCTCATTGCTCATTGTTAATTGGCCTCCCCAATTCCCCAAACAAAGCCCTTTCAATTAAATTTATAAAGCGCTTAATTGGCAGTTATGATATCTCTTCAAAACATCAATAAATCGTACAATGGAAAGGGAGTGCTGCATGGCGTTTCTCTTAAAATTCCTAAAGCCAAAACAGTTTCTTTAATTGGCCCAAGCGGTTGTGGTAAGTCTACATTGTTACGCATTGCCATGGGCCTTATTCACCAAGATTCGGGAACTGTGCATATTGATGGGAGTGAGTTGACGTCACAAAATATGCTTGAGACTCGACGTAAAATGGGCTATGTGGTTCAAAAAGGAGGGTTATTTCCGCATCTAACTGCGCGAGAAAATTGTACTCTTGTTACTCAATATCTAAACTGGGATAGTGAAAGAATTGAAGCCCGTATTCAAGAACTGGCTAGCTTAGTTAAAATTGAAATTGGTGAATTAGACCGTCTTCCAAATAATCTATCTGGCGGGCAGCAGCAACGTATTAGCTTGATTAGAGCTCTAATGCTCGATCCTGAAATTATAGTCCTTGACGAGCCCTTAGGATCTATCGATCCATTGGTGAGATATGAGTTGCAAGCAGATCTAAAATATATCTTCATCAGCCTAAAGAAAACTGTATTACTTGTTACGCACGATTTGGGCGAGGCAGCCTATCTAGGCGATGAAATTGTACTTATGAAAGAAGGGAATGTGGTACAACGGGGGAGCATTCAAGAAATCGTTAAGCAACCAGCCAATAGCTTTGTAGAACGCTTTGTAAATGCCCAACGAAGCCCATTGATGGAGTTTGATTGATGATAAGCCAACGTAGGAGTGTAATATTTATCGTCGCGTTTTGGGTCATTCTTCTAACAGCTAAAAATGTGCTTGCACAGGCACCTGTTAAAGTAGGCACTAAGCTATTTACAGAATCAGTAATTATTGGAGATATAACCCAACAATTATTAATTGAAGATGGGGTGGAGGTTGAATTTTATAAGCAACTTGGTGGCACTAGAATCTTGTGGAATGCACTACTAAGCGGTGATATTGACATATATCCCGATTATACGGGAACTATCATTGAAGAAATGTTAGGTGGTGGAGAGTTTAAAACCATCACTGAATTAAATCAGAAACTAGAAGAATTTGGGCTGCAAGCCACACAATCATTGGGGTTTAATAATACCTATGCGCTAGGTATGGTAAAGACAAAAGCCAATAAATTAGGCCTAGAAAGTATTAGCGATTTAAGAGCACATCCCCAGCTTAATTACGGTTTTAGTAACGAGTTTATAAATCGCGCCGATGGTTGGGCTGGTATTCAACAAAACTATAGATTGGCGACCACCTCTGTAACAGGACTCGATCACGATTTAGCTTATCGAGGGTTGCAGGGCGGTAGCATAGATGTGATAGATTTATATTCGACAGATGCCGAAATCGACTACTACAAACTCAAAGTCTTGAAAGATGACCTCCAATTCTTTCCAGATTACCAGGCAGTTATTTTGTACAGAAAAGAACTAGAAACGACACATCCGAATGCGGTAAAGATATTAAAAAGGCTGGAAGGAAAAATTAGCGAAGAAGAGATGGTTGCTATGAATGCGGCTGTTAAAATTGATGGAAGAGCGGATGTAGAGGTAGCATCAGCCTTCATCCAAGAAGCATTTGGGGTACAAACAGAATTTACAACATCAACACTATGGTCGCGCTTTATTACCAATACTTTAGGTCATCTATATTTAGTAGGTATTTCTTTAGGGTTAGCCATTCTATTTGCTATTCCCTTGGGCATAATTGCCGCTAAAATTCCAGCCATCGAAAAATCGGTACTCAGCTTTGTAGGCGTACTACAAACCATACCGTCCTTAGCATTGCTGGTATTTATGATTCCTTTATTGGGAATTGGAGCTGTGCCTGCTATGGCAGCATTATTTCTATATAGTTTGCTACCCATTGTACGGAATACACATTCTGGTATTAAAAATATTTCCACTCCACTTATAGAATCGGCACAAGCTTTAGGCTTACCCAATTCCGTAATTCTTAAAAAAATAGAATTACCTCTAGCACTACCTACTATTTTAGCAGGAATAAAAACATCTGCTGTTATAAATGTTGGAACAGCAACGCTTGGGGCACTTATAGGAGCAGGAGGGTACGGACAACCTATTCTTACAGGTATTCGATTAGATAGCATGTCGCTTATTTTAGAAGGAGCCATTCCCGCCGCGGTACTAGCATTACTGGTACAAGGCTTGTTCGATTTGGTAGAAAAACGATTTGTTGTTCGTGGGTGATGTAGCTGATTCGTAATCCCAAAAACTCAACTTTATGCATCCCGTTTCAATAGGATGAAGCTTCTAGAAGCTACTAATATTTAGCCTTAGATTTGAATGTCCTAATAATTATATTATAATGCTAACACTGTATTATATTAGATATATACAGTTGAAAAATTATCCGAATACAGGGTTAATATGGGCATGGAGTTTGAAAGCAATATTTTAACAAATACTTTAGATGGATTTCATTTAGGTATATTAATAATTGACCCAAAAGGGGTAGTTATTTATGGTAATAGAAAGATAGAAACACTTCTTTCTTTGTCTAATACACAGTTAGTAGGCCAACCTTTTACTTCGTTACCTTGTACCTGGTTTTCGAAAGATGGGGAAGAAATATCTGTGTTATCCCATCCTATACAAAAAGCATTAGTTGAGAGTACGGCTATTCAAACAGCACATTTAGGGCTTTTTAATGCTAGAACTAAAACAAAGTTAATGGTTCATGTTCATGTAGAGGCCCAGTATGACGAAGAAGGTAAGTGCACACATATTGTGGCTACATTTGAAGAAGTTGAATCTGATGTTTCGGCAAATAGGAATTCCGCCATCAATGATTTTAATACAATTTTAAATTTAATACCAGATAGTATTGGGAAGATAGATGCTGAAAATAAAGTTATATATTTTCGATCAAAGCGCCCTGAGAGGTTAGCATATTCACCAGAAGAAATGGCCGGTAGACACCTTCAAGAAACACTACCAGCAAACTTATATGAACAGTTAGAAAAAAAATTAAATGAAGCTCGTGTATCGAATAAGCTTGTAAAATTTGAATATCAATATTTATTAGCAGACAATAATATCTATTGGTACGAAACACGCTTAGTGCCTAGCGATAAAGGCGAGGTTCTTGTAATAATAAGAGACATAACCGACCAAAAAAGTATTACTGAAGATATAAAACATGAGAAAAATCTCTTTGATACTATTATAACGAGCTTGCCTGGTATTTTCTATCTTTTTAATACCGATGGTAAATTTTTGAAATGGAATGAAAATTTTGCGAAGGTGTCGGGCTATTCAGACGAGGAAATTGAACAACTTCATCCATTGAACTTCTTTGTAGATGATGAAAAAGGATTATTAGCCCAAAAAATTGCAAATGTTTTTGCAGAGGGTAATGATAATGTAGAGGCTTTGTTTCATTTAAAAAATGGAACCACAATTCCCTATTATTTTACAGGTACAGCTCTCGAGTATAATGGAGAACCTTGTTTAGCGGGGTTTGGAATTGATATGAGTGAAGAAAAGGTAGCTGTTGAACAACTCAAAACTTCTGAATATAGATTTAGAGCCTTTATAGAAAATGGAAGTGCTGGAATTACTGTTTTAAGTCCAGAAATGAAGATCATTTATATATCGCCGGGTATAGAGCGAATTCTCGGTTATACCGAAGAAGAGTTTATAGAACTTGATCGTGTTTCAATAATGCATGAGGATGATATTGGGGAAGTAGAAGAGGCCATAGAAAGAGCTTTCAATAATCCAGGCAAACCCGTTGATGGTTATAGATGCAGATATAAGCATAAAAATGGGGAGTGGCGCTGGCTTCAAACGGTAATGACAAATATGCTAGATGACCCAGCCGTTGGCGGGATTGTTGATAATTTTAGAGACGTAACAGAAAGGGTTAAAGCAGAGAAAAAATTAGAACAAACTTTAACGGAGCTTCAAACTTATTTGGCCAATACACCTCTTGGCTATATTGTATACGACAATAAATTTGAAATAACACAGTGGTCGCCCAGATGTGTAGAGATGTTTGGTTTTACAGAGAATGACGTACTAGGAATAAAATCTACAGAATTAGGTTTTGTTTACGAAGATGATAACCCAATAGTGATGAATGTTGTTAACGAATTAATGAGTGGTGAAGTTGAGGGTAATGTCTGTAAAAATCGTAATTATACAAAAAGCGGAGAGGTGTTAGACTGTATTTGGTACAATGCTGTAATGAAAAACGAAAAGGGTGAAGTAGTTAGTATTATGTCTTTAGTGGAAGATGTTACAATACAGACAAAAGCAGAGCAAGCAATTAAAGAAAATGAAGAAATGCTTTCTAACTTGGTTAGTACTTTACCAGGTTTTGTGTATCGCTGTAAAAATGATAAACATTATACGATGCTTTATATGAGTGATGCCTGTAAAGATATTACAGGATACTCAGCATCAGAGTTTACAGGCAATAGTAAGTTGTTTTTTAATGATTTATATCACCCAGAAGATGGTGCGGCGGTGCGAGAGAAAGTAGATAAAGCGGTTAAAAATAAAGAGCATTTTGAACTGAATTACAGAATAATCACCAAAAGTGGTGAAATCCGTTGGTTGTGGGAAAAAGGATATGTCGTAGAAAACATAAATAGTGGTAACGAAATTCTAGGTGGTTTTGTTCAAGACATCACTGAGGACCATTTAGCACAGATAGAATTGGAGAAAAGCTCAAATGAAAAAACAGTGTTACTCGCAGAAATTCATCACCGGGTTAAAAACAATTTAGCTATTGTATCTGGGTTAATTCAGCTTCAAGCTTACGAAAATAAAGATGAAAATGTAAAAACTCTACTTTTAGACAGCGTGGGCAGAATAAAATCTATAGCCCTTATTCACGAGCACCTCTACACCTCCAAAGATTTTACCGATATTCGGTTCGACTATAACATAAAAAAGCTTGTAGAAGGCATTAATGATGTTATGGGGTTAAATAATAATGTAGAAGTAGTGTATAATTTAAATGCAGTTACCTTAGATATTAACCAAGCAGTGCCATGTGCACTTTTAATTAATGAAGTTATCACAAATACCTATAAGCATGCTTTTACCGATGGACGACAGGGCGTGCTTACTATTAATTGTTCTGAAGAAGAGAATAAGGTATTTCTTGTAATTAGTGACAATGGCGTGGGAATTCCCGAAGAAAAAATCAAAGATGTTCAAAGTAATTCGCTAGGAATGAAGTTATTAGATGTTGTTACGCATCAACTCAGCGGAACTTTGGCAATTGATGGTAGCAACGGCACCACAATAACCGTACAATTCCCAAAAACTAGTACCTAGTAATTAATAGTTAGTACCTATGTCAGAGACGTACACTAGTAGTAACAAAATCCCCAATCCCTAATTCCTTAGTCCCCAATTCCCAATTAACCAATAACTAAATTCCTCAAAGCTCACGCCTCAAAACTCAAAGCTATCTCACTCTACAATCTTAAAACGGGCTTTAGTCTCTTCTCGGGTGAAAGCATCAAAATGCCACCATTCGCTGTTTATAGTATTAAAACCAGCATCGGTCATTATACCTCGTAGTATCAAACGGTTTTCTCTTTGTTCAGCAGATAAACGCCCTTCTGCTACCAAGGTTTCCTCATCATCACTATGGGCTATAGTGGAAAAATCATCATAGCCAGTTCCCATATCTAATGGCGTTCCGTCGGCAGTAGCTAAAGTTAAATCTACCGCACAGCCGTAGTTATGAATAGAGCCCGACTTAGGATTGGCAATGTACTGACTGCGCTCTTCTACGGGGATGTCAGAGCTATCCCAGAGCACCTGTTGTATTCTACGCGGACGTGCAACATCGTAAATCAATATTCGCAGTTCAGGATTTCTTTGTTGAAGTAGCTGATCGGCAGCCAAAAGTTTGGCAAGTGCCTCGGGTTGTAAATATGCGGTCCTTAAATCACCGTATACATTTTTGCCCATAAAATTATCGGTAGTAGCATATTTAAGCTCTACTTGAATTCTTGACGAGCTCGTATCAATCTTAACGAGACCTTGTTCACTAAACTCTTTATCCCAATCGATAGTAGAATTCTGCATGTTTTTGGATTTATTAGTACAAGAAATGAGTGTGGCAGCAATAATTAAAAGAAAAAACGAGGAGTATTTCATTAGTTACCAATTTCAAAATTATAGATGAGTTTGGCTATATCGGCAGAGGCATCCTTTACAGCATCTCTGTCGGGTGCATTCTTAGAGAGAAACACCAACACAAACCGTCCGCCATCGGGGGTGTAGATTATACCAGAGTCATGATGTACTCCTGTAATCCAACCAGTTTTGTGAGCAACTACAGTTCCTTTTGGCAGTTTAGCAGGAAACATGTCGTTGTATATTTGATCTTTAAGAATATCGACCATCTCTTTATTAGCCTCTTTGCTAATAAGTGTATCGGTTGCTAGATGCTCAAAAATCACCATTAAATCTCTTGCCGTAGTGGTATTGCTTAAGCCTTGTTCAAATGCTTTCAAATCCTCAACTCCCCGTAACACCGAAATACTATCAGCGCCTAATTCACGCATAGTTGCGGTTACATTTTTAGCATCAACAAGGTCAATAAGTAGATTGGTCGCAAAATTACTACTACGTGTTATCATCTCATAAGCTAAATGATAGATGCTTGTAGGTTTATTCAAATTCGTATATAAATCGTTTTCTTCCTCTTCGCTCAACTCCATGGTAAAGGTTGAGCCATCAACAATACTTTTAAATTCATTTTTTATTAGAAGAGAATCTTGAATGGAGAATAACCCTTGGTGCGCTTGTTTATAGACCTCAATTAGAACGGGCGTTTTCATTGTGCTTGCTGCATGGAAGCGTTCGTCCGGCAAAATTAACAGCTCATTTTCTTGCTTTGAAATACTTTTATAAGCCACTGCAAAATCACCTTCAATATGGGCAAGACGTTGGCTCACAGCATTGGATAATTGTTCGATGGTTTGTGGCTTATTTTGGCAGGCAAAAAGGGACGCCGAAAAAGCTAGAATAATTAGTGTAAAGTAGCGCATATTGGTAAGTAATTTGAAGTCAAAAAAAAAGCTCCAGCCAAATAGCGGAGCTTTCTTAAAAAGTAACGTAAAGATTATTCTTCGTTTTTAATACTCTGAATTTCTAGACGAATATCTTGTGATAGCTTTTTCAAATCCTGAAGTCCCTTACGCGCACGAGTACCTGCTGCTTTGTTCCCTTTGTCGTAAAATTTTTCTAGTTCTTCGTTTACTTGGTTAACCAAGTCTTGTAGTTGTGTTACTCTACTCATTATTTAACTCCGTTTATTATTATTAACATTGTCTTCCTAATTGGAATATGCGTTGAAGCTATTCATTCAGCACTATCAAATCAAATTAAAAAATACATTTTTTACACAATTAGGGAATAAAAGTGGTTTTTTTTACTCTTTTTGCGAAAAAAGGAAGTTTAAGCACAAAAAATGCCTACAAACTGCCAATCTTTTTACCCAATCTTTCATAACAATCACTCAAAAACGTTTGGATAATTTCAAACAATGATAGCTAATATGACTAATCAGTTTGCATCTAGCGAGCTAGAGCTAAAGCTAAAAGGCAACAAATCTGGAATTTGGTGACGTGAAAGTGTTCCATCTGCATGATACAAATCGATGGGATGTTGGGGTAAATGTTGCACAAGAACTTGACGGCACGCGCCACATGGGCTACTCACTTCTCCCTTAAGAGTATGCACTGCCATACTGGTAAAAGTGGTGAAGCCCATTGCCAAAGCTTTGGATAAAGCTACCCGCTCGCCACACAATCCTTTGGTCCAATCGGTTGTTTCTACATTCACACCAGGTACTGCTTTTTCGCCCATAAAAAGGAGCGCAGAAACAGGGAAATCTGAGTTAGGAGTGATAGCACTTTCAAGGAGTTTTTTAAGCGTTGGAAGGGTCTCTTTTTCGGTTACAGTAACCACCCTTTCAGAGCAAGAAATATTGGCAATATCGTCAGTTATTTCCACTTCTAAATTGAACTCTTTAGCCCAGTAGTCGAGCTGCTCTAAAGTGTTCTCTTTTACTATGAGCCGAACAGGAATATCACCTTCCGATAAGCAGTGGCAGACCGCAGCCTGAGTTGCAGGTATTGTTATTGGAAACGAAACACATTCTACACGAACACCTGCGTAGAATTTGCCACTTTTACCTGCTACAATACAAGCCTTTGGTTGTTTTGAAAACGGCGTGTAAGCTCGTTTGTAAAGAATATCCCAATTCATAGAAATCTTATTTAATTGCTGAAAACGCTGCATCTGCTACTGCAGCTCTAATTTGCCCAATTCGTTTACCAAATGTTCTACTTGGGTAAACCCGATTTGTTAGCAATATTACGGCCATATTATTTTCTTTATCTATCCACATGCTTGTGCCGGTAAAACCAAGGTGACCAACAGTATTGTTACTTGAAATCTGTCCGGCTGAGCTAAATCCTGTTGCGCTCTTGCGGTCGAAGCCAAAACCTCTACCACTTATATCAGATTGTTTACTAGTAAATTGCTGCACAATTTCTGGTGAAATATACTGTGTTTCGCCATAACGTCCATTATTCAATATCATAGTAGCATATTTACCAATATCGGCTGTTGTTGAAAATAAACCCGCATGCCCAGCTACACCATCCATAAAATAAGCACGCTCATCGTGAACTTGAGCATGTACTAAACCACGATCGAATAGCTCGTCATATTCTGTAGGATGAACTCTGTCAACATACCATCGACTTACTCTTTTTGGATTGAAATAAGTAGAACTCATATCCATAGGGTAATAAAAAGAGCGCCTCATATAGGCATCAATACGTTGGCTTGTAATGGTTTCTATAATTTCTGCTAGTAGAATCATTCCCAAATCGCTGTACACATATTCTGTTCCTGTTTTGTAAGTAAGCGGTTCATTCCGAACTGCTTCTATAATCTCTGGACGAGTTTTGAGCGAATCAACATATACACGGAAGGGTGGAAGCCCCGATTGGTGTAACAACAAATCACTAATTTTGATATGCTCTTTTTCAGGCGTTCTGTATTCAGGAATAAATCGCCACACTTCATCATCTAAACTCAATTTTCCCTCGTCAATTAACTTCATAGCTGCGGTGGTTGTCGACATTACCTTAGTTATAGATGCTAAATCGAATACGTCGTCATTTTTTGTTGCTTTAATTTTGTCGTAGGTCCAATAGCCAACTGCCTTGTTAAATACCATCTGTCCATCTTTAACAACAGCAGCTACCGCCCCAGGGAAAACCGAGTCTCGGATAGCTTCCTGCAAAATATCTTCAATCTTGTACAAGGCTGTAGAGCTCAGCCCAACCTCTTCAGGATCACCATAACCCATTACTTCTTGTTTAAAAGAAATGCCATCGCCTATGTTGTAATAACCTGGAATGGATATGGTTAATTTTCCATCTATGTCATGAGCCCCAAATAAAGCGTGAGCCACGGCATGTGTTTGATCTGCTGTATTATACCAGCCAATAGCATGGACATCAGTTTCTGGCAACTCACTTAACAAGTATGGATTTCCAAAAGCGATTAATACGGATGGTTTTTTACTTCTTTTCAATTTATGAAGGAAGGAAAGTTGGCTCCTAGAAAACTGAATGGATCTACTTGAGTTAAAGCCTACAAAAGCACCTATAACTACTAAATCGGCAGACTGAGCGCTTCGAATAATATTTTGGATATCTCTATCGCTCGTTCTTTTATCGTAAGCGTGAAACGAAACATTAGGATGGAAGTCGCGCATGGCGCCTGCAAAACTCGCGCCTGTATTTCCCGCAACACCCTCCGAGATGGATACGACTAAAATTCGTTTATAGTCGTTGGGATTTATGGGTACAATATCCTTGTCGTTTTTAAGAATGGTAACCGATTCGTGTGCAATGTTTGTTGCAACGGCATTGTTTGCTTTCGTATTAACAATACGGTCAAGACTATTAATATCAACCTGATTGTCTTTATCAAAAAGCCCAAAACTTAGTTTCCATTCTAATACTTTTCGGAAAGATTTGTTAATTCGTTCTTCTGTAATCTCTCCATTTTTTACCGCAGCTTCCACTTCATTAATAGCAGTGAAGGTATCGGGACTCATTAACATAATATCTGCGCCAGCAAGCAATGCTTTTACTACGGCACGGCCAGGGGAATATTTAGAAGTGATTCCTTTCATATCTAAACCATCGGTAACAACTAAGCCTTTAAAATTAAGCGAGTCTATTAGGATGTCGCTTAAGATAGTGGGGTCAAGTGTGCTGGGTAATTCAGGTTCTGAGCCGATATTTGGGAAGGCAATATGGGCACTCATTATACTTCTAACATCACTGTCAATCGCATATCTAAAAGGAACTAGTTCCACAGAATCGAGGTGTGCATAATTGTGGTTTAATACTGGTAGCCCAATATGAGAATCTACCATAGTATCGCCATGGCCAGGGAAATGTTTAGCGGTAGCAACTAGCCCTTCACTTTGAACGCCTTCAATAAAAGCAGCGCCATATTCGCCTACAATTATGGGATCGTCTGAAAAGGAGCGGATATTTATAACAGGATTGGCAACATTATTATTAATATCTATAACGGGTGCAAAAACCTGATGAACTCCCACAGCTTTTGCTTCGCGTGCTGTAACCTGTCCCATTAAGAAAGCATTGTACTTATTACCAGTAGATGCTACGCCCATGGCAGGAGTGAAGCGTGTAGCTCCATTAATACGCATTGCTGCGCCATATTCCATGTCTTGTGTAATCCAGAGAGGGATGGAGCTTAATTTCTGCAATTTATTGGTGAGAATGGCTTGGCCATATACATCGCCACGCATAAATATGATGCCGCCCACATGTTGCTTTTGTACCATATCTACAAGTTCTTTGTACCTGCGGTCGTCTTGATTATAGAATTCACCAAAAGCAGAAACAATAAAAAGCTGTCCAATTTTATCTCTCAAATTGGTGTTTTCTACCAAAGAATCGATAAAGTTAGAATTGCTTGAAGTCGAACTTTTATTACCACTAAATTTTGGAAGTTGAGTTACTGCCCCAAAAATAATGAGGATAATAATGGCCTGAAGTGCCCTTATTCCAAATCGCATAAAATTCTAAATTTGTAGATGATGAAGTTTCAATAAATAGCTAAGCTTCTGAGTATTTTAAAACCTAACTCTCATTAATATATTAAAAACTGCAACAGTAAATAGTAAAGCTTTGTACTGTAGGTTGAGGCGGAGAGGTAGGGCGGCTAGGAAGAATATAAAAGTGCTTCTGTCATCTTTGTAGATGTTAAGTAACGGCTAGCTCGTAACTCGTGTATTTTGCCCCTTCAGGGCTTGAATAACGCCAATTTTATAGAATAATCTTACAATATTGATATACTATTTATATTAGATATGGATGTATCTCAGCTCCAGCGGAGCCTGCCTGCGGCATAGGCAGGCGATATCGTTCGTCTTTAATCATCGAACAGAAAACTAATACCGAAGATGGCTTTTAAATAAATCTTGCCAGAATTTCGGTGGATTCGTACGCATCTTCTATAAAACAAGCCTTCCCACCGACTCCTATATTTAATCTATTAATGTTCTTAATATCAAATCTACCGGCTAAATAAGGCCAAACTAATAACTAGTCGAAATGGTGATAAAAAAATGACATTTATAAGTTATACACACTTTTTGGTGTACTACCCATGAATAATGATTGTTCTAGTAGCAATTTCATAAGACCTTGATTCGCTAGCCAGCGTACAGGATGCCCCCTTAGCGGAAATCTGTAAACGAACCATCCAACACCCAAAAGATAAAAATATGATAGCGAGGGACATAACACCCCTCGCTAAGAAAAAATCACAAACCTATCTCCAATAGTTATTGGCTTGGGCAATAATGGCAAATTCCATAGCTATGGTTTGGCCTGCATCGATGAGTAAACCTGCATCATCGGCATAATCGGGACGTAATTTATCACGTACTGCAGCATCGGGTTGCATGGCTTTAATACTCAAGCGTGCCATTTTAATAGCTAGTTCACGGCCTTCTTGCGGAGTTTTAGTGATGAGTGTATTTCCGGGGATAAGTTCTATTGAAGCTGACATAATTAGTTCTCCTTTTTATTTGTAAAAATACAATCTAATAGAAAACAGCTACAAAATCAGTGATATACATCACTTTACAGGACTTTAATTTTTCTCCCTTTCTGTTGTACTTCGTTATTAATACTCAATTTCTTTAAAACACGAGTTATAACTTCCCTCGAAGTTCCTAAATCATTGGCTATTTCTAGGTGGGTTAAATTCAGGAGATTTGAACCTGTTAGTTCTACTTTGGTTTTTAAATATTCCAACAAACGTTGATCTAGATTGTAGCAGACTAGTTGCTTAGTCGTATTCAACAAATCTTGGTTGTGCCTTTGATAATCACTGATAACCAAGTTCCCGAAAGAAGGATATATCTTTAACCACTCTGCCACTTTTTGTTGTGGAAGGAGTAACAGCTCGCTATCCAATTCTGCCATGGCTGAGAATTCTGCTGGTTCATTATTTAGGGTATGGGCAAAGCTATAGATGCAAGAGCCACCAGAGGAGATGTAATACAGCAGAAATTGAATGGTATCTTCAGTGCTAAATACTTTTACGCTGCCACTTAAAATAATGGGCAGGAAGCGGATGTTATCTCCCTGCCTAACAATGTACTCTTTCGCAGCAAAACTACGAACCGATGAAAATTCCTCGATTTCTTTCAAGAGTTCTTTTTCAAGCGTAGGAAAGCACTCAACTAAAAACGACGTTTTCATTTAGGAGAAACTAATTTTGAGTTATTCTTTTAATCCTTTCAACATATAAGTTTCTCCAATCCCAATCTACTTTATAGGAGTTAGCTGCATGCTCCGCAATTTTGTGTTATTAAACAATGCGCTATCCTGGTAGAAGGTGCGGTATTGACCGTTTAGCCAAAGTTCAGTCTGGTCTCCAAAATGTCTCGAAAGTGGATTTGCTGATTGTCCGGTAGGGATAACCGACTGAGTGCTACTCATATTTGAAAGGTCAACAATTCTACGAATGGAGGCACCAAGTACCATTTCGTAAGGCTTTTGCCAGCTATATTGTCCATTATTAACCGACATCCCGTGCCCTTCAACTGGGAATGGACCGGTGCTTAGCAGGTTGTTCACAATGAGTTTTAAACTTGTAGATGCATCAGGCTCTTGAGCTGCTTGGGCAAATAGTGGGGGCGCAAAAGTGATGGTGTGCAATTGCTCCCAGCGCCACTCTAGCGTTTCTTGGCCAAGTGAATCACTTAAACATAGCAGGGCATCTTGCATACTTTTTAAAACCATATCAGATTTAGTCTCAATTTCTGGAGTATGAACGTCATCAAAAAAGGCACTGCTATCTTGCAAAAGTTCCGTCATAGTGCGGATGGGAATATTTACATGATAGATGAAATTTTGATACGCTTGGTCGCCCATTTCGTCACGCAATGTGTTTTCGGTCAGTTTTAAAATAAAGACATCAAAAATAGAAGCTGCAGTAGCATTCTTTTCATATTTATAATCCCAGTTATCTAAATAAGAAACGGCATCATCAAAATTGTAGATACTCTGCGCAGCAATCACATCCAAAATAATGGGAACGGTTTGCTCTGCAAATTTTGAATATGAATCGTTTTGTAGCTCAGCAAAAAGTGCAGGCGTTAATTTTTCATGTTGAGTTAGAAACTCATCAATGCGTTCTATTCTAGAAGGTGGTTCCCAAAACGAGGCGATATAATGCTTGTAGCTATCGGTAGTGATTTTGTTATTCGCATTAGCAATCCAACCTTTTTCAGGATTTATAACGTGAGGCATTTCCTCTACAGGAATGAAACCCTGCCAATCTTGAGAAGGATCCCAACCATTGCGCACTAGAATTTTATTTCCAGAACGGATAGGAAGATGTCCCGTTGAAAACATGGCGATATTTCCATCCACATCGGCATACATAAAGTTTTGACCTGGTACACCAAAATAGGGGAGTGCATCTTTAAACTCTTGGAAGCTATCGGCCCAATTTATTTCATACAAAGCTCTGAACTCGTTACTCATATCTTGTCCCGTCCAACGCATGGTAATCACCTGATTACTGGTCAGTTCTGAGTTTGGATAAATATCAGAAATAACAGGACCATGTTTGGTGTATCGGAGCTCTAATACTTGGTCATCTTCCCCCTTAACCTTTATAATTTCTCTGCTTTTTGAGAACTCTTCGAACGCAGCTTCCTCCGTCACAAGAGAATCAACTACATAACGTCCTCGATCTTCTGGATCTACAATTTCTAGAAAAAAATCGGTATCGTCGGCCATAATATTAGTAAACGACCACGCCATCTCATCATTCTGGCCAAGTACAATTCCTGGAACACCGGCTATACTAGCGCCCGATACATTCTTGCCATTTAAATTCAGATGAACCTCGTACCATTTACCTGGCATATCTAAACCAAGATGCGGGTCGCCTGCTAACAAAGGATATCCAGTGGTGGTTTTGGAGGCATCAACTACCCAAGCGTTACTTCCAACATGTGTTCCTTCATTCTGCATAAGTGCACGCAGGTTTAATTCTTGATGAAGCATAGGTAAGAGGGAAGCGGTTAATTTTGAAGACTCCTTTTGATCTAAAGTTGTAGGGGAATCTTCTGGGACTCTAAGCGCTAGCTCTTCAAATTTCTCGGGCGGTAAATTTGCTTTCAAATAACTGTAGGTGATTTCAGTCCACCAGCTTAAATTTAATTCCCAAGCCATTAAACGCACAATGGCGAGCGAACGAGTTGGGTTCCAACGAATAGGCTCAATATTAGTAAGAGCAAACTCAACAGGTAGTTTATTTCCATTATTATCGATAAAAGAGTTCACTCCGTCAGAATAGGATTGCAAGATATCACGCTCTTCGCTGCTCAACACTTCCTTTTCTAAACGCTGAGCGATTTTCCAAAAACCTAGGGTACGTTGGTGTTTATCAAGCTCTATTAATTCTTCCCCAAAAAACTCAGCAAAACGTCCTTCTGCAGCAATTTGTGAAAGCGTCATTTGCCAAAGTCGATCTTGGGCGTGTACATATCCCAGCGCAAAATAAAGATCCTCTTTATTGTTTGAATAGATGTGAGGCACACCAAATTCATCCCAATGGATATCTACGGGCTGCTTTATTTGGTCAAGACTAATATTCTTTTCATAGTTAGGCAGCGGTTTGTAGAAGGTCCAGTAGAAGGCGAGACCTGCAAAACCGATAATTAGGATGAAGAAAAAGAGTAGTAGTTTAGAAAATGTTTTCATGAATAGAGACCTTAATTAGAGCTAGGGCTAAAGTAATAATAGGGGGACAGAAAAAACATCCGAATGTAGTAGATAGTTGACATTTTTTTGCAGTATGGAACAGTAGTTTCAGGTATTTTTCATTTCTAAAATAGCATTCTTAATTGTCATCTAATAGTTGTTATTTTACAGTGAAAAGCGCTTCCAAATCTTTGTAAATTAGTGCCAAATTTTAAACTTTCTAAAAACGAACCAATGTCGATTAAAAAAGTAGCAGTTATAGGCGGTGGAACCATGGGCAACGGAATAGCTCATGTTTTTGCCATGAACGATTTTAAAGTAAACCTAATTGAGACCAAGCAAGAGTTTGGAGATCGCGCGCTGGCTACCATTACTAAGAATCTTGATCGCATGGTTTCGAAAGAACGAATTGACGAAGCTAAGAAGGTAGCGACCCTAGCCAATCTTACTTTATATTTAGATATTGCATCAGGTGTGAAAGATGTGGATTTGGTTATAGAAGCAGTACCAGAAAACTTCGACATCAAAAAGGCTGTATGGACTGCGGTAGATGCAAATGCGCCTAAACACGCGATTTTAGGCTCAAACACTTCCTCAATTTCGATCACTAAATTAGCATCGCTCACAAAACGTCCCGAGAGTTTTATAGGCATGCACTTTTTCAATCCAGTACCTGTGATGAAGTTGGTAGAAATTGTACGTGGACTAGAAACCAGCGACAGTGCTTATAAGGCTGTTGAAGAGACCTCCAAGAAACTAAATAAAATCCCCGTTCCTGTAAATGATTTCCCTGGCTTTGTAAGTAACAGAGTGCTGATGCCAATGATTAATGAGGCTATTTTCTGTGTGTCGGAAGGTGTTGCAACGGCAGAGAATGTGGATGAAGTAATGAAACTAGGAATGGCGCATCCAATGGGACCACTTCGTTTAGCTGATTTTATTGGCCTTGATGTTTGTTTAGATATTCTGAACGTGTTGTATGAAGGATTTAAAGACCCAAAATATCGTCCCTCTCCATTACTCGTAAAAATGGTTGATGCCGGAAAATTAGGCAACAAAACAGGCGAAGGTTTTTATACCTACAAATAAAGAAATGAACTTAGGTGGTTGGTAGTGTTAAATCGACTAATCACCTAATCCCCGAGCACCCTGAATCAGGATCTTATGAAATGGCTACCTCGTACTTTGTGTATTTCGCCCCGCCCGCTGGCGGGGCTTTGTATTGTTTGGCTCAATTTATTAACGAGGGGCTTCACCACCTCGCTAATATATATCGCCCTTTCAGGGCTTAAATATCTCCATTTTATATAGTTCACATAGATTAATTGATACAATTTATAGCTCAGTTCCAAAACTATCTAAGCGCCGAAGGTGCGCAATATCATAACATGGGTTGAAGCCCCATGAATTTTCGAACCGCTATTTTAAAGCCCTGAAGGGGCGAAATACTAGTAAGGTAATTTTAGAAAAGTATGGCGGAGCGACGCAACGAGGAGATATCTAGCAACTCAATTCTCTATTCCATTAATTACTAACTTTATTCCAAGCTCCAAATAGATGTCGCTCCGCTGGAGCTAGGGATTTTTGGCGTAAATATTACTATTAACATATCGCTGCTCTGCAGCTATAAATCACCTCAATTCCTAATAACTAATTCCTAATTCCTAATTCCCCAAATTATCTAGTTAGAAACAGTGGAACAGGGCTATTTTTTACTAATTCGCGGGTTACAGATCCAAAGGTTATACGGCGAATGGCAGATTTAGAGTGAGCGCCGATGATAATTAAATCGGCTTTAGTATCCTTAGCGTAAGCTATTATTTGTTGGCCTGCGCCACCTTTATCATCGATTAGTTGTTTACTAACCTTATCGTAATTATGAGCTTTTAGATAATCATAAGCTAGATTAATAACATACTCACCTTGTTCAGCGGTCTCTTGCTTTTCTTTATTACAAGCATTAATAATGTCAATTTCGACGTCACGCCCAAATGGCTCTAATTGTACGAACCACTGCAAAGCACGAGCGGAGGTATGACTTCCATCATGAGCTACGAGTACACGACTAATGGGGCGATATGAGTCGGTAACCATTAGAGTAGGACCCACCCCATTTTTCACAAGATTAGCAAGTGTTTTGGTATCGTGGTCAGGACGGTTGTAAAAGAAATGAGATTCTCTACCAATGATCAATAAATCGTGGTATTTCGATTCTTCAATTATACGTTCGTGAGGCACTCCTTCAAATATTAGTTTGGAGTGATTAACGTTAGAAGATTCAACCAAGTCTTTAAATTTTTGTAACAGTTTTGTCGCCTCTTTTCGCGATTTTTCGGTTAAATCCTTTTTTAGTTGCTTGGCAAAATGGATAGTTCCGATTCCACCTCCGCCCACAACTTCACTTATAGTTTCCAAATCTACTACAACAAGTCCTGTCAAGCTTGCATCATAGCTTTTTGCTAGTTTAATAGCATATCTGGTGGCTATTGGTGTGTCTGTGTCTCGGTCAAGTGCAACTAAAATTCTTTTAAGCATGAGGCTTTTGTTTATATAATTTAAATATTTATTTATTTCCCAAAATGGCGAAACGTTATTCAAAACTAATTAACATCTAATCTGTGTATATATGCTTTATTACTATAAAAATAAATTATGTAATGTTAAAATATGAACAAACAGAGCGAATTAACTTATTTTAAAAAAAATCTTTGAATTAATATGATGCAAACTTAGCTGAATAAAATAATATCCAATACTTCCTTAAAGCTTTTATTTTAACAGTAACATTTTGCGAGCTATAGAACCTTTTGGTGTAGTTAATCGATAGAAATACATTCCACTTGAAAACTGAGTAGCACTCCAACTTACGGTATAAGTACCGCTTGATTTAAAAGAATCTTCTAATATAGCAACTTCCTGTCCCAGGGAATTAAAAACGGCTAATACAACATGCTGTGCATCACTCAGCGTATAATTGATGTTTGTAATTGGATTAAATGGATTGGGATAATTTTGTGCTAAAACTATTTTTTTGGCAGCATCATTTTCATTATTGGATATAGAAGTAGCCTCCGACTCCATAAAAAGCATAATCTGTTTCATCACCTCAGTACGGGCTGATTCTGGATATATAGTTTCGAAAGGAAATCCGAAATACACGAGTTTGCCAGGTTGACTCCCATCAGGGAAAATTCCCTTAAATTGAACCGCAGCTGTTTGTTGAGAGGATGTACCCGAATAAATGAGTGCAGTTTTAGCATCGTTGGCTGGTGTCAAAACATCGGGGTAACTAACACCATAACTTCCTTTTGTACCGTCATCAAAAGTGATGGTAGATAGACTGCTAAAAATAGATCCTTCTATAGGTTCTGCGGTGTAGAAAGTGGCAGTTTTGTTATCGGGGGCATCATAACGGTATCTCGCCTTTAAATAATCTTGCATAAATGTACGATCAGCATAACTCCCACGATTATCTAAATCCCAAGCAATTTCAGCCCCAGAAACCATTAATGAGCCGCCTTGCTGAAGGTAGGATTTTACTATCTCTTGCTCCTTTGTGCTAAATGTTTCGTCAGCAGTACTTTCTGTGCCTAATATCCAGTGAACCACATCGTAGGCGTTTAGTGAAATTAACTGTTCTGAAACGGCTTCGTTTGTGGCAGAATCAAAAGAATATCCGTTGGCGTGAAGCGCTTGCCCATGTTGACGGATAAAGTCATACGTATTTCCCGCTGTTGCACGATCAAAACCGTTCACTACCAGTATCTTATTTTTAGATTGAGCTGGCGCAACTCCTAAAACCTCTGAAAAGTCACTGGTATCGCTGTCTGAAATAGATTGTAGTTTTATATAAGTGATTTCATTTGAATTCAAATCTGTTAACAGCAATGGCTCTGCAGTGATAGGCTCAGGGTCTAAAAAAGTTTGTCCATCTAAACTAACAGAAACAAGGAATGAGTTAATGTTTGAATCTTGTTTCACTGGAATTTGAGCGGTGGTAGAGTCTTTAGAAGTAATTCCAAATACTTTAGGTGCTTTAAGAATCTCAGCCTCTGGCTTTGGGTAAAATGGCATTCTAATCATTCCTTCATTACTAAATAAAGAAGCTAGAGTGGCATCTTTTAGTATATTCGTAATTCGGTGAACTTGATTGTTTATTAACACACTATCCTGCACTAATCGGATGCCATGGCTATAATCAGCGTAAGTTTCGGCATGCCCAGAATAAACTGGCTGAATAGGATTTCCATTTTGATAATGCCAGCCATAAATAACCACTCGCCTCGAGGAATTTCCATAAATTTTATTCGAAATAATCACATCTTTTTTATGTCCTGCTACCAAAGCACCCAAAGGTTCATCATCTAGTGTTGGCGCCCGTTGGTCTTTCACCATCAAGTTGTGCTGCCACATAACGGGAATGGTGGTCATCTGTGGGCTCGCAGTAATTGGGGCAGGCGATAATTTTACTGAGGCATGGCTCCAAATCTGATCTACCATTTGCTTGGTTGGAAGGGTAAAGTCTAGAGAGTTGGATATTTTTTGAGCCAAAATAGGCGTCATAGGCATTAAGAAATAATCACTGTCGGAGCCAACAGCTAAGTAATCGGGGATTGCGTAATAGGTTACTTCATAAGTAGAATCCTGAATGGTTTCAGTGAATGAAATGGGAATTAGATTGCGTAAAAAATCAGGCACATTGCCGTTTATTATTTGTTGGTAGATTTGATTTTCTCTGTCCTCCAAGCTGAGGCTTGCAATTTGGTCTTTAAAGGCGCTACCCGAAATGGCATCATTTGCACGTGGTGGGAGAGGAAGCTGCTGCGCATAAAGGATAGGCGAAAACCCCATAATCAGAAGTAAAATGGTAGATGTATATAACAGCGTAAAAGAGAGGCAGTTATTCATAATATAAGCTTCTTCTTTTTATAGATTAATATTGAGGCTTTGAATGTAATTTAGAGAAATTTAAAGAAACAGAAAATCTAGCATCAATATCGTATTAATTTATAATCGAAAGGATGTAATTCTGTGAATTGTCTATTCCTATTTTTATAAACAGTTTTGTGTGCATATCCCTTTATCTGGTTCTAATTAATCATCTATGTCTAAAAAAAGATCAACAATCATCAAAATCACGCTGACACTTGGCGTTTTCTATGTATTGATTTGTGCCTTTTTCTATGGCATTCAAACCAAGATTTTATTTAAGCCACAAGTGCTAGAACAAGGTCATATCTATACCTATACTTTTGAATTTGACGAACGTTTTTTTGAAATGGAAGATGGAGTGAAAATCCACGCTATTCATGCAAAAACACCTGATTCCTCTAAAGGATTAGTCCTTTTTCTTCATGGGAATGCGAGCAATAACAATACAAATCCCCTCGAGTTCACCACATTTTTAAAAGAAGGTTATGATGTGCTCTACCCAGATTATAGAGGCTATGGGCTAAGTTCTGGGAACTTGAGAAATGAAGCTGATTTAGTGGGGGATATGGCTAATGTGTATCAACAAATAACCAGTGAATATGGGGAGCAGAATATTCACCTAATTGGCTTTTCTATAGGTTCTGGAGTGGCCGCCCAAATTGCAGCCCAAAACAAACCTAAAAGCGTAATGCTTTGGAATCCTTACTACAGTATCATTGATGTTATGAAAGGATCTTATCCATTCTTACCCACTATTTTATTGAAATTTCCGCTTAGAACAGATCTTAGTTTGCCAAAGATTTCTGCAGCCATCACCATCTTTTATTCTGAAAATGATGAGGTACTGCCCATAAAGAGGTCTCTAAAGTTAAATGAGTTACTGAAAGAGGAAGATGACTTTTATATACTAGCAGGACAGGGACATAACGGATTGTTTTTTAATAATGAATTACTCGAAAAGCTACCTGATTTGTTGAAGTAAAAAATTGAAGTTTTAGTTAGACTCTCTAAAATTTCTCTTTTTACTATATAGTTCTGACTATAATTTTTCCAAAGTTGTAGAGTACTCCAATCTAGTAGCTGCCTAGTAGTTTAACTTTGGTAAAGTTGAACAATGAGTCTAGTTCGAAGTTAAATTTGTTCAGAGAGAATTCTTTGAAAAGGTGAAATGTTATTATCTAGCATCTCAACCCAAATAATATCTTTTAGAACAATTTGAGCTAAGTAACGTTTAAGTGGCTGAACTTAGGTTATAGTTATTATGAATTTGAATGAATATTCTGAAAATGAAACAACGAGTTTTATTAAAATGATTCGGTGGACAAAAATCTTTAAGGTTATTGGGCTGAGTATAGTACTCGGCTTTATACTTATTTTGGGAAGCGTACTTTCATTGCGTTGGATAAACCCATCCTTTACCGCGTTTACTTTACAAGAAGACTGGGATAAGCTAGGCTCAGAGCGCTACAGCTTAAGCGAATACTGGGTCGATTATGAGAACATTCCTGATAATATAAAATGGGCTGTAGTTGCTTCCGAGGACCAACATTTTTGGCAGCATTCAGGCTTAGATACAGAAGCCATTGAAAAGGCTTTGGAAGAAAAAGAGAAGGGAGAACGAGTACGAGGAGCGAGTACTATTACGCAACAAGTAGCCAAGAATCTATTTCTAAACAGTAATAAGTCGTACGCAAGAAAAGGAATAGAAGCAGTATTAGCGCTCACTATAGAAGTAATGTGGCCCAAAGAACGCATCTTAGAAATGTATTTGAATATCGCGGAGTTTGGCCCAGGAGTATTTGGGATGGGCAAAGCTACCAATCACTTTTTTGATAAAGATGCTCGTTTACTGAATGCAGAAGAAGCTGCGAGGATGGCTGCAGTATTACCCAATCCAAAGAGAATGCGTGTAGAACCAGCATCGCCCTATGTAGCTAAAAGAAAGAGCTGGATTCTGCGAAATATGATGAATTTGAGTGGGGTAGCGTATTATAAAAAGCCAGAACCTGAATTGGCAGATGATTCAACTTCAACTGATAGTGTTTTGGTTTTCGATATTCAAGAAATACCCAGAGCTATACTTGAAGATGTGAGAATACAGTTTGAATGGGATTCAGAATTAGAACCTGACAGTATAAAAAAGCAGTGAGGCTCGAGTTTTAAGCAGTAAGGCATCATCCTTGTGAATTTAGATAATTCGGTGATAGAATTGAACAGTAATAACCAAATAGGTCATTCTCCGCCAGCAAGGCGAATCAGGATGACCCAGTTTGGCTATATCTTTATAAAACCGTCAACGAATTACGTAACATCTACAGTGATGCCTCTTTACAGGAGTTCTGTCAATGAACCACCTATCTCTCTACAACCAAAACATAAAATCCTTTGAGGACGGGAAGATTTAGCCCTGTTAAGGCTACCAAATCAGCTTCCATTTCTTGGTAACTGAGTACCCTTTTTGTAGAATAGCCCACATTTTCTAGAAGGTTGATAAAGCCCTCTTTATTGTAGGGAAGTTGCACCGATTCCCCCACAAGCCGAACCCCCGTTGTAAAGCTAAATCGATGAAATATATTTAACTCATCCAAAGAAAAAAGCGTGGTTATTAGGCGATGGTTAGGGCAGGCCGTTGCAATTTCTGAAAGTACATTGTTAGCGTCATTTTGATTGAGATAATCGAAAAATCCCTCTGCCACAAAGAGTGTTTTTTTAGTAGAATCAAAAGCGGAATTATCTCTTAAAACTTCACTAATTCTATTTTTTGTTACATCAAGCGGAAGTAGATGTAAATCACTATTTAACTGGTTACTAGATGCTAGGAACTCTTCTTTCTTAAGCGCCATAAAAGGAGTTTCAATCTCGAAAGATGTGAGGCCTTTTGTTGCAGCATAAACCCCTAAATGATCGAGACCGGCGCCTAAAACTACAAGTTGTTCAAATCCGTTATCTATGGCCTCATCTACATAATTGGTTATATAGAATTTCCTGCAAATAATATGCATCAAATCACCTGGCAAAAGTAACTCTTCTGAAGCTATAAAAAACCGGCGCCAAGTGGCAGAGCGAAGTGCCTTATAGTACCAACTTAAATGCTTAGGAAGGAACTGAACAACCTGTGCATAAAACTCTTTAATAAAGGGAGAGAAATTCTTCCCAATATTTGAATCGAGTGTTAAACCATAAAATTTAACAGCAATATAGGCGGCAGTATGGGAGAGTTTTTGATGCGCCATTAGGCATTATAAGGCAGCTACTATGGTTAGAAACTATAAGGATTTAGAGGCATAAGTTAAGATCAATAGTCGAAGAAACTCCAAGGTTGTTGTTTTGGAGGATTAACGATAAACTCCATCTTTTTCTTAGTAGTAGGATGAATGAAAGTAAGTTTTACGGAACGTAATCCCAATCTTCTACCTGGCTTAATACCTTTCTCGCCATATTTATAATCACCCCAAAGTGGAAATTCAATTTTAGCCATCTGTACTCGTATTTGGTGAGGACGACCTGTAATTAAATCCACTTCCACTAAACTGTGATTTGAACTTTGTTTAATCGTTTCAAACTTTAATGTGGCTGGTTTAGTACCCGATTTCTTAGAATTAAAAGCTCGTACAAAATTTGTTTTATTATCTTTAGATAAATAATGAGTTAAGGTTCCCTCCATGGGAGTTCTGCCTTCTACAAGTGCCCAATAAGCGCTTTTAAGAGCGCCGTTTCTAAGCTGTTCGGATAGGCGAGAGGCTGCTTTCGAAGTTTTTGCAAGTACCATTAAACCACTCACAGGCTGGTCTAATCGGTGCACCAAACCCAAGTAGGCATCGCCAGGTTTGTTATACTTTTTCTTTATATAAATCTTACAAAGAGTTAATACATCTGAATCATTTGTTCTGTCTTCTTGCGACAGCACTCCTTCAGGTTTATCAATCACTAAAAGATGATTGTCTTCGTAAATAATAGGGATATTGGGGGTAGTTCGAGTCGAATTCTGCATAGCTCAAAATTAGGCAAAAATATGCTTGTATCACATACAATAATAAGGCTTTCTTGCGGAAGGAAGTTAATGAGGTAAATAGGTAATGATTATTTGGATTTAGATGATATTTGGGAGAGGCAGTTACCTTGAAACTATTGCCCTCTAAAATGGCCCTTCATATTTAGTTCTTATTTATACACTAGTTTAGTTCTAACAAATGAGGCTACTATTGATAATTACTATTTAAATAGTGTAATTGATTCTAAAAAAATTTATCAATAGATATTAGTAAGTGATGAAGAATTAATTTATCTCATAAGGTTACAATGTGTTAGCCTTACTAATACATAATTTTTATAGAGGGTTAGTTTTGGACAAGAAATTTGTTTTCAAAAGAAGAGGGGATTTTGGAATAAACCGTAAATGGTTTGAAAGGTATCTTCCTGTATTAATTTTTACGGTTGTATTAATCCTCTTAGGAGTTTATAGCTTTAATATATCTCGTGGAGTAAATCATCTAACAAGTAATCTAGATGAATTTTATAATCACCCTTATAAAGTAAGGAATGCGGTTAGTGAATTTAACCTAGATGCTATGAACATTGTGTTGCTGTGGTCGGGGCATACTCTAGAGGATTTAAGTGCACCAGTATTAGAGGCTAAAATACAAAGAAAACTCGATGCCTTAGACAGTACCTATTCCATAATTAAGAATAATTATTTGGGAGATAGTGAAGACACTAGGGCATTATGGGAAGCCTACGCTACATTTAAAAATTATATACACACCACTGACTTTAGTTTAGACAAGCTAAATCATGTAGAATCTGATTATGTAGAAATAAATTTACTGTTTCAGAATATAGTAAATGAATTGGAGCCTGTAGAGAAGCATGTTACTGCTAGCGCAGCAAACTACATGAATCAAAATATCATTGAAAAGAGTTATTTGCTCCAAAAATTAAATCAACAATATTTAATTACCATTGTATTTTTTGTAGTAGGCTTGATTTCTACCTTCTATCTGTTAATCAATAAAAATCTGATTCTTTATCGTGAACGAGAGAAGTTTATTAAAGCCATTGAGTCGGCTCCAGTTCCTACTATAATCCATAAAAATGGAATTATAGAGCTGATAAGCAAAGAGTGGGTAAAATTAGCTGGATATACAAAGGAGGATATCCCCACTTTGGAAGAATGGAGTAGAAAAGCCTATGGGGACGACCAAGTATTTAATAAAGATTATATAAATAAACTATACGAATTAGATGTGCCAAAAGAGGGGGGTATTTGGACGGTAAAAACTAAGTTTGGGAGAAAAATAAATTGGAGATTTCGTTCAGGTCCTTTAGGTGATGGTTTTGTTTTTAGTACCGCAATTGATGTTACGGAAGAATATAAAAAACAAAAGCAAATAGATAATTTGTTTGATGAAAAACTAAAATTAGCAACAGCTGTAGACCAAAGTCCTGCAAGTATTATAATGACAAATACGAATGGGAATATTGAATATGTAAATAACTTTTTTACCGAATTAACAGGGTATAGTTTGGATGAAGTATTAGGTAAGAAACCCAGCATTTTGAAATCGGGATTTCAAGACGAAAGGTTTTTTAAAGATCTTTGGGAAACTATTTCTAGTGGAAATGTTTGGACGGGTGAATTGCAGAATAAAGCCAAAGACGGCACATTATTTTGGGAACTATCTTCCATTTATCCTATAAATGACTCTGATGGTAAAATAACAAACTACATTGCGATTAAAGAAAACATCACAAAAAAAAAACTAGCTCAACAAGCTTTAATTCAATCAGAGAAGAAATACAGAGATGTTTTTACTAGGTCAACAGATGCTTGTTTAATCTTAAAAGATGGTGTTTATATAGATTGTAATAATGCGGCCCTAAAAGCTTTGGGTATGAAATCTAAAAATGAACTTATAGGACTTAAACCAAGTGATATTGCCCCCGAATTTCAGGAGGACGGATCCAGATCTGATAGTGGGGCAATTGAAAAAATGATTAAAGCATCAAATGACAAACATCTTAGATTTGAATGGCTACATAAAGATGTTAATGGTGAAGTGTTTCCTTCTGAGGTAATGCTTACAAAAATAGAAGAGGAAGATGAAGAGTATTTTTATGTGGTTTGGAGAGACATTGCTGACAGGAAGATAAAAGAAGAAAAATTAAGAGAGAGTGAGCAAAAGCTAAAGGCAATTACAAATAATCTTGAGGGAGCTGTTTATAGATATATACAATATGAAGACCGTCCTGGCGCATTTAACTATATAAGTAATGGTGCAGAAAAGCTTTATGGACTCACGCAAGAGCAAGTGATGAATGATGAAACCTCGCTCTGGAATCAGATTATTGAAGAGGATTTAGATGGAGTTGCAAAGGCTTCTCAGAAATCAAAAAAAGAGCTTTCTTTACTTGATCATAAATTCCGAATTAAAACACCAGATGGCACTATAAAATGGGTTCGAGCCACAACACATCCTATAAAAGATGTTGAGAATAAGTGTACTATATGGGACACTATTGTAGTAGATGTTACAAACAATGTGAAGCTTGAAGAAAAAATAAACGAACAGCTTGAAGAGAAAACTATTCTTTTAGCTGAAGTTCATCATAGAGTGAAAAACAACCTGGCTGTTATTTCGGGATTACTGGAGTTGCAAATGTTTTCAAATAATAACTCTGAAGTATTAGATGCACTTGGGGCAAGCATTCAAAGAATTAAAGCTATTGCAATTATCCATGAGCAAATTTATAAGACAGGAGATTTCGCCGCTATATCAATTGATGAAAGTTTACGAAAAGAAATCGGAAACCTTTTAAATGTTTATAATTCTAAAAATGGAATTGATGCTAAAGTTAATTATGAATTAGGCACTATTAAAGTAAATGTAAATCAGGCAATACCATTTGGTTTATTGATTAACGAACTAGCTACAAATTCATTTAAATACGCATTTGAAGGTATTGAGCAACCAATGTTAAACGTATCATTACATAATGATAAGGATGCCATAGTATTTAATATTCAAGATAATGGGGTAGGGTTTGATGTTGATGAGTTTGAAAGTGGAGAAGATTCCTTAACACAAAACTTGATGAATGTTTTTGTAGCTCAGTTAGGTGGTGATTTGGATATCAAAAGTAGCCCAGGTAAGGGCACAAGTATAACACTAACATTTCAGCCTATTCTAAAGAGAGGATCTAGTTCCAATTTAGTTTGATAATTTGTTACGACATTACAGGCCATATTCAGGAAAAATTAAAGTGATAAAATAAAATTGATTTAGGGTGACACTATGCTGTCACACCTTGTGGTTAGATTGGTGTAAATCAAATAATCAAAACCACACAATCATGACAAATCAACTAGCTACCTCAAACAAAAATGCATCTATAACTGAAACTATTCAGTTTGTAACTCCGCTTTTAGATCGTATCCAAAAAGAAAGCAAACAAGAGTTTGTAGAAATGCAGCAAGCCTTCGAATTAATGGGCTGGGCTGGTTTACCAGAAGAGCTAAAGATCGAAATTTACAATGATGTGAAATTCATGGTTCAAGAACTAAAAGGATACTATTCATCTTGCGATCCATTTGTACGCCGCCGCCAAGAAACGGTACACTATTGGGTGAGTAGCTACAAAGATGGTATCTGCTCATTAAATGCAGCAATAAAAGCGTTAAAAATCAGACAACTAGCATGATTATTGTAATTACGATTTCAGTCTAGAAGGGGAGGCACTCGATGTTTTATTCAAACTTACTTCCTCTTCTAAATTGATTCTTGGAGATTTATTACCTCTTATTTTCTTAGTAATAGATTGTACAATATTCTGAAGCTTTTTCTTTTCGGTATTGAAGTAATATTTCAAATAGATCATTCCTGCAGAAAAACCAACAATTCCGCCAAGCGGAGCAAAGAGAATTCCTGTTGATTTAGGATAGCCGAGCCCTTTTAGTAAAACTAACATAAAAACGGCAGCTAGGAATGTGGGTATAAAGAGAGTTAAATACTTCAGTGGAGCCCAGTTTGTAACGTACTGAAGCTTTGTTTTCCCATTTTGTGGGGTGAGCGATATATGTTTATATCCAATCTCACTCATTCGCTGTTCCCACTCAAAAGATTTGCCTGAATTACTTGATTTGCCGATGCCACTCGTAACCCTACGTATCTCTTGAATGATTTCTTCCCATAATTCAGGCGACACATCCCCATCTATGATAGAAATATCTTGAATTTTGCTACTAGCTTGAAACCATTTGAATGTTGATTGAAATTCGGGCGTATCTACATTTTGCAGTGCTTCAAGAAGAGAATCTTTGTCAATGCCAACCTCTTTGGCAAGTTCTAAGAGTTCAAGCTCTGTCAATCCTTCTTTATTACCATATAAATCCTTCTGGGTTTGAATTTCAGAAGCTTTAGCCAGAATTTTAGAAATCTCTTTTTTAGAATATATATGGTCTTGTGAATTCAATATGGTGCCCTAGCATTAAATGTTACCTTAATATCGATAATTGAAAGAAGAAGTTTCAAAATTATTATAAGCGGTAATTTTTTAGTGTATTAGGGAATTAAGGAATTAGGGAAGTCAATGAGCAGTGAACAATTATCAATGATCAGTGAGCAATTAGCAATTATTGGGGAATAGTACATATCTTCTGCTTTGCGGGCTTGGCGATTTTCTTAGCGTACTTTGTGTGAAGCCGAAGATTTGCACGCGGAGGGGATTGGGGAAGTCAGTTGACAATTAACAGTTATTAGGGAACTGGGATTTGATTTAGACTAATAATTAATCCGAGCAATCGGTCTAATCCTTTTAATCCGTGATTCAAAACTCAGGAATAGGGGAAGGGGAAACTAAGCCCAGCCCAAAAAAAATAAAAAATATGAAAGAACGGTTCTCAATCGTGAGTAGAAGTTCGTATCTTAGAAAAACTGCAAGCAAATATATGTTACATGCCTAAAACGAACGACTCCTCCCCGATTGAACGCATCACTCGGAAAGGACTCACCTACGACGACGTTCTACTTGTGCCTAATTACTCTGAAGTACTTCCGCGCGAAGTAGATACAAGTGTTCAGTTAACGCCGACACTCAAATTAAATATTCCCATTGTAAGTGCTGCAATGGATACCGTTTCAGAATATCGCTTAGCAATTGCCCTCGCACGAGAAGGCGGTATTGCTATGCTCCACAAAAATATGACTATTGAAGAGCAAGCCGATCAAGTTCGATTTGTTAAGCGTAGTGAAAGTGGAATGATTGTGGACCCAGTAACTCTACAAAAAACGGCTACCATAAATGATGCTCGCTCATTAATGCAGGCACATAAAATTGGCGGAATTCCAATTGTAGATGATAATGGTAAGTTGGTTGGTATTGTTACAAACCGAGATTTAAGATTTGAAACGGAGCTAGACCGTAAGCTTGGTGAAATAATGACGCACGAAAACCTTGTAACAGCTAAACAGGGCACCACACTAAAACAAGCAGAATTAGTGCTTCAGAAGTACAAAATTGAAAAGCTTCCTATTGTTAATAGCGATAATAAATTAGTAGGCTTAATTACTTTCAAAGACATTGAAAAGAAAATGAACTTTCCCCACGCTTGTAAAGACGAGTTGGGGCGCTTAAGAGTTGGAGCCGCTGTTGGCGTTACTGCCGACACACTTGAGCGAGTAGACGCTTTAGTGCTAGCTGGCGTAGATGTTATCACCGTAGATACAGCACACGGACATTCAGCAGGTGTTCTTAAAACAGTTTCCCAAATAAAAAAGAAATACCCAGATTTAAATATAATTGGTGGCAATATAGCTACTCGAGCTGGTGCAGAAGCATTAGTGGAAGCAGGTGCCGATGTAGTTAAAGTTGGGGTTGGACCAGGCTCTATATGTACTACTCGTATTGTAACAGGTATTGGTGTACCTCAACTAAGCGCAATTATGGAAGTTGCTGAGTATTGCAATTCTAGAGGAATTGGACTTATTGCCGATGGCGGAATTAAACAAACAGGCGATATTTCTAAAGCCATTGCTGGCGGCGCCGATGTGGTAATGATGGGTTCCATGTTTGCTGGTGTAGATGAAAGTCCTAGCGAAACCATTATATATGAGTCACGGAAATATAAAGCCTATCGTGGCATGGGAAGTATCGGAGCAATGAATAAAGGCTCTAAAGATCGTTATTTCCAAGATGTAGAAGACGATATCAATAAACTAGTTCCTGAAGGTATAGAAGGCCGTGTGGCTTATAAAGGCACTTTAAGCGAAGTAGTTCACCAAATGGTGGGTGGATTAAGAGCTGCTATGGGTTATGTAGGCGCAAAAAACTGTCTAGAACTGAGAAAGGCAGAGTTTGTTAAGATTTCGTCAGCAGCATATCAAGAAGGGCACCCTCATACTGTGCAAATAACTAAAGAAGCACCTAATTACTCTGTATGAACCAGGCTAGTTAGATGAGAAACGTACTGATCATTGTATATTATTTCCCACCAATGGGAGGTAGCGGGGTTCAGCGTCCACTTAAGTTTGTGAAATATTTGCGCAAATTTGGATGGAATCCGATAGTTCTATGCCCTGAGCCGGGAGCTTATCATACTTTTGATGACTCCTTAGCTCAAGAGCTAGAAAAACTCAATGTTGAAGTACACCGCGTTGCAGGCAATACGCCTTTACATAAAACCGGTTCGCAAAAGAAAGTGGTTCTACCAAATTGGTTAGAGGGACTGTTGCGTAAAATTTCCATCTTCTTTTGGTTGCCCGATAATAAAAAAGGATGGATTAAACAGGCTGAAGTAAAAGCCCGTGAATTAATCACGCAGAAAAACATCCAAGTAGTATATGCTACTGCGGCGCCTTATAGTAATTTGGTTTTAGCGGCGAATATCAAAAAAAGTACGTCTATACCAGTGGTAATGGACTTACGGGATGAGTGGTTAGATAGCCATCTTATAAAATATCCAACAAGTTGGCATAAGCAGAAAATGAAAGCCATAGAAGAAGAGACGCTTAGCTTTGCTGATATTGTTACTGTAATTAATGAGCCCTATAAAGTAGCTATAGGTAAAAGATATCCCGGGTTAGACATCCAAGTTATAAGGCAAGGTTTTGATCCTGAAGATTTTGAACTTGCAAGTACTGACGATAAAAGAGAAAATAAACTAGTGCTATTATATAGTGGTTTATTTTATGGTGATCGTAAGCCCGATTTATTTTTAGAATGTGTTAGTGAGTTATTTCAGCAAAACGCCCAATATAAAGCTTTTTTAGAGCTGCATTTTCAAGGTGGTTTAGGTGAGCAAACAAAGCTGTTAATTAATAAGTTAGGTTTGCAAAATAACGTTGTTGATTATGGCTATTTGCAGCACAAAGAAGCGGTTCAAAATATTAGAAAAGCCGATATATTATGGTTGATGGTTGGGCACCTTCAGCACTCAGATAAAGTAACAGTTGGTAAAATGTTTGAATATTTTGGCACAAAGAAACCTATACTTGCTCTTGTACCAAAAGGCGGCACAATTGATTTATTAGAAAAATATGGAGCATTTTATTCCGCTAAGCCAAACTCTAAAGAAGAGATAAAGAAAGCATTAATGGCTCTAATTAAAGATTTTGAAAGCAGTACATTGCCCGTTGCAAATGAAGAGTTCGTTACGCAATATAACAGAGTGACAATTACTGGAGAGTTAGCGGCTATTTTTAACCAATTAGCGGTACCAGGTAAGGGCAATGAAGTAATTAACGAAGAATGAAAGATTTTTTAAAACGACTATATGTTGATCGCAAAAAAACCGTAAAGGTTCTTTTGTTAGATGATAGTAGCCCCGGCAACGACAAGTCTTACATCTTAAAGCCAAAAGCACTGTTCAATTTTTGGATAGCAACATCCATTATTTTGGCAATTATTGTAGCCTTTGTATTTATGCTAACGCCTTTAGGTGGTTTATTATACAACTCCGACGAGATCGAAATTAGGAGGGAACTTAATAACATATCTATGCGTGTAATGGCTCTTCAAGATTCATTAGACATCAGAGACTCTCAGCTTGGTGAAATTAAAAAAGTGATTCGAACAAATGCTGATACCACTTTAACCCAAGATGTTAGATTGCGAGAAGCGTTAGAAGCTAGAAACAGCAATAATCCATATATATCGAATCCATTTCAGTTTACAACCGTGCTAGATGAAATTAATGACAGTGAATTTTTAATAGCCAACATATTAAATAACAATACTGGTTTCCCTTCACCATATCCCGTGCAAGGCACTTTTACGAGAGGTTATGAACCTATTAATGGACATTATGGTATTGATATTGCAACTAAGAAAGATGAGGTGTTTACTAGTGTGGCAGATGGAACAGTCATAGCATCCTCTTGGACAATAGAATATGGATACTTACTATCAGTACAGCACAGCGATGGGATAGTGACTACCTTTAAGCATTGCTCTAAATTATACAAGCAAGAAGGAGAGAGTGTGCAAAAAGGTGATATCTTGGGCTTGATTGGAGATGTTGGCGTTGCTAGTTCAGGGCCACATTTGCATTTTGAAATTTGGAAGAACGGAGTTCCTCAAAATCCATTATTATACTTAATTAAATAAATTAACGAATGTTTAACAAGAACAACAAAAAGAAGAAAGTCGTGAGTAACAATACTTTAAATAACAAAACTCCATCTGTTAACATTATTAGTGAAGGCACTAAAGTTAAGGGTAATATTCAAACAGCATCTGATGTTAGAGTTAGCGGCACTATTATAGGTGAGGCTATTTCTAAAGGAAAGGTGATAGTAACAGACACTGGTTTGCTTAAAGGCAATTCAACCTGTGAGAATGCAGATATTGCTGGAAAAATAGAAGGCGATATTAGAGTTAAAAATAAACTGGTATTACGCCAAAGCGCTGTTGTTGATGGGAATATATTTACTAAATCATTATTAGTAGAAGAAGGCGCTCAAATTAATGGGGCATGCAAAATGGGTGTAGACTCTCATAATTTGTCCCAAAATAATGACGCTCAATTTGCGGAAGAAACACAGCTAAAAAACGCACAAAAATAAAGTGCCAATACCTAAAGAGTACGCACGCTATCTAGGGCTTGGCGCAGAAATAGCTGCATCGTTATTGGTACCCATAGGAATTGGTTATGCAATAGACACTTTTTTTGACTTAAACCCCATTGGAATATTAACAGGTTCCTTTGTGGGATTAGCCTTATTTTTCTCGCTAGTTGTAAGAATATCTAGAGACTTTAAAGAGTGATAAGCGCTCCTATTTTTATAGAATGATTAAACATCTTTTAAAAATTAATACATATATCCTGGTTGGTATAGTATTGTTATTTATATTCCTACCATTAGAGGCTTCAGTCTCTGTTCTAGCAGGATTTGGACTAGGCTTTATTTTTGTGCTCACAAGCGCTTGGGTACACAGTAAGTTTTTGCATCTCGAAGAGGAACGTTTTACCAAGTTTTTTTATCGCTCAATACTAATAAGATTCTTCTTTATAGTAATATTTTTGATAATAATATTAAGTTTGTCAAAAATTGATGAATTGTACTTTACAGTTAGCTTTATAATTTCCTATCTTTACAATTCTGTAGCAGAAATGATTTTATTTAACCAAACACTTACCAACAAAAGTAAAAAATAGTAATGATTCAGATGCTTCGTCGCTTATTCCTAACGCTCTTGTTCCTATCGGCGAGCACACCAGCTACTTTTGCACTAGATGAGCAAGCTACTAGCGAGTCTCCGATAGATATTTTAGGAACTGTTGCTGATCATGATAACCTCCAAACTCCTTTTGGATCCATTCCTTTACCAAGAATATTTTATTGGGAAAATGGTGCAGGCGAATCTCAGTTAGATATTTATAAAAGCAGTGCGTCGGCTATAGCTTCAGGTTTGTTCGAAGATATAGATCACGTAGTTTCTCCAGTTAGTGGTCATATTATTGTTGACCTTTCCATCACATCCCATTTGTTCTTCTTTTGGCTAAGCCTAATTAGTGTTCTCCTGGTAACCTTGTATGTGCGTAGTCTATATATAGGTGGTACTGGCCGTATTTCGGAGCCAAAAGGTGTTATTCAGAATTTATTTGAGGTTTTCTTTGTCTTTATTAGAGATGAAGTAGCTAAGCCTAACATTGATGACCGTAAGTATGCACGCTACGTGCCATATTTGTTTACGGTATTTATGACTATCGCTTTTATGAACGTATTTGGCTTGCTACCATGGTCGGCAACTGCTACCGCTGATATTACAGTAACAGCTGCGCTAGCAATTTGTACATTCGTAATTACACAGTTTAGTGGTACCAAAAATCACTGGGGCCATGTGTTCTGGTTCCCTGGAGTGCCATTTGGTGTAAAGATTTTAATGATTCCGGTTGAAATTATCGGGTTATTCACAAAGCCATTTGCTTTAGCAATTCGTTTGTTTGCAAACATGATGTCGGGTAAAATCATGATTATTGCAATACTTGGCTTAATATTTATTTTTAACGATATGTTTGGTAGCACAGCTGCCTATGGCATAAGCGTGTTTTCTGTAATACTAACGGCAGTATTATACATTCTGAAGCTTTTTGTATCATTACTTCAGGCCTATATTTTTACTTTACTATCGGCTGTGTTTATTGGCATGGCGGCAGAAAGTGAAGAAGATGACGAAGAACATTACTATGCTGAGCATACAGCATAAAACAAATACTAATAACTCAAATAAAATAAAATATTATGGAATATGTATACTTAGCAGCAGGCTTTGGAGCTGGAATCGTAGCAATTGGTGCAGCCTTAGGTATCGGTATGATCGGTAAAGCAGCTACTGAAAGTATTGCACGCCAACCAGAGGCAGCTGGAGACATTAGAGGAGCAATGATCCTTACCTCTGCTTTTATTGAAGGTGTTGCTTTATTCGGTGCTATTATTTGTATCATCCTCGCTCTTAAATAATAGAACGAAATGATTTTTCTTTTAGCTGGCGGAGGCGGGCTTTTATCATTTAATACAGGCTTTGCTTGGTGGATCCTAATTAGCATGGTGGTGTTTGTCATCATTATGTCGAAATTTGCTGTTCCACCAATCATGAAAGCTCTAGATGAGAGAGAGACTAAAATAAAAGAGTCTCTCGAATCAGCCGAAAAAGCATTGCTTAGGGCTGAAGAAATCTCAAAAAATAATGAAAAAGCTCTTCGCGAAGCCGAGTCTATGGCACAGAAAATTCGCAAGAAAGCTTTAGAAGATGCTGAAGTGCTACGCGCTGAACGCATCTCAAAAGCAAAAGATGATGCAGCTCAATTATTAGAGCAAGCAAAAGCTTCTATCGAGCAAGAAAAGAAACAAGCTCTGCTAGAACTTCGTAATGAAGTTGCACACCTAGCCATTAAATCTGCCTCTATTATTATTGATGCAGAATTAGATGAGACAAAGAATAATAAGCTTGTCGATAATTTTATTAACGACCTAGCTAAAAACTAAGCCTAATTAATGTTGGTATCAAAAGCAGCGCGCCGTTACGCAAAAGCATTTCTAGAGCTAGCTATAGAACGCAAGTCTGTTGAAGACGCGCTTAAAGACATACTTACTATTAAATTAACCATTGAAGGTTCCAGAGAGTTAATTCTCTTTCTGAAAAGCCCAATTGTTAAACCAATAGATAAAAAGGAAGTCTTAGAAGCAATCTTCGACGGTAATATATCGAAAGATTCAGCTCGATTTGTTTCTCTAATTACTGAAAAGGGCAGAGAGAATATCTTACATGATATCGTAACTGCTTTCGTAAATGAGTATAACAAATATGCAGGTATCATTACGGTGGGTGTTAACTCAGCGCGTGAGCTTAATAAAGAGCAATTAGATAAAATTACCAGCATTCTTGAGAAAGTGACTTCTAAAAAAGTCATTCTTTCAACTAAAGTAAAAACCGATTTAATAGGTGGTATTTCAATTCAGATTGAAGACACTGTGTACGACTCAACAGTCAAGCATAAATTAAATCAGCTTGAAGCAAGGTTTCTCGCAACAGCGATAAACTAGAAACAGAACAGATTCAGAAATTAAGTTAATATAATGAGCCAAGTCAGACCCGACGAAGTTTCAGCCATTCTGCGCAAGCAGCTTGCCGGCTTCGATAATGAAGCAGATGTTTATGATGTAGGAACCGTTCTTGAAGTAGGTGACGGTATTGCGCGTGTTTACGGACTTTCTAAAGTACAAGCAGGTGAGCTTGTAGAATTACCAGATTCTAGAGATGAAGATGGTAAAAGTATAACCGGAATGGTTCTTAACCTTGAAGAAGACAACGTTGGAATCGTATTATTCGGATCCTCCAATGCTGTTGAAGAAGGTCATCCAGTAAAACGCACGAAAGATATTGCATCGATTAATGTTGGTGAAGGTGTTTTTGGACGCGTTATTGATCCACTAGGTGTACCACTAGATGGTAAAGGGCCAATTGCTGGCGATACCATTAAATTACCACTTGAGCGTAAAGCCCCTGGTGTAATTTATCGTGAGCCTGTAACCGAGCCACTTCAAACAGGTATTAAAGCGATAGACTCTTTAATTCCAATTGGCCGTGGTCAGCGTGAGTTAATTATTGGTGACCGCCAAACAGGAAAGACTTCCGTTGCTGTAGATACTATCATTAACCAGAAAGCAACTCAGCATACCGACAAACCTGTACTTTGTATTTATGTAGCAATTGGCCAAAAAGGCTCAACAGTTGCTGGAATACAAAAAGCTCTAGAAGATAATGGAGCGATGGACTTTACAGTTATCGTTTCTGCGCCAGCTAGTGCTACAGCACCTATGCGTTATATTGCACCTTTTGCTGGTGCCGCTATTGGTGAGTATGTAAGAGACACTGGTAGACACGCACTCGTTATTTATGATGATTTATCTAAGCAAGCTGTAGCATATCGTGAGATGTCGTTACTTCTTAAACGTCCTCCTGGCCGTGAAGCTTATCCTGGTGATGTGTTTTACTTGCACAGCCGTTTATTAGAGCGTTCTGCTAAAATTATTAATGACGACAAAGTTGCACGCGATATGAACAACGTGCCAGAAACTTTACGTCCATTAGTAAAAGGTGGCGGCTCTTTAACCGCACTACCTATTATTGAGACTCAAGCTGGTGACGTATCTGCATATATTCCAACAAACGTAATTTCTATTACCGATGGCCAGATTTTCCTAGATACAGATCTTTTTCACTCAGGTATTCGTCCAGCAATTGATGTTGGTATATCAGTATCTCGTGTGGGTGGTTCTGCTCAGGTTAAATCAATGAAGAAACTATCAGGTACTTTAAAGCTAGATTTAGCACAATATCGAGAGCTAGAAGCGTTTGCTAAATTTGGTTCAGATTTAGATGCTGCAACTCAAGCACAATTAAGACGTGGTGAGCGTACAGTTGAGCTACTTAAGCAAGATGTTTATGAGCCGTTACCAGTAGAGCAGCAAATTGTTCTTCTAAATGTGAATAGTGCAGGTTTACTAGATAGATTACCAGTATCAGCTATTAGCGAATTCCAAGATCAGTTCTTAGAAACGGTTGGTATCAAGCATACTGAAGAAATGAAAGAGCTTGCAAATACAGGTATTCTTAGCGAACTTTTCTCTAAAGCTGTTCTTGATATAGCTAGCACTGTAATTGATCAAATATTAGCTACTGAAAAAGCATAATTATGGCAAATCTACGCGATATCCGTAACAGAATTACTTCTGTAAACAACACGCAGCAAATTACAAATGCCATGAAAATGGTTGCTGCGGCGAAACTTAGAAAAGCACAAGATAAGATTACGGAAACACGTCCTTTTGCTGCTAAAATTCAAGAAGTTGTAGGTCGTTTAGCGAGTAGTAACACTATTGCCAATCCTGTTATGCAAATAGCAGAATCAAATCAGAATTTATTATTTATAATAGTAGGTTCTGATAAAGGATTATGTGGTGGTTTTAATAACAACCTATTTAAAGAAGTTGAGAAAAACTTTAACGCTAATTATAGCGAACAAATAGAAGCAGGTACTGTTTCATTGATAACAGTAGGGAAGAAGGCTACCGTTTATTTTAAGAAAAGAGGGTATAATGTAATAAAAGCATTTCCTGGTTTTTTTGATAAGATAGACTATGATGCAACCTCTTCTATCATGAATGAAGCTATTGATGAGTTTATCAACGATAAATTTGATGAAGTATTCATTGCATTCAATGAATTTAAGTCAGTTATATCGCAAATTCGCAAGATTGAAAAGGTTTTACCTATAGACCCAAAAAATTTAATTTCTCTTGCAGAAAATGATGACTCTAAGGTTGTAAATGAGTATCTTTACGAGCCTAATTCGGAAGCGATTTTAAACAAGTTACTTCCGCTGCATTTAAACATGCAATTGTGGAAATCAGTGCTCGAATCGAATGCCTCAGAACAAGGCGCAAGAATGACAGCAATGGAAAGTGCAACTGAGAATGCTAAAGAATTAGAGCGCGACTTAAAGCTTAAATATAACCAAGCACGACAGAGCGCTATTACAACTGAAATTTCTGAAATTGTATCTGGAGCGCAAGCTTTAAGCGACAATTAAATACACGGAGAGCTGGCAGAGTGGTCGAATGCGGCGGTCTTGAAAACCGTTGAGGCGCAAGTCTCCGGGGGTTCGAATCCCTCGCTCTCCGCATTTACAAATAGCCCCAATTGGGGCTATTTGTGTTTTAAATAAATGGTACTTATTTGCGTTATCTTCTTTTTTTAATACATATTTCAATATGAAAATACTCAGTATTTTAACCATACTCTTTCTTGCTGCGAGCTCGCCATTACATGCGCAAGATACCCTTAGAGTATCATTCGACGAATTTCTTCTGAAAGCGACTGAGAATTCAGGGCAAATTAAATACGAACAAACTAAGATTAAATTAGCAGATAATAGACTCGAACATGCTAAAGATTTACGGTTTCTACCACGCTTAGGGTTAGAATCGGAACATTCGCTTGTACCCGGTGCCACATCACCAAATGGCTTCCCAGAAGAACAAATTTACCTCGATCCTGATGCTTATAATGACTGGGATCATGTGGGGCTATTTACTAGGTTTAGAATTTCTGGTGTTCAACCTATATTTACTTGGGGTGCAATAAATAAAGCTATAGACGCTGCTCGTATAGGTGTTAAAGCGGCCGAAGAAGAGTATCAGGTTTCTAAAGCTGATTTCAATTTAGAGTTGTACCAACTTTATTACAGTTACGTGCTTGCGTTAGAAATAGAACGGCTAGTAAAAGATGCTGACGATAAGGTAGGGCAAATAGAAAGAGCACTTACAAAAGAAGATAGTGAGCATGAAATTAACGATACTGAACTATTTAAATTTAAAGTGTTTAAATCTGAATTTGAAATTCAGAAATTTGAAGTTCAACAGAGTTTAGAGTTTGTTAAATCAGCATGGAATTATGCGCTTAGAAATGAATCAAACATCGTTTATGAGCCATCTCAACGCTTTCTAGAACCTGTGAAAACTCAATTGATGGATATAAGCTACTATCAAACAACAGCCTCATTATATCGACCAGAGTTAAAGGGACTAGAATATGGTAAAGAAGCTATGTTAAGTTATATATCCTCTTTAAAAGCCCAAAATTTACCTGGTTTATATTTTGGCTTTACTACTACTTTTGCATCTACACCAATTAGACCACGTCAGCCGAATCCTTTTATTAGCACTCCAGAAAACACTTTCAATACTGCGCTAGGCTTTTCAATCCGACAAAATCTTAATTTTCTACAAAGTAATACTAACATTCAACGTAGTAAAATAGAACTTCGAAAAATTACAACCTTGAAAGATGCTGCACAAGATGGTATAATGTTACAAGTGTTAGATGCTTATAAAAATGCTGCTATTGATGATGTTAGAGTGAAAAAGACGAATGAAGCACTTATTACAACAAAGGAGTGGCTAACTATGGAGCAACTGGATTACGATTTTGGTATTGGAAGGGTAAAAGACTTGATTGATGCTATGAAAAAAGAGCTAGAACTAAGGCTTAAAGAAAAGGAAACAATTTTTGATTTTAATACTTCAATAGTAAAATTGAATATTTCCGCTGGTTTACCGTTAACAAGCAGTATCAACAATTAATATATAGCTATGAAAATGTTTAAAATTACTTTCACATTATTAATTCTTTTAGGATTAAACTCTACAGTTTTTGCTCAAACTCCGAAGGACGACATTAAAAATATGCTAGAGCAAAGAGATGTAGAGATTAAAGAATTACTAGGCCCTAAAAACTCAGATTACACTAATGCTCAAAGAGATAAATTAAAAGATATTGTTAATGGGGTTATAGATTTTAGAGCAATGGCAAAGTATGCTCTCGAAGAAACTTATGACACTATTGAAACTGAAGAAAGAGAAGAGTTTGTTGAATTATTCGCAACTATAGTTCGAGACCAATCTCTTAATAAGCTAGATATATATAGAGCTAAAGTTACTTATATTTCTATATCCGTTAACGGAACTACTGCTGATGTAAGTACTTTTGCTGAGTTAGATGATGTTAGAACTCCAGTAAGTTACACAATGGCTTTGGAAGATAATGAGTGGGTAATTACGGATATGATAATTGACGATGTGTCGACAGCAGAAGCGTACAACCGTCAGTTCCAACGTATTATAAATAGAAGAGGGTTTAGTTCTCTACTCGAAAGTTTACGTAAACGAGCAGCAAGAGCTTAACTTTTGCCCTATCAATTTTAAGCGTATCTTAAAAATAAAACAATTTGCTTAAGACCATTAACAACGAAAAAATTGCTGCAGAAGGATATGTGTACGTAAGCTACGGCCACACTAAATACCTAAAGCACACCTTGGCATCGGTAAGTACGCTTCGCCGTCACGATAAAACTAGGCCCATCGCTTTATTATGCAGCCAAAAACAAAAGGATTTGCTCTTAGATAAGGGTTTAGATTGGTATTTCACAGTTATAAAGGTAATTCCAGAAGAGCACTGTTCAATAGTTGGTTTTAAACATAATGTATATCAATACATGTTTTTTGATAAGAACTTGTACTTAGATAGTGATATAGTGTGGTGTAAAGATCCTAGCCCCTTGTGGCAATCACTTAGTATCTTTGACTTTACAATAACAGGAAATCTAATTTCAGATAATTTTTTCGGGTCAGCTAAAGGGTTTGGAGTATTTAAAGATATATTTTTGGGTAGAAGAAAAAGAACACTCAAAAAGTTTGGACTTACCTATTTGAGTAGAGTACAATCTGGGGTAATGTTTGCTCAAGATTATTCGGTTACAAAAAAAGTGTGCCAGCTTGCTTCTGAAATGCTTAACCGCAAAAGTGAAACCCATTTTAGAAGTAGAAAAATGGAGCAAGGTCGTTCAGAAGAGTCTTGTGAATGGAGTTTGGCAATGGCAATGTCTAAGTTGAACATTCCAGTTTACCCGTGGTTACAAGGTCATAACAGCCCACAATTAGATTATATATCTGATTTGACAGAGCATGACGATCAGTTTGAGTATGTAACCTGTAAGTACTATAACAATGATTTTGTTTATGGTTTAAGAGGATTGAAAACCATATATCTTAGAAAAATACTGATACGATTATTTTCAATAATTCCAGGTAAAGGAGACTTCCTTGTTACCACACCATATTGTTTACATTTTGGTTGGCTTCATGAAAAGCAGCCGTTTTATTCATTTTCAGAGAATGTTTGGCGAAATATTGTAGAGTTACACAGTTCAGATGCAGCTGTAGATAAGTCTATTAAAGCAAGAAAATAGAGAGTTGAAGGGTCATAATGTTTAGATTTTTAATTACTGTATTAATTTTAAGTACAGTAATAATTTCGTCAAGTAGTTTAGTTAATGCCCAACATAATCCTGGCGAATTAACGGTTGAACTTCAAACCGTTCTTAAATCGGGTTCAAATGTTCCTTTCTGGCTTTGGGCAAATAAGCGAGGTAAAGTAAATGGAGCTTCTGATAATCTTATTTATGATATCAACTACATTGCACCTAAAACTGAAGTAGGTGCGTTTACATTTACTGGTGGCATAGATCTAACTTCAAATATTGCTGCTAAAAATTCTGTTAATTTTTCTCAGGCTTATGTAGGGGCTAAATTCAAAGGCTTCAAATTAACAGCTGGACGTTATTATCGCGAACAAGGCTTTCAAGATAGCCCTTTGGGGCTAGGTACTATGGTAATAGGTCGCCATGCAAGTGCAATTCCTGGAATCGAGTTTAGTACCGACAATTTCATTTCCATACCCTTTACCCATAATTATATGAAATATAAATTGAGTCTAGGGCATTACTGGTTCGAAAAAGACCGACATATAGAAGGTGCGTATTTACACAGCAAAGACTTTTATCTTCAGATAGATTTAGTTCGATTGAAATTAAGTGCTGGTATTATACACAATGTAATGTGGGGAGGTAGAACGCCAGCAGGGCAAGACTTAGGCAGCTCTTTCGATGACTTTTTAAGAGTATTTTCGGGCAGAGGGGCGGCTGAAGGATATTTTAGCCAGGGAGAAGTATTAACTGCTTTGGGTAATACGGTTGCCGCATACGATACAGGGATATTATGGGATTCTGAAACCATTAGAATTCATGCAACCCGTCTATTCTTTTTAGAAGATAAATCTGCACTTTTATTTAGAAGTGCTTGGGATGGGCAATGGACGTTAGATGTTGAGCCTAGAAAAACTAAAGTGTTGAAACACTTTCGATACGACTATTTCTTTACCATCCGCCAAGATGCTTTTGCAAACCAACCCGGTGGTAGAGCTAATTACTATGGGCATGGTATTTACAGAAGTGGGTGGACTTACCAAAATAAAGTGTTGGGCGTACCGCTAATAACACTTGATTATGCCGATAATAAAATTAATAAAACGGTAAATAACATGATTGTAGCCCAATCCATTTCTACAAAAATTGAAATAATGGATGGGTTTACTGCTACAGGTTCTTTTCTATATTCTAGAAATTATGGGGTTTGCCAAGACTTGAAAAGTCCAACGGGACAAGGTTGTGCGGGCTCTATTGAGAAGGACATCCCACTACCAGGAATTGTTCAGCGCCATACCGTTCGAAAAGATCACTATTTAATGGCTACAGAATTTGATTACGACTTACCACAGATTGAAGGGATGCGAATAAAAGTGGCGTTTGGTGTAGATATCAAAGAAGAGCAAAAAACCAATTATGGTTTAACGTTTGGGTTAAAGTACGCACCTAATTTATTGCGCTAAATCATTATTGGTTATAAATACTGATGTATTTTTGGGCTGTATTTTCCCAGCTAAAATTATCCAAAATTCGGTTATAGCCATTCTCAGCCATTTTATTTCTATAGTCTGAGTCGGAAAGCAAGCGTTGTATAGCTTCAGCAACGCCTTCATAATCTTCTGGATCAACTAAAATACCATTCTCGCTATTACCAACAATTTCTGGGACTGAACCCGCTGTAGTTGTAATAACTGGAATTCTACACGCCATAGCTTCCGCAATAGAATTCCCAAAACTTTCCTCTCTAGAAGGTAGAACGGCCACCGTAGCTTCTTTTAAATGCTCAACCAATTTACGTATTGGCAGCCAAGGTAATAGTTTGATTTTATTAGCTAATGGTCCAGATTTATTTGTTTCATTTATAAAATCTTCTAACTCGCCGCGGCCAATAATTACAATATCATCAATCATAGAGCTTTTCAAAGCGCAGGCTTTTAGTAAAGTATCAACCCCTTTAGTTTTGGATAGTCTCCCAAAAAATATGATACGCTTTAAGTCAGTTTCCTTTCTAGAAGAATCGGAGTCTGAGAAAAATTCGTGTGCCACACCATTTGGTACAATCTGAAGTTTAGTCGAAGGTGTGTCAAAAACATCAGTAATCATAGTACTAGCAGATTGGCTAGTAGGGCAGATGGCGTCGAACTCATTAATACATTTGTAAAGCAAAATATATTTAGAGATGGAAGGGAAGCGGAGGGCATTCCATACTGTTGGTGTTACCCCTGCAACTTTAGTTGGAATGTGAGGATAGCGAGGAGTGAGAATTAATTTAAAATCTACATCCTTTTGCAAACTTTTTAGTAAAGCACCTTCCTCGCCATTACAATGAACGATAGTTGAAGGGGTTATAAGCTTCTTTGCGATTGCTTTAACAGAGAAGATGCTAAGCAGTCTAAATATGTTTTTACGTGAAGATTTAAAGCCAGGATATTTTGCCCAATGAATAGTATATGGGAGATTTTCAGGAACGTTAATCTTTTCAAAGATGGTTGATGTAAATATAACGTTAACTTGATAGCCCAACTTACTAAGCTGTTCTGCAATATGATGGGTAGAGCGCTGCCCGCCGCCAGAATAAGCTGACCAAGGTGAGAAATTAGATGTTAGTACTATGCGGGGTTTCAAATGTATCTTTTTAACGCTATGATTGATTTAAATTACAAAATAGGATAGTTATGAGTAGGATAAAAAAGAAATCGATGAGCATATTATTTGCCATCTTGTTTGCTTATGCAAGTCTTGTTGCCACACATGAAGGGGAGTTTTGGCCCTTTAGTATTTATCCGATGTTTTCGCAAGCAGGTAACCCATGGACACGCTCTTTTGTGAGAGATGTTTCTGATGAATTACGGCCAATTGAAAGCAGTATTCAAACAGAACAAGAACTTTATGGGAAGCCTTTTGTTCTAAATTCGATAGGAGTTCACCAGAATGATTTATCCAATTTTTTGAGTAAGAATAATGAATGGACTCCTACAAGAAAACAAGCTGTTCGAAATTATTTCAAAAATGAACTCGATACTAAAAGATTAGTGATATATAAAGTACGTGGTGAACTTGAGTCGGGCAAGGTTGCAATGATTTACGAGCCATTTATGTATTTAAATGCTGACACAACGATAGTATTAAACTGATGGAAACCTTTTTTAGCAAAATATTTAATTGGAATGTGCCTCTAACAGAAGGCAAGAGATTATATTTCCGAATTGTAGAAGTAGTTCTAGGTCTCCAAATTATGTACAATATTTGGGGGTGGGCGTTTTATATTCAAGATCTTACAGAAGTAGTTTTACCTCTTGGTTTGGCAAATTATATTGATGTGAGCTACTCCTTCGGTTCAAATTTACCCATACTGAATGCAGCTATTATTTCAGGGCTTTTAGTGATGGGTTTTTTAAGGAAGTGGCGACACAGTTACATCCTTGCTCTACTTTTTTTCCATCTACAATATATAGCCCGATTTTCGCAAGGGGAGATATCGCATGGAACTAACTTAGGTGGTATAATTTTACTTAGTATTGGTGCTTCTTTCTCAGTAGTAAGAAAAGAAGAGGATGCACTTAAAACCGCTTTAGGACTAATATTTTTCTTTGTTGGGCTTGGGTATATGTCGGCAGCCTTTTCTAAACTTATTGGTACTGGCTTACATTGGGCAGATGGAGAGCATTTACGTTTATGGATTGCTGAACGAGGAACAGATAAACTATCGCAGAATGGTGTTTTTGAACTCAATATTCTTCAAACATTTTTATTAGAACACACTTGGGCGGCAACCTTAACTTTAGGTTTCGGATTGTTAGTAGAACTGAGTGGCTTCTTATTATGGTTCAGAAAAACAAGATGGATACAAACAACATTTCTACTATCCATGCATGTGGGAATTGTAGCAACGCTTAATATCTATTTCTCAGATTACGTGTATTTGCTGCTATTAATAGGGTATCCATGGGATTTACTACTCGAGAAAGTAGTGAATCGCCATCCTATACTTAAAACTATTTAGCGAATTATGAAGCTTCTGTACTAGCCTTATCGGGTTGGAGTTCTTCAATCTCTTTAGGCTTAAAGAAGCTGAATACGCCAAAAAAGACAAAGTTCAGGATTTTACCTAGAGCGCTTCTGGCAAGCATCAGTCCGGCAATTTCAATTTCACTAACCGCTAATGTACCAGCTAAGCTAATACTGAGCGATACAAAGATGAAGTCCTTATTGGGTAAAAAGGGCACTCGCGATAGTATAATTTCAAGAGAGAGATAGGTAAACCAAACGTACATAGGTGTTTCTGGCATTACCACATAAAACATCAATAAGTTGAAAGCCTGCACTAAAAGGAGGCGAAAAATCTGTATGCCAAATATACTGGCAGCATTAGAAGCTGTCATGTGTATTACATAGTCTCTAAAGCGATAAGCTAATGCAGAAAGCACAACAACGCCTACAATCCCTAAGATCCAATACACTAATTGGTCGTAATTAATCCAATCTTGTATGGGCACTTTCCCACTAAAAATAAAAATAGAAAGTAAGCCAATAGAAACTATTGTAGAGGCAACAGAAGAGATAACATTATTATCTTTTATAGTGAGAAGAATCTCTCTATCGGGGAGGGATAAATATTTTTTAGCCCAAACAAAGAAGTAAAGTTCGCCAGAGTAACCAAGCACGTCTTTGTTGTACACTCTTTTAATAATAAATGTGGGAATACTCTTAATAGCATCAAAAGCCCAAGTAACACGGTAAATCCATACTTCAAACAGAGGAAGTTGGAAGTAAGTAAGTAAAAATATAAGATAGAAAAACCAATTTGTAGGCAGTGAATTCCAAACCTTGAGCCAGCCAATTTTGGTGAGCTCGTAGCCCATCCAAGCGGTTATGGCAACAAAAAGTATCCGTTGTAACCATTTGACAATAGCCTTACCTTTAGGGGAGCTAAAAAAAGCAGATAGTTTAGATGTAGTATTCGAGCTAGACATTTTTAGTCATCATTATTTTACGAGCTAATTTGATCCGTTATACGTCTTTAGATGCGTTTACTATTTATAACTCAAGATTTCCCACCAGAAACTGGCGGTATTCAAACTTATTCTTACGAGCTTAGTAAAAGGCTTGCCATTCACTCAGATTATTTTTGTGTATTAGCTCCCAAAACCACTGGATCAGAAAAATTCGATCAGAAATTAGCATTCAATATAAGAAGATTCAAAATCTCAAATACGCTTCTTTTTATTGTATTATTATTTCGTTTGCCCACCATTATTAAAAAAAATAATATTGAAATGGTGTACCATGCGCAATGGCAAACACTTCTGCCCAGCATTTGGGCAAAAAAGCGGGGACTTATAAATAAAATTGCAGTAGGTGCCCATGCCAGAGAGTTACTATTTAATCCACTTGGCAACGGTTGGGTGGGTTCATTATATAAAAAATACCAACTAGCGCTCATGAAGCACGTAGACGTTTGGTATCCAGTGAGTGATTATACAGCAGGGTTGTTGCAAAATGATGGAGTGGGCGAAGAGAATATCGAAGTGCTTATTAATGGTACCAATCCAGAGCAGTATTACCCCAAAGATGCTTCAGATTTCAAGAATAAGGCTGGTTTGAGTGAAAAGAGGGTAATACTGACAGTTACAAGGTTGGTAGGGCGTAAGGGCGTTGATTTAGTTATTAAAGCAATGCCAGAAGTACTAAAAGAAGTTCCTAATGCGTTTTATCTAATTGTTGGGGATGGACCTGATAAAGAGCAGTTGCAGAAACAAATAACGGAATCTGGTTTAGATATGAATGTTAAGCTAGTTGGACGTGTTGAGTACGAAAGCTTGATAGACTATTACAACATAGCAGATGTATTTGTGATGCCATCTAAAACAGAATTACCCGATGTTGAAGGGTTTGGAATTGTATTTTTAGAAGCAAATGCATGTTCAAAACCTGTAATAGGATCAAACTCTGGTGGAATACCCAGTGCAATAAAACATGGATATAACGGTTTAATTGTAAATGAAAACGACATCGAAGGACTTACCAAAGCCATCATTGAAATATTAAAAAATGACCAACTTGCTACAGAACTAGGAGAAAATGGCCTAGAGTTTGTGAGAGAAAAAGCAAATTGGGAACACATTGCTAAAAAACTTCATCAAGATTTAAAGACAAGACTTACTAACAAATGAAATTAAAATACATAAAGGGATTGGGCTTACTACTGGCCTTTTTTACATTCCAAAATACTTTAGTAGCTCAAAAATCACCTAGAGAGCTATCAATTTTTATGATTGAGGATTTTGAAAATGAAGAAGTTGGTAATTTACCTGCCAATTGGTATAACCAAAGAGGAGAGAGGCGCCCGATTGAGTTTAGAGGTGATTTACGTAAAAGCTATAGCTACGAAGTAAAACAAGAAGAAGATGGTAATAAATATCTTCAGTTTGATGGAATGAAAGGGAAGCATTTAAATTATCCGCTTATCAATAAAGACAACATTGACCTTTCAAAAACACCCATTTTAAACTGGCGATGGAGAATTCATACTACGCCTATTGGCGGGAACGAAGAAGATGACGATACCAATGATGTAGCCGCAAGTATTTATGTGGTTTTTGATTTGGGGCGCGTATTGTTTAAAAAAGTACCTAAAACAATCCGTTATACTTGGAGTTCTTCATTACCAGTAGGTACAGAGCTTTCGAAGTTTTTCGGGAATCAAAAAATAATAGTAATGGGTACAGGCGACTCCAAAAAGGGCGAATGGCAATCATTTGAAAGAAATATAGTTGAAGACTATAAACGGCTATATGGCGACACTCCACCTAATGTGCCGATTGCACTTTTAATACTTAGCGATGGAATTAGCACAGGTTCTCACGCTAAGGCAGACTACGATGATATATTCCTAAAATCTGAGTAATAAATACAAATCTTTTCGGTACCTTTTTGGCTTACTTAAAGGTCAGTTACATCTATGAACAAATTACTAGTTTTTTTAAGACCACTATTAACATTAAATCTAAAACATCCATTTTTAGTGGTGGGTGTGGCAATACTTTTAGCTGTAATAAGTGGATCCTTTGCGGTACAATTAAAAGTTGATACGGATATTGCCAATCTATTACCTGCCAACAATCCCAATGTTTTAGCTCTAGAAGATTTAAAGGATAAAGTAGGTGGAGAAACAGATATGCAGGTGGTTATAAAATCACCTGATTTTGAGGCGAATAAAGCATTTGCAGAAGCCTTAATTCCAAAATCATTAGAGCTCTTTTACCCTAGGCACAACGACAAGTTTTTTAAACGCGCCGAATATCGAAAAGACACCGAAGTATTAAAAGATAATGCCCTTTATTTAGCTAGCACCGAAGAGCTGAATGAAATTTCATCGTGGCTGAAAGAAGAAATTGACAACGCTAAAGAAGAAGCCAATCCATTTTTATTAGATTTTGATGATGACTTTGATGACGAGGAAGAGTCATCAGAAAACAAAGCGGATAAATTTAAGGAAAGCTATGAAGTCCTCGTTCCTTCAGAATATCCAGTAAATGAAGATAGTACCATTATGGTACTTAAGTTTTTCCCTACGGGTTCAAAAAGCGACATCCGATATCTTGAGGATATGTTTGTAGTGTACGATTCTTTGATTACAGCGCTAGGGCCGGCTTCTTTTCATCCTGAGATGCAAGTAAAATTTGGTGGGCGCTTAGAACGTCACGTAGAAGAACTCACATCAATTATGGATGATGTGATTGGAAGTTTTGCTTCGGGCATTAGTAGTGTTATTCTTTTAGTGATGCTTTATTTCTTTATAAAAAAGTATCTGCATTATAGAAATGGAGCCAGTGAAGGGCATACTGTTTGGAGCCATGTTATTAGAATACCAGTGCCCATTCTAATTATTGGAATTCCCCTGCTAGTAAGTCTTTTGTGGACTTTTGGAATTGCCTATCTGTATTTAGGTGTGTTGAACACCATGACCTCCGTACTATTTGTGATTCTATTTGGCCTCGCAATAGATTATGGTATTCACTTTTATGCTAGATATATTGAATTAAGATCTACAGGTTTAGACGTTGAAGAAGCTATTTATGCAACAAGCGAAACTACTGGCCAAGCCATAGTTGTAAGTGCTGTAACTACGGCTGCCGCCCTCTATATTTTGATGTTTGCTGAATTTAGAGGTTTCTCTGAATTCGGCTTTATTTCTGGTACGGGGATATTATTAGCATTTTTATGCATGCTTTTTATCCTGCCATCTGTGCTTGTTATTTTTGAGAAATGGAATTGGATTCTTATTACAAAAGACGACTCAGCTCCGGCAAAAACAGGTCATAGATATCCATTTTCGCGCACTTTAATTGTTCTTGGTATCGCCCTGACAGTTTTAGTAGTTGGATTTAGTGGAAAACTCGAATTCCAATACGATTTTGGTAAGCTAGAGCCAACCTTCCCTAAATACGAAGAATTTAGAAAGCTATCGGGACAAGTAGGGGAGTCTACAAAAAGGAATCCAGCGTATATAATTGCAGAAACCGACGAAGAAGTTGATGAGCTTGTAGCAGCTATCAATAAGCTTATTGATGAAGAAATAGAAAGTGGAACTCGTGTAATACATAGTGTAGAATCACTTCAAGAGCGTTTCCCTACAACAAAGGTGAAACAGGATGAAAAGCTAGAAGCCATTGCTAAAATTAGAGGTTTGTTACGCGATCCATTTATTGTTGGTAAAAAAGATGATGATTTAGATAAATTAAGAAGAGCTTCAAAAACTACTATTCCGCTTAACATCGATGATATTCCTGATTATTTAAAATCGCAGTTCATCACCAAAGATGGTGAAATTGGTCGGTTTGTAATTATTTATCCAGAGGGAAGTCTATCGGATGGTAAGCGTTCTATCGCCTTTAAAGATGCGATTGGTAAAATACAGTTAGATAATGGCAAAATATTTTATGCGGCTAGTACCTCCATTGTTGCAGCTAATATGCTCGATTTAATGCGTACTGAAAGTCCATATATGGTTGGGGCTACATTTATTTTTATCTATCTATTCATGCTGTTCACCTTCCGTTCATTCCGATGGTCTATCATCGCCATGTTTCCGCTTTTAGTAGGATTAATATGGCTTTTTGGAATTATGATCATTTTCGATTTACAGTTTAATTTCTACAACCTTGTAGTATTACCCGCCATACTTGGTATTGGTGAGGATAGTGGGGTGCACTTGGCTCACCGTTACCGTGAAGAAGGCAAGAACTCAATGTGGCAAGTGCTTTCGAGTACTGGTCAACATGTTACGATGGGTTCACTTACAACCATGCTTGGTTTTGCAGGATTGCTCTTTACCAATCACCCAGGTTTACAATCGCTAGGTATTATGGCGGTAGTTGGAATTGGGATGACACTTTTAACATCGCTAACCTTCTTGCCAGCACTTATTCAGTGGATGGAAGACAAGGACTTGATTAAATTCTAACTTTGAGCTTTTAGGGGTGAGGAATGAGATAAAAGACATAAGATATAAGAATTAAGATGCAAGAAAAACGAATTCTGCTCTTAATTTCTCCATCTTATGTCTTTCCCGAAATATCGGGATTAATCAGATTTCAGAGGGAGGACTCGTGAGTGCCCAATTTGACTAAAATTCAATACAAATCTAGAAAAGTTAGTTACCCCTCAATCACATTCTATAAACAATGGCGTTGATGTTCATTCCAGCTCCAACGGATGCAAACACCAGAATATCGCCTTTATCTTTATGGATATCGTAGCCTTCCAGTTTATCCTTCCATATAAGATCAAGTAGGGTGGGGATGGTAGCTACAGATGAATTTCCAAGCCATGAAATAGTCATTGGCATTACACTTGGTGGAACTTCATCTATATCATAAAGAGCATAAAGTCGTTTTATGATAGCTTCATCCATTTTGCCGTTGGCTTGATGAATGAGAACATGATTGACATCTTCAATGGAAATCCCAGCTTTATCCAAACAACCTTTTATGGCTTGGGGGACGTTGACTAGAGCATATTGGTAAAGTTTACGCCCTTGCATTTTTAGATAAATATCTCCCTTGTCTTTAAGTGCGGGGTTGAATGATTTATCCATGTACAACATATTAGCGTACACTTTGGTATCGGAGCGGGTACTATGAGCTAGAATTCCAGATTGGGTTTTATTTTCACGAGCCTCTAAAATAGTGGCCGCTGCACCATCGGCATAAATCATGCTGTCTCTGTCGTGAGGATCAGAAACTCGAGATAAGGTTTCGGCTCCAATGATCATTATTTTTTTAGCATCACCAGACCTAAGATAGTAGTCAGCTTGTATGACTGCTTGCAACCATCCTGGACATCCAAAAGGTACGTCGTAGGCAATAGTTTCGGGATTTTCAATCTCCAGTTTATACTTTACGCGAGCTGCTAAGCTAGGCACCATATCCGTTCTATTACTTCCGTGCTTCACATCTCCAAAATTATGGGCAACAATGATATAATCTAGTTCTTCCTTATCAATACCAGCTGATTTTATAGCTTCTAGGGCTGCTAGGTAAGCAATATCAGAGTTAACAAGATCATCGGTTACATAACGACGTTCTTGAATTTCTGTAATCTCAGAGAATTTTTGAATGATTTCTTCATTTGACTTCTCGAGGCGATTTCCATTTTCATCAAAAAATTCTCTGTCTAAAAAATCTTCATTCTTTATGCGCTGGGTGGGTATATAACTACCTGTACCGGTAATTATGCTATTGATTGAGCTCTTCATAATTGATCAAAACCTTAATGGAAATTATTAAAATGGCACTTTACGTTATCTATATACGAAATATTTAAGACCTTAGATACCGATAACTTATCACTTCTTTTACCTTCGTTCTGCTTCCGAGCATTTCAAACATAATTCGAAAATGCTCGGAAGCCTGGGCACATTTGAAAATCTTGCTCCACCGTCCTCACCCTGGTTTTTTGCAAGCATGGCATAGACATAAGATGTAAAAATTAAGACATAAGAAAGGCATTTTTGATTTACACACTTTTTGGGACAGTACCGCACCCAAGGCAGGATTGGCCGGTGATATTACTAGCAATAAAATAAGAAGATACAACCCTTTTACATTTGCATAAAAAAAGCCTGAGCTTTGGGCTCAGGCTTTTAGAATTTTGATAAAGCGGATTTAATTTTGTGGGTTAAATTCCATCAATAATGGTATTGAGCGTTTTGCTTGGGCGCATTGCCTGAGCAATTAAAGTACTACTTGGATTGAAGTAGCCTTTAATATCAACAGGACTGCCTTGAACACTTATGAGCTCTTCGTTAATAACGGTTTCGTTAGTAGAAAGCGCTTTTGCAATAGGCTCAAATCGAGCTTTTAAATCGGCATCTTTATCTTGGTTTGCTAGAGCTTCTGCCCAATACATAGCCAAATAATAATGACTACCACGATTATCAATCTGTCCAATTCTACGAGCTGGAGATTTATCGTTAGCTAAGAACTTTGAGGTAGCAGTATCTAGAGTATCACCAAGTACTTTAGCTTTGTCGTTGCCAAAAGTATCGCCTAAATGCTCAAGTGAAACAGCAAGTGCCAAGAACTCACCGAGTGAATCCCAGCGTAAATAGTTTTGCTGAACAAACTGCTGAACGTGCTTAGGAGCTGATCCACCTGCACCTGTTTCAAATAAACCGCCGCCTTTCATTAATGGAACTATGGAAAGCATTTTGGCGCTTGTTCCAAGTTCTAAAATAGGGAAGAGGTCGGTGAGGTAATCGCGAAGTACGTTTCCTGTTACAGAAATAGTTTCTTTGCCTTCTCTAATTCTTTTTAGTGAGAATTTCATTGCATCATCAGGCGACATGATGTGAATTTCTAGGCCACTAGTGTCGTGGTCAGCTAAATAAGTATTTACTTTTTTGATAATCTGTGCATCGTGAGCTCTGTTTTCATCTAACCAGAATACAGCTGGGGAGCCTGTTGCTCTTGCACGATTTACGGCAAGCTTAATCCAATCTTTAATCGGCTCGTCTTTAGCTTGGCACATTCTCCAAATATCACCTTCTTCCACATTATGCTCTAGAAGTGTATCACCTTTAGAATTTACAACACGAACCACACCATCTGCAGGTGTTTCGAAAGTTTTGTCGTGCGAACCATATTCTTCTGCTTTTTGAGCCATCAAGCCCACATTTGGAACGGTTCCCATAGTAGAAGGATCAAAAGCGCCATTTTTCTTACAGTCGTCAATTACCACTTGGTACATGGTTGCGTAGCTACTATCTGGAATTACTGCAACCGCATCTTGAGGGTTGCCCACCTTATTCCACATTTGGCCACCAATCCTAATCATGGCTGGCATAGAGGCATCAATAATAACATCGCTTGGCACGTGTAAGTTGGTGATTCCTTTGTCAGAATCTACCATTGCCACATCAGGACGAATGGCATAGCATGCTTCGATGTCGGCTTCTATAGCTGATTTTTGGTCGGCAGGAAGTGTTTCTATCTTGGATAGTAAGTCACCAAAACCATTTTTAACATCCACGCCTAGTTTTTCAAAGGTAGCTGCGTGTTTTTCAAATACTGGAGCAAAGAATACTTCCACAGCATGACCGAAAATTATTGGATCTGAAATTTTCATCATGGTTGCTTTCATGTGCAACGAAAATAGTATGCCTTCTTTTTTAGCAACTTCAACTTGCTCAGCTAAAAAGCTAACCAATGCCTTTTTGTTCATTACTGTAGCGTCAATTACTTCTTTAGGAAGTAGAGCGGTTTTTTCTTTTAAAATAGTTACGGAGCCATCTTTAGCAATATGCTCGATACGTACGGTATCAGCGGCATCTACCATAACTGACTTTTCGTTAGCATAGAAATTGCCATCACTCATTGTTGCTACATGAGATTTTGAGTCAGCGCTCCATTTACCCATTGAATGTGGGTTATTACGAGCATATTCTTTAACAGCTTTTGGTGCTCTTCGGTCAGAGTTTCCTTCACGTAAAACTGGATTTACTGCACTACCTTTAACCTTGTCGTAGCGAGATCTGATATCCTTCTCTTCGTCGGTACTAGGATTTACAGGATAATCGGGCAGAGCATAGCCTTGAGCTTGTAATTCCGTAATTGCAGCAACTAACTGAGGAATAGAAGCACTGATGTTAGGCAGTTTTATGATATTTGCTTCTTTATGCTGTGTAAGCTCGCCAAGTTCCGCTAAAGCATCAGAAACACGTTGTTCTTCAGTTAAATATTCCGGAAAATGCGAAATAATTCTACCAGCAAGCGAGATATCGCGAGTTTCAACTGCAATGCCAGCAGCTTTGGTAAAAGCTTGAACTATAGGTAGAAAAGAGTAGGTGGCTAAAGCAGGTGCTTCGTCCGTTTTTGTGTAAATAATTTTAGGTGTATCTGTTGCCATGAATAAACTAACGTTAGAAATGAATCTCCAAGCTTAATTAAGTGTGAAATCACAACTAATTAAACAGTGATTGGAGTGATTAAATTCGGCATGGAAGCTACAAAAAAAGCGGGTCTTTAGACAATTCAAAATAGAAATGGAAATTTAGATTTAAGATATAAGTATGAAGACATAAGGAAGGGGTTCAAAGCCAGCTAGTGAGTGGGCCTTTTTTTCGATTATTAATGACGATGATATCGCTCCGCTGGAGCTTGGTTTTTTTGGGATGGGTTATTTGCTATTAACATGCCGCTCCTCTGGAGCTGGAAATATTTCAATTTCGAGAGATGGCATTTATCTTTGAAATATTTAGGTGGGTCTTATTCCTCGTAATAACGAATCGATTATAAATCCGAATATCTTTTTAAAGATGAGTGATATCGTTCCTCCGGAGCTTGGGGTTTTTGGGATGGGTTGTTTGCTAATAACATGCCGCTCCTCTGGAGCTGGAAATATTTCAATTTTGAGAGATGGCATTTATCTTTGAAATATTTAGATGATTCTTATTGCTCGTAATAACGAATCGATTATAAATCCGAATATATTAT
>Ga0265293_10000407_pt1 | contig 103070 bp, 91 predicted proteins | sample Munlanlewell138R_FD_192505 | JGI IMG/M metagenome (GOLD analysis project Ga0265293, IMG submission 192505) | Leachate microbial communities from a municipal landfill in Southern Ontario, Canada - Leachate well 138R | ecosystem: Engineered > Solid waste > Landfill > Unclassified | place... | reverse complement strand
CCATCTCGTTCGACTTGCATGTATTAGGCATGCCGCCAGCGTTCATCCTGAGCCAGGATCAAACTCTCATAAAAAGTTTTATCCCGCTCCACCTGTTCTATTTAGTTTTCAAAGACCTTATTTTTACATAATTTATCGCTCTTATATAACCTCTGGTTTTTTGGAGCAACCTTATATATTATACTACAAACTAACTTTCATGTCAACAACTATTTTTAATTATTTTTTGATTTTTATACAACAATTAAAACAAATTTAGTCAAAATAAAAGCCCTCTATTTGAAGCCTTAGTTATTATATCAAATGTAAATATATAAGTCAACAACTAAGTGAATTTATTTTAAAGATTTATATTTATTTGATCCACTTCAGCTGATGGACTTATATTATACTATAGGTAAAAGAAAAAAGCAACAAATATAATTTGCCACTTTTTTCTATTTTTATTGATTTGTTTTAATTAAGCTGCTGGAGCAGGAGCTGCATACTCTTCCCAACCAGTTAATTTAACAACATCTATCTTCGTACCTAAAATTTCGCCAAATGTATGTAAGTTTGGATTTAATGCAGCTTGGATATAACCAGGTAATACTAACATACCGCCAGCTGGAATTTCATATTCAGTAAACCCTTCTGGAGCAAATGCCATAGCAGGAGTAGTTTTAGTAGTTACTTCACCTTCTGCATCAATTACAAATGGTAAATAAGCAGCACTACCAGCTTGTGCACCTAATGCAACAACATCATCCTTATGAACATAAACAGTTTCATCGGTACCATTAATAAAGATTCTTGTAGCAGATCCCCATTTAGGAGCTATAATTGCATCAGTTTTTGACTTATCTACAAATTTCTTACCTTCAACATCTTTTAAATGTTCTGTAGCAATAACCTTAGAGTTTTCCATAACAAAGAAGAAATACCAAGTCTTAGTAATAACTTCTTCTCCAAGAGTTCTTTCAAATGTAGACTTAAAGTAGAATGATTCAAACCCAAGTGCATACACAGTTCCAATTCCACCTTCTTCAGCTGGCATACCATCTTTTTGGTTATGAGCCTCTCCAGTATATGCAATAGTTCTTTCAGTAAATGCAAATTCATCATCAGATCCAGTTAAAATACCTATATTAATAGGAAATGCAATAATAGCACTTGTAAATCCTTCTTTAGAGAATTTTGCATAAACCTCAGTTGGTGTGTATGTAATTCTTGGAATTAACACATTCATCTCTTCATCAAATTCTCCTTCCTTACCATACCATTCGATTGTTACATCGCCTTGAGATGTAGGAAGATCAGTTAATTGACCAGGAATATCAGAATTTCCAAATACAACTTGTTCTGGTAATTCGAATTCACTTTGTAAGAATAAAATTACCGCTTTTCCTATATCACTAAGTGGTGTATAAGTAATTTCAATTTCAAGAGTCTCTTCAAAATCGAATCCTTCAACATCATAATTAATTGTAACAGTATAAATAACAGGTGTATTTTCTTCTAAATCTACGTTAGCATAACTACCATCATGATTAGCAATATCTAAATTATTAGAAACCCAAGTTATAGTTGCACCAAATTTTTCATCAACTTTTGGTAAACTAACATTTGATGCAGTCTCTAAGTTCATAAAAGGTTTTAATGTGTTTTCTTTAATATAATCTACTTTTTCTTCATCACTATAACCAACTGCAACTACATCATATGAAATTAATGTAGATGCGCCAGAGTGACCAAAGTTTGCAGTTAATTTAACATTTGTATCATTATCAGGACGAATAAATGTTCCGTCATTTTTAATAACACCAGTCTTATCTGAAGCCCAAGTAATCTTAACACCATCTACATCTGTATATAGCATTAGATCATCTGTAATATTTTCTCCTACAGCATCCATATATGCATTTACAGCAGCAACTGCATATGGAAGTTTAGCATGCAGATTGTTTTCTAAATCAATAACTAATTTAAGAGTGATATTTTGAGATGCTTCTGCTGTTTTATAAGTAACATTAACAGAAACATTTTCACTACCGTCTCTTATAGCAGCAAAATCAAATTGTGTTTTAACTTGACCAGCAAAATTCTTCCATTCAACAACAACATCTGGATTTGGATGAATTGGGAATGCAAATGATTCAGTAACATATTCTGGTAATTGAGCAATTAAATATTCAATAGCACTATCAACAACTTCTTGATCAGTTCCCTCTGCAACAACTTTTACAGTGTGTTCACCTTTAACTGTTTCATCTATTGTAGAAGTAGCAGTTATTTTAACAGATCCATATCCTCTTGCAAGAATAGTTCCATCGCTTAACACAGTTACTATTTCTGCATCTTCCGATACCCAAGCTAACCCTTTATTTGCAGCAGCATGAGTTATGGCAGCATTTAGTTTACCACTAGTATTTAGCCCTAATTCTGCTGGACCAGTAATAGCTATAGCAGTAGGAGCAAAATCATTTAATGCAACTTTGTGTTTTACCACAACTGGAAATTCTGTCTTAACTTCTTCATTATCTTTTATACCAATAGTAATTGTAGTGTTTCCCACTTTAAGAGCTGTAATAACTCCAGTATCTGAAACGCTAGCAATACTCGAATCCCCTGATGTATAAGTTAGTTCAAAATCCTTCAAACCAATTACATCCGCATTTAATGTAACTTTATCGCCGACAGTAATATCAAATTCTGCATCTACAATAATTGTAGGTTCTGTAGAATTACATGCAACTAATATTAACCCAAACGATAACAAAAACATAATCATTAGAAAGTTTTTAAGTTTCATTATTTCTCCTTTAATAATATTATTTAAAAAGCATGAAAGCTTTTTCATATATATTATAGCACATTTTATCATCTTTTCAATAGAAAAAATAAAGCCAAATTATTACATCATTAGTAGATAATTCGGCTTATTTTCTATAAATATTCTATTAATATATTTAAAGTAAACTTTCTATTATACTTATTAGTAAACTATTTTACCTGGGTTTAAGATATTGTTTGGATCAAACACTCCCTTAATACCTTTCATTAGATTTACTTGTTCTTCTCCTAGAACTAAATTCATATACTTTTTCTTAGCATATCCAATTCCATGTTCTCCAGATACTAATCCACCAACTTCTTTAGCTTTTTGATACATCTCATCAAAGATTAAATCTAAATTCTTTTCAAAGTCAGCGTCGCTCATATCGTCTTTACAAATATAAATATGTAAGTTTCCATCTCCAGCATGACCAAAGCTTGGAATTCTCATATTATATTTTTTTGCTAATTCATATGTAAATTTAACATAGTCACTTACTTCAGAGCGAGGAACTACAACATCACATTCATCCATTTGGGTTGTGGAAGCTTTAATAGCTTCTAAGAATGCTCCTCTTGCAGACCAAACAGCTTCTTTTCTTTCATCTGTATCAACTATTAATACATCAATTGCTCCAAGCTCATTCAAACAAAGATCTGCAGCTTTTTCATATTTTGATTTTAACTCTTCATCAGTCGTTCCATCAAAAGTAAGTAATATGTAAGCTACATTATTAGTATCAGGGAATCTCTTACCTAGAAATGTTTCCGCAAAACTAATCGTCTCTTTACCAAAGAACTCTACAGCTGTTGGTTCTGTTTTACTCTTAATAATTTCTGGAACTCTTTCAATTCCGTCTTCTAAAGTTTTAAACGGAACTAATAAGCTTATTGCTTTTGTAGGTTTACTAATTAATTTTAAATATGCTTTAGTAATTATAGCAAGAGTACCTTCGCTACCTATCACTAAATTCTTTAAAGAATAACCAGTTGTGTCTTTTACAACATTTCTACCTAATCTAGTAATTTCACCATTTGGTAAAACAACTTCAAGTGATAATACCCAATCTCTAGTAACACCATATTTTACTGCACGCATACCACCTGCATTAGTAGCAATATTACCACCAATAGTTGCACTCTTTTCACCTGGGTCAGGAGCATAGAAATATCCTTTCGGTTCCACATATGCATAAATATCCATTAATAGAACACCAGGTTCTACTTCTAGAACCATATTCTCCTCATCTAAAGAAAGGATTCTATTCATTTTTGTTGTATCAAGTACTATTCCACCATAAAGTGCAACACATGCTCCAACTAGTCCAGTACCACTACCTCTAACAGTTACTGGAATTAGTTTTTCATTTGCATACTTCATAATCTTTGATATTTCAGTAGCACTCAATACTTTCACAACAACTTCAGGAAAGTTTTTCACAGTCCCAAGTTCGTCTTTTGCATAATCTTCACTTATTTCTTCTCCAACCATTACTCTATCACTAGAAGTAACAGATTTAAGAAACTCTAAATCCAAGTTATCAATTTTTTTATACATAGGTTTCACCTCAATTTAACCCTTTCAAAGATTTAATATCTTCAATCAACTTTGGTAAAATTTCAAAAACATCTCCAACTAATCCATAATGTGACACATCAAAGATTGGTGCGTTTTTATCATCACAAATTGAGAACACAACTTCACTACCAGTCATTCCTGCAGTAAACTGTACTGCACCACTGATTCCTAAGTTAATTAATAATTTAGGTGCAACAGTTCTTCCACTTAACCCAATTTGTCTTTTCGGATTAGCAATACCTGATTCTACTAATGGTCTTGTTACTGCAAGTTGTGCCCCAAGTAAATCAGCAAGTTCTTCAGCTAATTTCAAGTTTTCTTGTGAATTAAATGGTCTTCCACATGCAACAATTGTTTCAGCTTCACTAATATCAATATCTTTAGGTTTTTGTTTAACCTCAAGAAGTCTCATTGAAGATGCAAAACTAAGTCCTTTAGTATCCATCATTTCTACAGTACCATGTGGTTTAACTTTTTCAGGCATTTTAAATATCTTATATCTAACAGTAGCCATTTGTGGTCTAGTATTAGCACATAAAATACCCGCCATAATATTTCCACCAAATGCTGGACGATTTTGAACTAAGTCTGTATTTTCTTTCATATCAAGAATTGTACAGTCAGCTGTTAAACCTGTCTTAAATCTTGCTGCTACTCTTGGTGCAAAACTTCTACCAATAGAAGTACCTCCATAAAGTATTACAGTTGGCATAACCCTTTTCACAAAATCTTCCATCATATTTGTGTATATCTCAACATTAAACTGTTCTAATAAGCTATTTTCGTAAACATAAACTTTATCTACACCATAAGCCAATAATTCATCTTGATACTTTTTCACATCATCAGTAAAAAGTATCGCATATACTGGATGATTAATTACTGCTGCTAGTTCTTTAGCTTTACCAATTAATTCTAAAGATACAGGATGAATTACTCCATCATGGTGTTCAATAAATACACTTACTCCAATCCATTTACTCTTATCTATTTCTTCAACTACATCTTCTTCAAAAGAAAATATTGCAGGCTCTTTACGCACACAGATTTTACATAATCTACATGCACTATTAATACTTACATTTTCTCCATCCCATTCGATTGCTCCAAAGGGACAAATACTAGGCGCTTTTTCACCTTTTTCTAAAGTTACATTTTTATTATCAACAACTATTTTAGCCATATCTTCTCACCTATATAACCTTTATATCTTTCATTTTATCTAGCATCTTTTTAGCTAAAACATTATTATCTTCTTCCCAGATCTCTTTATCATTATTTTTTTTTGGTGGAAACATTCTTTCCACAGATGTAGGAGATCCTTTAGCACCATAATGAGATTCATCTTGATCATCTAGATCTTTAAATGTAAGTATTTTAATTTGATCCTTACTTATTTCTTTTCCTCTTTTATAAGATGGAAGACGAGGAGTAAAGATTCCTTTTTCTACTGTAATTAAACAAGGATAATCTATTTCCCAAACTTCTGTTGTAGTATCCATACTAACTGATACAACTACAGATTTTTCTTTTATTTCTATAATATTATCTACATAAGCAATATGTGGTATATGTAAGTTTTCCGCAATCTCAGGTCCAACTTGAGCTGTATCACCATCCGTAGTTTGTTTTCCACAGATAATCAAGTCAAATTCTCCTTGTCTTTTAATACCACGACTTAAAGTATATGCAGTAGCTACAACATCAGCACCACCAAATTTACGGTCAGTCAAAAGATAAGCTTCATCACAACCCATCCAAAGTGACTCGTTTAATACTTGCGTTGCAGGTGGTGGACCCATTGTTATTGTAGTTATTTTAGCTCCTACCTTCTCTTTAAATCTAAGTGCTGTTTCTAATCCGTAAAGATCATAGGGATTCATTTTGGTATTTTTACCATCACGAATCAAGTTCCCAGTAACTGGATCGATCTCTACATTAGAACTTCCCGGCACTTGTTTTATACAACAAACTATATTCATTTTATTAACCTCTCACAAATTTATATGATTCATTCAATAATTCTTCTTTTTCTATCCTCTTATCATATCCATGACCCGCACTTTCAATAATATGGACTTTTGCGTTCTTATATAATTTTTCATATACAAATGCCGCTTCTACATTTACTGCTAAATCTTTTCTACCATGAATAATTAAAACATTTTTTTTGAAATTATTAACTCCTTCTAGGAAATCATAATTATCAGTTGATTTATACATTTTTAAAGATAATGGATAATTACCAAAATCAGCATCTCCATTAGGTAATTTATCAGCATGTTCATATCTTGTTTTAATCATATTTAGAATATCCTTTGCAGGAGACCAAAGAATTAATTTATCAATATCAGCTTCTCTTTTCCCTGCAATATAAGCAGCAAGTGCTCCACCCATACTAAATCCTAGAAGAACTAGACTTTTTAGACCTTCAACCTTTAGGGCATAGTCAATTAATAACTCGGCTTCCTTTACCATTGTATCCATAGTAAAGTCATTAAAACTACCATCTGACTCGCCATTACCACTGAAGTCCATTCTCAAACTACCACTTCCGCCTTTTTCTAGTAATCTTGAGAAATCTCTAAAATGTCCTCCATGTTCTGTTTTATTACCTGTGAAACCATGATAGAAAACTACAATAGTACCATTAAAGTTTGTAGGTAAATGTAAGTAACCTCTTAAGGTTTTACCTTCATGATTTTCAAGTTCAATATGTTTAATCATTTGTTTACCAATTTTAAAGCATTTCTTAGGTGTCCTTTTGTCTTAGATAATAAATCTTTAACTTTATTTACATCTTCAATTTCACCTAAAGTTGCTAATATTGCTGGTTTTACACCACCAAATTTATCTATAGCTGCCTGTGCAACTTCTTCAGAAACATCAGTAATTTGCATTACAACGCTTCTTGCTCTACTTACTAATTTTTCATTAGTAGCTTGTACATCAATCATTAGATTAGAATAAACTTTACCCATTTTTATCATTGATGCAGTAGAAATCATATTACAAATAAATTTTTGTGCAGTTCCTGATTTCATTCTAGTCGATCCAGTTAATGCTTCACTTCCAGTTACAGCACATACAGGATAATCAACTAAAGATTCTAAAACTGAATTAGCGGCAGTAGTTATACAACCAGTAGTTGCTCCAACTTCTTTCGCATATTCAATTCCACCAAGTACATAAGGTGTTCTTCCGCTAGCAGCTATTCCGATAACAACATCATTTTCAGTTAAATTAATATTTTTTAAATCACTAACTGCAAGTTCACGATTATCTTCAGCACCTTCAACAGCTGACTTAAACGCTAAATCTCCACCAGCCATTAAACACTGAACCATATCATCACTAACACCAAATGTAGGTCTACATTCAACAGCATCAATAATACCGATTCTTCCGCTAGTACCAGCACCAATATAAATTAATCTACCATCTTTATAAAATGCTTCAACAACTTTATCAACTAATTTTGTAATATTAGGAATAACTTTTTCAACTGCATACGCAACAGTTTTATCCTCATTATTAATCTTAACTAATATTTCTTCGGTTGATACAACATCTATATCTAATGTATTTTGATTCCTTTGTTCGGTCCCAATTTTATTTAAATTAACTTTCATTGTTTATATTTCCTTTCGGGGTAATTTTGCCTAAAACGACGCTTTTTTTCGCTCCAGTTGCACTTTTCACATTTCCTGCTCTATTAGTTAGAGTTAAGTATCCAAGCACTACAAAGGCAATTGCTTCTTTCGCATCACTAGGAATCCCATATTCATCACCAGTAATAACTTTTACATTTAAGATTTCTTTTAATCTTTTAATAATATATTTATTGTGGCTTCCACCACCATTTACAATCACTAAATCTATAGGGCCTAAAAATTTTTGATAATTCAAACAAATAGAATAAGCAGTAAATTCGGTTATTGTAGTAACTACATCTTCTTTTTTCTCATCATCTAAAGCAAACCTTTTTACCAAGCCTTCCATAAACTCTTTTGTATAAAGTTCTCTACCAGTAGATTTTGGCGGTGAACTTTGGATAAAACTATCCTGCTTTAAATACTCAAATAAGTTTGGTATTACTCTTCCATTTAATGCAATTTTACCACCATCATCAAATGGAAGCCCAAAATATCTATTTACAAAATAATCTATCATAGCATTACCAGGTCCAGTATCAAATGCTTTAACATCATCAATATCTCCACCTTTAGGTAGATAAGTTAAATTACCAATACCACCTATATTTTGAAGAACAACATTTTTCGCCTCATCCTTATATATCATATATTCACTCATAGGTACAAGTGGAGCTCCTTGCCCACCTGCAACTATATCCATAACTCTAAAATCAGAGATAACTTGAATATTCGTATGATAAGTTATAACGCTACTTTCTCCTATTTGTAATGTACTAGGAATATTGCTTCCTATTTGGTTGGGATTATGAAAGATTGTTTGCCCATGACTTGCAACAAAGCAAATATCATCATAACTGTATTTAGTGTTTTCTAATAATTTATTAATAGCATCAAGAAATTTATAACCAAGTTCAAAATTCAAACTGCAGATTTCGCTTAACTTAGCACTACTATCATGAAGATTTCTCATCAACTTCGTCTTGAAACTATTATCATATACATGTGTAATAAATTTTAATAATTCAAATTTATCATCTTTAATCTCAACTAAAGCAGCATCAACACCATCTAAGGAAGTGCCACTCATCAAGCCAATTGCAATCATATTTTCCCCTTTCTTTTTGCCATATAAAATGCTCCAAAAACAGGATCATCACTTTCTTTATACAGTTTTGGTAAAATATTTTCTTCCTTCAATATTAAAAGTAGTTCTTCTTTCACAATTGGTGCTTTTTGAATAAATCCACCAACAAAACCTAAAACATAATTTGGAGTAAGTTTTAAATTTCTATGTAGTCTTTTAACAGAACTAGCTAGGGCTCTAGCACTTTTCTTAAGAATGTTGATTGCATCAACATCTCCTTCGAGCGCTTTTCTAGAGATAAACTTAGAATAATTAGCAATTTCATCCTTAGTCTTTCTATACATGAATTTACGGAAATCACCAACACTCTTAGCTTCAATCAAATCCAAGAACTCCAAACCAAGTTTTGAGTAAGTCATAGATTCTTCATATTGATTTATAATACTTACAATCAATGATTTTACCGCAACATAAGAAGACCCTGTTTCAGTTAATAAAACGCCATATCCACCATGAAGTAAAATATTATCATCCTTCATCCCAACAACAGCACTACCTGTCCCAGAGATAATTAAAATACCCTCATTGTACTTGTCTTCCACAATCGAATATAATCCTAAATTAGTATCACTATCAATACTTACATCAACACCAAGTATATCTTTTAATTCATCTTCTAGTAAACTTACATTTTCTAATACACCAAAACCTGATAATCCCATTTGAACAAAACATACATTGTATTTATCCTTAATATTTTCATACACTTCCCTAACAAGTGCAAAAATATTTTTTATTGCCTTATCACCAACAACTGCAGGACTTCCACTACCACCAACTAGTTCATAAACAATATTTTTATTATTATCTATTGCAACTACTTTAGTCTTTGTCCCCCCTGCATCTACTGCGATAATTACATTGTCCATTTTTACTCACCTATAATAAATCTAAATTTATCCCCAGGTTTTATTCCTTCTAATAATTCTTTACTTGCTTCAACTCTACCAACAACATTAGTAGAATTATTTACCTGTAAATCTTCAAGTATAATACTAACTTCACCTTGATATCTACCCATTTTTTCATTATCAACCGTAACACTATACTTATCTCTTTTTATTGTGTTAAATGGCTTAATAGTATCTTTTGTTCTTACAGAAGATCTAATTATGTTTGACGGAGCATCAAGTCTATTACGATGAATTTTTTTAAGTTGTGCCAACTCCGTTTCACATACATCAGCAAATAAAACTAAAGGAATACTAAAAATAGAATAATCAAAATTCTTTGCAAGTCTTAATTCTTCCCTACTTGCATAAGCATCACCAAAGACGATCTCAGAAAAATCTAATAAATTCATTTCTTGTAATACTACTTCTAATCTCTTATTTCGGTGTGACTCTACTGTAGGTAGCCCTAAATATAGAGGTGGTCTCTTACCATTATGTGATGGGATATAACCCATTACTTGGAAGCCACAAGCCTTAAGCATTTTATTTGTTTCTAATACTTTATTAAACTCTAATCCAGATTCTGGTTTTGGATAGAAGTTATGAGAAACTCTAACCTTATTTAAATCAACACCTCTAGCTCTTAAGTATTTTAATTTTGATTCATTTAAGGTAGAAGCATTTAACTCTATTATAAACTCGTTTTGCTTATATAAATCAACAATATCTTCATCAGTAAAACCATAATCAAGTCTTAAACTATAAATCTTAGGAAACTCAAAGTTTTCCATCATTGGTTTTGAAACATCTAAAATAACTTTCATTCCAAGCATATTAGCATGATTAATTACTAAATCTAATTCTTCTTTAAAGTTTTCTTGCATTTCGGGAATATGAGCAGAGATAAATACTTTTTCAATCCCTTCTTCATTTAATAGATTTAAATACTCAATATTTTTATCAACCGGATAATCACTCAAACCAACATAAACACTAGCACCAATTTCTGGTTTAAGATCTAAACTAATAGGAAGTTTACCAATAGGTGTGATTTCACGATTTAAATATTTTATAATTGTATTTACACTGTTTGGAGTATATTCATATAAACATAAATAATTTTCTACATAACTAAATGCATGTAAATCATATGGATTTCTAGTAGATATAACAAATAAATCTTCTACTAATGAATATAACTGATTAATTAGTTTTGCTTGATTATTAAAGAATTTCGCATTAAATGTACAAACAACAACTTGCTCATAATATCTAGCAACATTTAGAATCTCTTGAATTTCTTCATCAGTAATTCTAACCTTTATTTTCATTGTATCTAATGGAAGTTTTGCTTTTTTTATCATATCAACAATTGATCTATTAGATACTTCATCTTCTGCTATTGTGGTTGCGAAAGGCTCAGTTGCTATAACTAAAGTTTTTTTATTTGGATAAAAATCCTTACCTCTTACTTTTGTAAGCGAGTTATCAACTATATCACTTGCAAGTCGCTTAGTTTCTTCAGCTGTTATTAACTTTTCTTTTGTATCATAATTAGCATCATAGAAATACTTTTTCATTAATGGATAAATTCTTGTTTTGTATTCTAAAATTTTTGCAACTTTTTCATTTAATAATTCTTCAGGGAAAGTCCCATCCATTACAGCATTATAAATTAACTCCAGTGTTGCAACTTGATTTTCTAATGTCTGTGATACAAACACCATATCAAGTCCAGCTAAAAGACCCATTAAACTACCCTTTGGTGTAGTATAATTATCACTAATAGCTTTCATTTCCATACAGTCACTAACAATTAAGCCCTTAAATCCTAACTCTTCTCTTAAAAGATTAGTTAGTACATTTTTAGATAATGTTGCAGGAAGATTTCCTTTTTCATAAGCGGTGAAAAACACATGTGCACTCATGATACTATCTACATCTGATTCAATTGCTTTAATAAATGGAACAAGTTCAACTTCATTTAATCTCTTTTTATCATGAGGAACAGTCGGCAAACTATAATGACTATCCGCTTCAGTATCACCATGACCAGGGAAATGTTTAGCTGTAGATATAACCCCAGTTTCTTTTAAACCTTTAATAAACTCTAAGCCATATTTGCTTACAACTTCAGGTTTATCAGAATACGATCTAACTCCAATAACTGGATTAAGCGGATTATTATTTACATCTAATGATGGAGCAAGATTCATATTAATACCAAGTGCTCTTAACTCTTCACCAGAAGTTTTCCCCATTAAATAAGCATTCTTTAAATTTGTAGCACTAATTGACATAGCACCAGGTAGGAATGTTGCTTCTTTCATAATTCTAGTAACAATTCCACCTTCTTGGTCAATACTTATCAATGGCATAACACCACTATTTTTAGAAATTTCTTCATGTAGTTTTAAATTCAAATCATGAAGTTGTTTTATATTATCAATATTTCTTGCGAAAAGAATAATATTTCCTAACTTATATTCCTCAACAAGTTTTCTTATATGTTCATCATAAGTATGACCAGGAAAGCCTGCAAAAACTAACTGACCAACTTTTTCTCTTATTGTCATTTCATTTATCTTTTTCATTTTTATTCCTTATTTGTATAATAAATACTTTTCTCTTGTTTTAGAGAATTCTAAAGTATCTCTTTCTAGTATTTTATATTGTTCTTCTAAAGTATATAATCTATCTTTAATAGCATTAGTACCAGTATTAAATTCTAACATACATGGTCTTCCTTCAACCCATGGTTTTAAAACTTTAAAATCTTCTTCATAAAGAGTTCTAATAACCTCTAACATTGACCACCCTGTTTTAACAGGTTTAAATTTAGATCTATCTAAAATATGTAATTCTACACCACCACAAATAACATCCTTGTGTTTTGAAAATGTTGGTGTAAAGTACATTGGTCTAAAGTAAACACCTTCTAATTTTAAATCATTTAATGCTTTCGCATATTCTACAGGATTAACAAATGGTGCTCCTACTATTTGGAATGGTGCAGTAGTTCCTCTACCCTCAGATATATTAGTGCCTTCAAAAATACATGTAGCATTATAAACTATTGCTGTTAGTGGAGTTGGAAAGTTTGGCGATGGCATAACCCATAATAGGTTTGTATCTTCATAATACATATCTCGTTTCCAATCTTCCATTAATACAAGTTTTAAGTCACAGCCAATCTCATATTCTCGATTAAATAAAACCGCAAGTTCAGCTAATGTAAGTCCATGTCTTTGAAGAATTGGATAATAACCAACAAATGAACGATATTCTAAATCAAGAATGTTACCTTCAAAATCTTTGCCATTCGCAGGATTAGGTCTATCAAATACAACAAACTCTTTACCATGTTCTTTTGCAGCCATCATAGAGTATGCCATTGTATAAATATATGTATAAAATCTTGATCCACCATCTTGGATATCAATACAAAGAATATCAATTTCATCTAACATTTCCTTTGTAGGTTTTCTAGTTGCTCCATAAAGCGAATAAACAGGAATATTAGTTGCTTCATCAATATATGTATCTAATTTTTCACCAGCTTGAATATTCCCTCTCACACCATGTTCAGGTGAAAATAGGGCAACTAAATTTACTTTTTCTTTTAATACATCAATTGTAGATTCGTACTTACTATTAATACCAGTTGGATTAGTTATAAGTCCAACTCTTTTACCTTTAAATAAATCAATGTGTTTATCAATTAAATCAATTCCTAATTTCATATTTTACTCCTTTTATTTTTTAGTATAATTCCTTTTTAAGTATTTAAATCATCTAAATTTCTTGCTAGATAGCTAAATTTATTCCTTGTTATTAAAGCCATAATAAATTGCGGTAGACTAATTCCTAAAATTAAATATATTGGTACAAACCTCATTACAAGTAAACCCAATAATACAGGTGGAATTAGTAAGAAAACAGCAGCTATTAGGCTTTGAGCCATGTATCTAAATGTGAATCTTAGAGAAAGCTTTACATAATCAAATGTCTTCATTCTAAAATAAGCAAATAAGAACATTAAATTTATAAACATAAATAATAAGCCAATCATTAAGAAAAACTGAACAACAAATGCAATGATTGATATTAAGCCATAAACATTATCTTGATAATAATCAGGCCCTAGATTTTGCCAATAAAAATATAGACCATATAATGTTAAGAAAAATATCGGTAAAAATATTATTTCAATTAGATATATTCTTTTGACTGTGTCTAAAAAATATCTAAGAAATAGGACAAATACATTACCGGTTTGTTCGCTCATATAATGTTTAATAACAACAAATGATGTTATTGAAGAAGGAATGAATAAAATTACAAAAAGGATAATTCCAATCATAACAAATAATCCATCTTCATTATTCAGAAAAATCAAAAAAGGAATAGTTGCTAAAGAGAAAGATATAAGCAGTACTAACAGGTTTAAAAAAACCAATCTGTAGAACCACTCAAATATTCTATAAAACTTACTATTCACAAATCTTTCTATTCTCATATTTGCCACCTAATTACCTAATATATTATACCATATCGGCACCCATAAAACAATAAAATAAAATTATCACTTTTCTCTAAAATGACATTTAAAAAAAGCATCTTTAAGTGCTTATTTACACTCAAGATGCTTATTCTATTTATATTTATTATCCAAATGTGTTTTCTAATGCAGTTCTATACATTGGTTCATATTTATCAACTGTTTGCATATAGTCAAGTCCTTGAACAACGATTTCATCAACCATTGGTCCAGCACCTTGCCATGATGGAACGATAGAGAAGTAAGGATCGTAAATTACTTTATCACCCTTGAAGAATGAAATAGCAGTTACAGATTCTTGATCATCAAGTTTGAATTCTGCAGCACGTCTCATTAGAATGTCTTCATTCATTTCTGGATCTGCTTGCATCTTTCTAGTTGTTCCTAACATCATTTCTGTCCATACGCGGTAAACGTCTCTTGCAGTAATTCCTGAAGGATAAACTCTACCTGAAGACATTTGATAAATAGCTCCACCCTGATAAGATACACGAGTTTCATTTTTGCTCATTGAATCTGGATATGGGAATGGAACGAATCCATAATGTGTTGTTCCTTCTCCCCACATATCGCTAGCAAATCTTCCGCTATCTTTAATAAACCAATATTCAGCAACTTGGAATAATGATTTACCAGTATTGAATGATGGGTTCTCTGCATCCCATGCATTGTCTCCCCATACTTTATCAATTACATAAAGATCTCTGATTAAGTTAGCAGCAGCATATGCGTTACCATGAGCAAAGTTTAATGTCATAGTTTCTGGGTCAACCAATTTAACACCAGCAGCACTTGCCATACCATAGTATAAACCAGCTGGTTTACCACTTAATACAGTTTCATCTTCTGCTAAAATAGCAGCTGCATTTGTAACATATTCTTTAAATTTAGACCAAGTCCACTCGCCATCATTAAATAATTTAGCAGGGTTTTCTAGTCCTAATCTATTAATGAAGTTAACATTATATACGATACCATGATATGGTTTTAATGAACCAACATTACTTGATGGTAATGCATATAATCCACCTTTGTATGTAGAAGCTGATACAACACCAGGATCCATTGAGTTTTTACCGAATTCTTCATAGAAATCTTTAACGTCAACAGTAGCACTAGCGTTTGCAAATTGAACTACCCAGTCAGTTGTAGATACAAAGATATCTGTTTTAGCAGTATTTAATTCAGCGTTTGAAATGATCCATTGAATTCTTGCAGGACCCCATGGAGCTTCTGTTGGGAATACATCCACAGTCATTTTCGCATTGAATTTGTCTTCTGCTTCTGCCCAAGCATCAATTTTAGCTTGTTTGTCTAAGCCAGCATATAAGTCTAAATGCGGATCATGCTCATGTGGAACATGAGGTGCAGTCATGATTTTAATTTCATAGTTATTCATGTTTGTGATTGGTGGTTCTGGAGCTAAAGGTAATACAGTGATTTCAATCATTCTATCTACTTCAAAGTCTGCATTTGAGTAAGCACGAATGTGAACTGTACCAGCTTTTTTACCAGTAACGATACCAGTTTGGCTAACTGTTGCAACTGATTCATCTAAAGATTCCCAAGTAACATTTTGAGAAACACCAATAGGTAATACTGATGCAACTAATGCGATTTGGTAACCTTCTTCTACTTTTGTTGCTCCATTAATTCTAATATCTTGAGGTTCTGTTTCAATTGGACCAACAGTTCCTTCTGTAACTGTAATATCAAATGTTGAAGTGATTGATGGGTCAGCAACTACTGTAGCAGTAATTGTAGCTTCACCAATAGCAACACCTGTAACTTTACCATTTAAGTCAACTGTTGCAACTTCAGTATTACTTGATGACCATGTAACTGATTGTACAGCACCATGAGTTCCAGCATCTTCATCTGCTTCTGGTAATACTTTAAAGTCTAATTGTAAACTTGTGTTAACACGGAATTCACTTCTAGAAGCTGAAATTTCAACTCCAGTTGGATCTTCATAAACAATCGGCTCAACAATTTGAATTGTAGCCGTTCTAGCCATTCTATTATTCACTGTTGATGTTGCAGTAATATCTACAAGCCCAGCAGAAAGTGCTTTTACAAGCCCTGTTTCACTTACAGTTGCAATAGTCTCATCTGAAGATGTCCAAACAACAGTTTGAGGTGCTTCAGCAGGACCAATTACAGCTTTTAGTTGTACTTCTTGACCAACATCAAGTGTTTCAACACTATCTTCAATTGTAACTGATCTAACAGCTACTTCATTATCATCTGGTCCTTTATCGCCATCACAGCCATATAAAACCAATGCCAATACAAAGATAAGCATAAATGCTATCCATTTTTTCATTTTTTTCCTCCTCTAATATTTTGAGATTAACTCTCAGGGTTACTTTCCCTTGTGAAAGGGGTTACATATGTATTATACAATAATATGACTTTTATTGCAACAAAAAAATCATATTAGTTGTATACAATTTATGTAAAAAATGTAATATTATCCAATCCTACTTTGTAAGCAATTTCCCTGCCTCTTCATCTATTATAACAATTACATCCCTATGTTTTTTTAATATAGATGCTGGGAAATTTTCTGTAATTTCACCTTCAACTAATTTTTTAACAGCTTCTTGCTTAGAAGCACCTGATGCTAGCAGTAAAATTTGCTTTGCATTCATAATATTTTTAATTCCCATAGTAATAGCATGACGTGGCACTTCATCAATTGAGTTAAAGAATCTTGCATTGTCTTGTCTAGTTTTTTCTGCTAATTCAACAATAAAAGTTTCTTGATCAAAAGATGTTCCCGGTTCATTAAATCCAATATGCCCATTCCCACCAATACCTAGTAATTGTAGATCAATAGATGTACTATTCAATTTGTCATTATACTCTTTCGCAAGAACTTCTAAATCTGCACCTACAGAAGAAGGCATATTAATATTTTCCTCTTGCATATCTACATGATCAAATAAGTTTTTATGCATAAATGTATAATAACTTTCACTATGCTCTCTAGGAAGTTCACAGTATTCATCCAAATTATAAGATTTAATATTCTTAAATGATATCTCTTTATTTTGATACATCTTGATTAAATTCTTATATGTACCTATTGGAGTACTTCCTGTTGCCAGTCCTAAAACAGCACCATTTTTTTCTTTCATTAAACCAGCAATTATTTCACTTGCCTTTTGGCTTAATTCTTCATAATTTTTAACTTTAATTACTTTCATTTGCTTCACCTCACAATTTTATTGAAAGCTTTCCTTTAGCTTCATTTTCTCCTTTTAACACTTTACTCAAAGAAAACAAAGCTTCTCTTGTAGCCTCATATATACAAATATAAGATTTACACCCTTCTAATTTTAAAACATCATATGGACTTCTTAAACTCACTACAGTAACTTTATCTTTATTTAATAAATTAAATAATTCAACTTGATAATCGTTATCAGTCACATTGTAAGTTGCCAAAATTATTTTATCATAGTTTTCTTGAATATCTTCTATAAGTGAGAAATTAAGTTTTTCTTTATCATAAATAATTTCTTTTACACCTAAGAACTTATTTAATGTTTCATATTCTTGATTTTCATTATCTACTAAACTAAATACATTAATTTTAGGAAACAAAAGTAAGACTATATCTTCAGGTGTAAGAGGTAATTGTTGATTATCTCTTACTAAAGTTATACTCCTATCTTGTAAATAACTAGCAATTTCATTGTTTTTTCTCAAGCCAATTTTTCCTAAATCAATTTTATTAGTTGCATATTTTTTCTTATAATTTAGAATCTTCTCTACAGACCTATTAATTCTATCGATTCCAATTCTTCCGTTTTCAACCAAGTTTAAGAAAGTATTATAAATAAATCTTTGTTCAGAAATATCTGCTCTACCACAAAAAATCAATATGTCATTTCCGGCATTAATACCATTATACACAATTTCTTCGATTGTAAATTTATTATAAATAGCACCCATAGTTAAACTATCAGTTACAATAAGTCCTTCAAACCCTAGTTTTTCAATTAGAAAATCATTAATAATTTTCTTAGAAAGACTCGAAGGATAAACATCATCTAACTCTTTATAAAGAATGTGAGACATCATAATCCCATCAATACCATTATTAATAGCATTTTGAAAAGGAATAATTTCACAGTTCATAATATCTTTTAAACTAGATTCAACAACTGGTAGTCCAATATGAGAATCAACACTTGTATTACCATGCCCCGGAAAATGTTTCATAGTAGGAAGTATTCCTCCTGCTTGAAAACCACTGAATGCAGCTTGACTATGTTTTGCAACCACTTCTGCTTCATCTGAATAACTTCTAGAATTAATTACAGGGTTTTTCGGGTTATTATTTATATCCCCAACCGGTGCAAAATTTATATTAAAACCAAGATGTTTAAGATCCTCACCAACTGCTTTAGTTATCTCAAAAATTTTTGACGAATCACTGCTAGCAAGAGCCATAGCCCCAGGCAATGGAGTGATTCCGCTCATAACTCTCAAGACTGGACCTCCTTCTTGATCAAGGCCGATAAACATAGGTAGTTTTGTTTTGCTTTGAATTGTTTTATTTAATGTGGAAATCTGATCTACATTTTTTATATTTCTAGCAAAAGCGATAACTCCACCAAGATTTAATTCATTGATAAATGTATCTAATTGCTCATTATATGTTGTACCACGAAAAGCAAACATCAACATTTGACCAATTTTTTCTTTTAAACTTAATTTATTTATATCCATATAATACCTCAAGAAATTAAGGCGCAACATACGTAGCGCCTTATTTTATTATCCAACTATACCTGTTCTTTCAATACTTTCAACAAATAATTTTTGGAAGAATAAGTATCCAATTAAAACAGGCAGCATCATTAGAAGTGCAGCAGTATTCGAAATAAGTCCATGGAATAGAGTATTTTGACGAATAGATTCGTCTGTTAACTCTTGGAAATATTCCAAGCCACTTGTAGACCAACCGGAAATAATCGTAAATAACCTTTCTGTTCCCCCAGCTAATCTTGTAGATAAAACTGAGAATCCACCTTCTGAATAAGCGAATAAATTAGAGAAGTAATAATCATTCCATTGCCATACAAATGAGAATAAGGATACAGTAACTATAGCACCTCTGGCATTTGGTAGCATTACACTCCAGAATGTCCTAAATACTCCAGCACCATCCACTTGTGCACTTTCTTCTAATTCAGGCGGTAATCCTCTAAAGAATTGCCTAAATAGATAGATAAATATTGCCGACCTAATACCCATACCAAATGCAGACATTATAAATATCGCAAGAGCATTACCAATTAATTTAATCCCAAAGAACCCTGTATTACTAAAGAACAATGTTCTAGCAACATGAAGAGTTTCATTAGGTATAACTAATGTGAATAATGTAACGATGAACAAGATTTCACTACCTTTAAATTTAAGTCTTGCAAAAGCATAACCAACTAATCCAGCAGAGACAACTTGTAGTACCATTACAATAGCAGATACAAGAATGGTATTCCAAACTGTAACACCAAAATCAAGTAACTTCATTGCAATTTGAATATTTAAAATACTAAATTCTGACGGAATCCAAACAACTTGTGGATCCGCAATAGTATTAGGATGACGGAATGCAAATGATAATTTTTGGAATATAGGTAGAAGTATAACAAATACTAAACCAATTAAAAGCAATGTTCTTACAACAGATCCTGTAAAGAATAAAGTTCTTGATGCCCTTACACGTTTCTTTGTAGGATTGTTCCAATCACTCTTAAAATTCTGATAATTATCTTTAAATTTTTGTTTCATAGTTATTTTATTATTCGTCATAATAGAACACCAACTTCGATAGTCCAAATAGAACTAATGCAATTATTATTATCGACGATAGAGCAAATAGAAGTGACATCGATGCATGAATACCATAATTCGATACTACTCCTAATCCTGTAGCTAAATCACGAACACCTGCAGTTGAAAATACATTTATTGTAGTTAATAATTCACTTCGTAAGAAGGAGTCTACAACGGTATAAACACCTGCGGTAAGCATCAGAGGTGAAACCATCGGGAAAGTAATCTTCCAGAAAATTTCATATTGAGTTGCACCCTCAATTTTTGCAGCCTCATATAGATGCTTTGGTACGGATTGAATACCCGCTAAGAAAATTAATATTTGAACACCAGAATATGATATTACATCATATATTTGGGAAGTCATGCCACCAAGGAAGGTTGCAACAGTTTGAGGAAGATTAGCTTCTAATAAGAAGTCCATCATATTAAACCCTTGAGTAAATATAGAGTTTTGTGATGCTTCCATCGTACTTGCAAGTTGTGCTCCTGTAGCCATCGCTACATCAACCGCTTGTGAGTTAAATATAACCGGCATAAAGAATACAGCACGAACAAATGCACGACCTTTAAATTTAGAATTTAATAATACCGCAATAATTAAACTAAAAATTAAAATAAATATTACATTAAAGATTGTTCCAGTAAAAGCATTGAATAAAGATGTAGAGAAAGTAGAGTGTTCTTTTAAGATATATCTAAAGTTATCTAATCCAATCCACTCAGTAGCTACACCGATATGCTCTAATGTAGAAGTGTTTGTTCTTAAGTTTTCAACTCTTGAGAAACTATATATTAATGTAATAAAGAAGGGAATTAAGAAAAAGTAAATTAAACCGATGATTAGTGCAATTGTAAATGCAAATCCCCAAGCCGATTGTCTTTTTCTATAAGTCCAATCCGCAGTTACCTTACGCGGATAATATAATAATCCATCAGCAACTTTCTTGAAAAACTTAAGAATACCAAGTTTTTCAAGTAAAGCTACTAACTTCTTAAAAACAAACTTAACGCCTGCTGTTAAAGAAGACCATAATTTAGCGAATAATTCTTTAATTTTAGTCATTTATAGCCTCCTTCGTTACAACAAACCAATTAGGTTTAACAGTTAAACCTGTATTGAAATCATTGTAGTAAGTATCAGTATAGTTAATTACTATAGTTAATCCATTATTGTATTTAACTTCAAATACATCATCTCTTAAAATTCTATGACTAACTAATCTAGATTCATGAATACCAATATCATCTAGGATTGTATTCATTCTAATAATATCATTTTTACTATTTACATAGTAAGCTTCATAGTACATAGTATAATCAGTCTTTAATAAAATCTTAGGATCCGATGCAGTAAGCATAAATTGTAAGTTAGAACCTGTTTCAAGTGATTTTAATAAGAACCAATTTGAATCATGTTCACTATCGTAGTTAACTGCAGGGCCAGCATAATCAAACAATCCACTAACTACTAATTGATAGAATGGAATTGAATAATCATAGTACCCAAGTAAAGTCGATTGTACTGGAACATCAACTGCAAAATCAACATATTTAAGTGCATAATCATAAGGAGCTGACATCATTACTGAATCTAATCTTCCTTGTAAATTACCAAGCACTTGTTGTTGATATTGTAACCCTCTTTCTGCATAAGTAATTCTTGTTCTTGAGTAATCACCAACAGTAACATTCCCTAAGTCACTTAGATAAGCAGATGTTAGGCCTAACTTTTCATAACCTTTAAGGTAACTATTAGCATAAGAATTATAATAAACAGGCGATAGCATTGTAACAGGCTCGATTGTATCACTAGCTCTTCTAGTAGCTAAGTCAAATTCACGATGTTGTGCATATGTACTACCTACACCTTTAGCAGTATATTTCATATTACCAAAGCTGTAATCATAACCCTTATTACTTGTTATTCTAACTTCTGGATATAAGTTAATTTCATTTTCTTCTAGGAATTGTTTAAAGGATCTAATACCTTTTGCATCTCCTAATACTTTTGATACTTTAACATTATTTGTAGCTCTAGGTTCCATAGCATCACGAGTCCATCCCGTGTAAGCAACTGAGAATCCATTTACTCCTTCAGCTTGTAATTCTTCGATAATATTTCTAGCTTGATCAAATGTAGTTAATGAATATTCTACATTATGAGCTATACCGAATGATACTTCACGTTTTTCAAACGCACCTAAGAAGTTAAGCGCTAATACATTATGTTTAGTAGTATCTTTTTTCTCTTGTAAATCGTATTTATCGATTAAGTAATCTCTATACTTACCTGCAAGAGTTACATATTCGATATTGTTATTTTCATCAACAAATTCAGATTCATCTAAGAATTGATAAATATAACTAAAGTCAGTTGTAGATCTCGCTTGGGACCATTTTGTAAATGCTGTACGAGAACTCCCTACATAAACTTCTTCTCTTTCACGCATTATTGCAGTAAAGTATGCAAAGTTTCTAGATGTCGGAGTATTTCTCTTAAAGTTTGCATAAATAGATGATTGACTTGCTCCTTGATCAACAATAGCAAGAACACCTTTTCTATTTGTTTGGTCTAAGAAACCATACATACCGAACATTAATTTTTCATTAGAAGAATTTTCTTGTGATCTATCAAATGTGAACGCTTTGTCTGGACCATAAATTCTCTTTTCAGTAGCAGGATATCCTAAAGCAGCTTTTGGACTGTTAAAGTTGATAATTGCACCACTACCATCAGGGATAATTATTTGACCCTTACTATTGCTATCGGCATTTGTTGTGAAGTATGGTAATACTTCAAATCTTGAAATTTTTAAATCATGTGAATATTTTGTTCTCTTACCTTCAGCATCAACATAATCTTTTCCTAAACCTTCTAAAACGGAATTATCAAGAATAGTTGTTTTCATACCTTCATCAGTAAGTACAAATCTCATTGCAATTTGGAAAATTGGAGGAGTTGCCTCAGATTCAATTCCATATTGTTCATTTTGGGCGTTTGCTAAATCTACTGTATATACATCTTGTACTGGTGTACCATCTTCATTATATAAGAAGTTACCATTTTCATCCTTAGCTTGGTAGCCGCCAACAGGAATTGATTTATCAGTACGAACAAATTCACCATCTTCTAAAACATATGATCTATAATTTCGCTTATCTACAAAATCATCATATAAACTAGTATTAACTTCAACCTTAAATGCAGTATCTTCATAGAACTTACCTTGATTTAGATAACCATAGAATACTCTACTTAAATCTTCATAATAAGAAACAGGTGTTTTAATTATTAATCTGTCTCCAATATTAATTCCAGGATATTGATCCACATAGTTTGCATAGTTTGCTTGAGTGATCGTAACTTGTGTTGCATTTTCATACAAGTAGTTAGGATCTAATTGTGTATTCATCTTATACATAAACTCATACATTTTTGTATTTTGTAGAGCACCAGTTGCTCTTCTTGTAAATGTAGGAGATAGGTTTTCAGTATTAAAACGCCAACCAGTTGTATAAGTAATGTCTGGATCGTTTTCATCTCTTTGTTGTAATATATAGTAGTTTACGAATAAACTTTCTAATGTAAATGAGTTTGCAAATGGGTTTGTGATACATGGTGATGCACCTTCAACATTTGCATCAACAGGGTTGAAATCAACTCCAGCTTTTAATTTTAAAATATTTGTTGTCTTTGGTAATTTAGTAATAGGATCTAAAACCTCATTACCATCTTCATCAAGCTTAATTTCAAGAATATCTGTTAAATCATATCTAGTAGGAATTAAGTCACCATTTTCATCTAGAGCTGTTGCTCCTGAATAGTTAGGCGTAACTGTTGCTAATTCATTTGATTCTAGATAATCAGCACATTCTTTACTCCAAGTATAAGCAAGATTAGAATACTCTAATGTGTTGTTATTTAAGATACTTGTTGAGTTAACTACAAATACTAAATTTCCTCTAAAGTATTCAAAGAAATGATTTCTATCAATCTTCTTAGGGAAGAATGTTTCATATACTGTAAAGTCACCAATTTCATAAAGTATTTCAATACCATTTTCGATATCAAACTTTATTTTATAATGTCTTTGTTTTTGACCTAATAATAAGTCTTCATAAGAAACAGAGTTTGCGAAAGTATTAAATGTAATAGAACTTTCTTTCGCATTTGAACCTACATATCTTAGTAATAAATTCGATCTTCCAGGACCTGTATTATCAGTTTTAACTGCACTATCATATGTAACTTCAAATTGTGCTAAATCATAATTAATGAATCCTTCACTAGTCTTATCTAATGGTGTAGCTAATTTGTAAGAATCATTAACACCAACAGTAACAATTGTAGTTTTTTCATCTAAAAACATTGTATATTTTTCATTTTGTGCAACAATTTTTGCACTATTTAATTTGTATTTTACAATATAAATGTTATTAGCTGAGTTCTTTTCATAAGTAGAAGGATCTAAATCCTTAACAGCATTATCCATTTCTAATTCTGTTTCATAAACAACGTAACGATTTCCGTCAGCATCATATTCACTATAGTCTAAGTAACCTTCGTATGAAAATTCCATATTGGAATCTCCCAATGCAGTTGCGCTTAGGCCCCCGAGGAAATATACCATTAAAGTAATTCCTATAACTAAAACAATTGCAAGAGTAAATATGTATCTAAATTTTAAAAACTTCATATTTTCTCCTTTCTACAAATATCTCAAAGATATTTCTCGGTAAATTGTATATACGAAACTATATACTTGTTGGAACAAGTCAAACGCTAATAGTAGTACGAATAATACAACTAGGATTGCTAAAACTGTTCCAGCGATTGATCCCAAACACTTTAAAACACCATATTCATGAATTGATATAAGTCCAAAGAATATTAGGTATCCTGTAAGGAATGTTCCTGCACCTATTATCAATCCATAAAATCCAACTTCTTCTACTGTAATTACATTTGAGAACACTAAGCCAATTGCTTCTGCCCAAATCATTGGGAAAACTGCATAACCGAGCATCATAAAGATTTCTCGCATTTTTCCTTTTCCATCAAATAAAGTTGTAATACTCCAATTCGATACTGTAAACAGAACAATCGGGAATAATACTAACCCTATTTCTCTCATTAAGTTTAATTCATCCGGATCATTTTGACTAACAGGGAAGCCTGTATATTGGAATTTAAGAACTCTAATTATAATAAGTATAATTATAAATACTATAGCTACAGACATTTTGCCTTGTTTTTCTCTCTTAAAGTAGTCATAACCTTTAATCGGATGCGCTAAGATAAACCCAGGGAATTTAAGGTAATGTTCACGAATATAGCTTAAAGCATTTTTAAATTTTTGCCAAAACGAAACTTGTGCTTTATTTTCAATTTTCATATTTTCATTCAAAGTCATCACCTACTCCATCGGGATTCGCTTTTTTAAACTTATAATTCTTATAAAATTTTAATCCATAAAGCCCAACAGCAAGTACTAGTACGACAGAAATAATTGGGGTAAAATATTTTTGAATTGTTTGGTCACGAGATAATTTATAAGCACGTGAATAATATCTTACATTATATCCGATTTGGAAATATTGCATTGCTTCTTCATATCTTTCCTCATTAAGAAGAGATTTCCCGATTCCTACATATGCATATTCATAGTTAGGATTTAATGCAACAACATTGTTCCATTCTCTACTTGCTTCAACTAAGTTACCTTCATAATGGTATTTAGTTGCTTTATTAATAACTTGCGCTATTTTTGTTGGTTGGAATTTTAAAACAGCTTGTTTCCCTTTATCTAGAACTAAAATGTTTTCTCCTTGATAACGAATTGCAACCGGATTATCGATATTTGTTAACTCATTACCTTTTCCAGCAGAAATATATAATAAGTTTCCTTCGTCATCATATGTAAATAAACGTCCAGTCTTAGCATCAGCAACAGTATATACACCATAATCATTTACAGCGATTGCTGAGAATCTTGAAGGCCCACGTACTGAAGCATCAGGACCTGTACGAATATAAACTAAATCTCCTTTAGGAACATCATAACCATTTCTTGTTAGAACATCATTTCCTGCAGGATTTATTCTTTTTATCATTGTAGAATCGTCTGTATCATTTATAGCACGTGATGTAGTATAAATGAATTCTTCTTTATCTATTGTTAAACTAGTAAATATTGTATTAAGAGTTGCTAACTGACCTTTTAATTGTTCGTCAGTCATAAATCTTCTTTGGAATATTTGCCAAAATGTTAAAGTTACATAGTTAACACCAACATAACTACTGAATTTCCCATCATAAGTCATTTGCATAATTCCTTCGTAAACACCTTCAGAAATTACAAACATTAATCCAGGACCATCAGTAACTACTCTAACCGGGTTAAATACTTTACCAGAGAAACTAGCATCAGTTGGGCTTGTAACTACTTGCACAACTTCATATGTTTTCGCATCAATTATGATAATTTGGTTATTGTTTTTATCAGGTAAATAAATAACATCTTGGAATTCTCCTTTCACTATAAATCCTCTTTCATCACGAACAGGACGTACAGCACGATAAACACCACTTAAGCCATTACCTTGAATGTAAAACTCTTCTTCACCTTCATAAGCTAGGAATTCTGAAATTGTCATTCCAGCTTTATCTAATCTTAGATATTCACTAAACGATCTAGATGTTGCAAGTCTTACTGAACCATCAGTATCATATTCCATCTTACTTGTTTTGATTGGAAGTATTTCTGCTTCTGTAAAGTTTTCTGGTCTGATTCTAAACTTATCTATTCTCTTTTGATAGTTCATATTCTCATCAAATATAAATAAATTATTTGATGCACTATCAACTACATAAATTACGTCTTTTTTGTTTCCAAATTCATCTTCTTCAGTATAGATAAATAAATCTTCTGGAGATTTAAATAATTGAACTGGTAATCTGTTTCCTTCTGGATCAACCCAAGAGTCACTAATAATTGTATAAATACCATCATTTGTAACTGAGAAACCAACAGATGAATAAATTGGTCTACCATCATGTGAATAAGTATAGCCAATTGCTGCATCAACATTTATTGTTGCTACACTAATCATCACCATAATAGCTAATATAAAATATTTATAATATTTTCTCATCTTCTATACACCTACTTCATACCTGAATGTGCCATTGTATCTAACATACTACTTTGAGAAATGATAAACATAATTACTGGCACTAAAACCATTATTAATCCAACAGCTGCTAAAGTACCTTGACGTGCAGGTCCAGCAGAAGCTATTTGGTTAAGGGCATAAGATAACATTTTGAAATCTTCACGATAGATATAAGTAGATCCATCTGCTGCCCATAAACTTTGGAAGTTTAAAATAATTAGAGTTAAAGATGCAGGTTTAACTAGTGGCATAATGATTGAACGATAGATTTTAAATTCGCTAGCACCATCAATTTTCGCAGATTCTATTAGCTCCATAGGAACATCTTGCATAAACTGCTTCATTAAGTATAATCCTAATGATGATGCAATTACAGGTAAAACAATAGCCCAATATGAATCTAAGAGCCCTAGCTGATTTAGAACCATATATTGTGGAATTGCTTGAACTGATCCAGGGAACATTAATGAGTATGTAACTAATCCCATAATGATTGTTGCTCCAGGAAGCTTATATTTTGCTAATGGATAAGCACACATTGAAGCTATAAATAAATGTCCCACAGTTCCTAAAACTGTAACTAGAATTGTATTAAAGAAATATCTCGAGAATGGTACTAAAGATGTACCAAGCACTACCCCTAGATCTCTAAAGTTATCTAATGTAGGGTTTTGTACAAGGAATCTCGGAGGGTATTCAAAGATTTCATTTAATGGTTTAAATGCATTACTTACAATTAAAACCATAGGAAGAATACTAATAAAACCAGCAGCTGCTAGGAATATAAATAAGAATATATCCCCAGCTTTTGATCTATTAAGTCTCTTTTGTTTTTTTGACTTTTGATAAACTTTGAATGCTGATATTTCCGCAAAAGGTCTAGAATCTAGTGCTTTTGACTTCTTCTCATTACGAATTTGCTTCTTGGTTTTTTCAAGATGTTGTGTCGTTTCTTCATTCAACATTTCTTCTCTTGATCTATTCACTATGATCCCACCTTTCTAATTAATTTGTTAATTATATTTTTAAGCAATATACCTGATACAAACAGGATTGTTGCGATTGCGGAAGCATAACCCATTTCATAACGGATATGTCCGTAGTCTTGTAAGTGGTTAACAATTGTATGCCCCGCATATTGAACAGATGGGAAACCTGCTAGAGCTGTAGTAACAGCACCAACACCAAGTGCACCACTTATTTGAATAACAGCCGCAAATATTAAGATACTCTTCATATTTGGAAGTGTTATATACCATAATTCTTGCCAACGGTTCTTAATACCATCAACTGCTGCTGCCTCGTATTGATTTTTATCAATACCTTTTAATCCAGCGATTAATGATAAGAAGTTAACACCTAAACTCATCCATAATTGAACTAATATAACAATTGGTAAAATATAAGCAGCGTCTTGTAACCATGTAATCGGTTCACTAATTAATCCCCAATTGATTAAATATGCATTTGCAAAGCCATAATAGTCACTTGCAAAGATCAAGGCCCAAATCGCAACAGCTCCACCAGCAAGTGAAGGTGCATAGAATACTAAGGTTATTATCGCTCTTAATTTTTGTGGTAACTCATTAATTAACCAAGCAAACACGAAGGCTATAATATAACCAAGCGGACCTGTTATAACAGCAATTATTAATGTGTTTTTAACAGCAGTAATAAATATCGGGTCATTTAAAAATAAATCTAAATAGTTATCCCAGCCAACCCATCTAGGGGATTCTAGCATATTAAAGTAAGTAAATCCTAAAAGGAAACTCATTACAACTGGTGCAATTGTAAATGCTAAGAATAGTAAAAGGTATGGAGTCATCATCGCATATAGCGATTTATTTAAATAAAATTTACGACGCCAAGGTTTTTTTCTACTCCATTGATCAAATTTGCGATCCTGTTTTTCGAAGTATTTCCTTAGAGAAAATTTGCTTTTTATATTTGTATTTTGTTCCATATTTACTTCTCCCTAATTCTCTAATCCGAATTCGGATCTCTTCTTAGATATTTCAGCATTTATGAATAATATATATTCTTGAAGTGTTTCACGCGGATTTGCATCACTGTTAACAACTTCACGGAATGCATTTTCAATATTACGTCCAGTGTAATATCCACCTGGTACTTCAGGAACACCAACACTCTTTTCCCATTGAGGTATTAAAACGTTTTGTTCTTGTCTAGTCCAAGCTAAGTTTTTAAACGCCATTACATTTGCTGTATTATGACGAGCAGCAGCACCTAAAATAGATTCAAGTTCTGTTGCATATAATGTTTGAGTTTCTTGTGATACCCACCATCTCATGAAGTCCCATGAAGCAACTGGATCATCAGCATTTTTCATCATAACTGTTGCACTACCAAATGCAGAACCATTATTATTAATGTTTCCAAATTCATCCATAGTTCCAGGTAATTCCGCAAATGCCCATTTACCAGCAATTTCTGGTGCGAATACTGTAATTGTGTTAAACATATCATATGATGCAATTCCAATTGGAGTTTCACCAGTCTTGAAACGGTTAACAAAACTTGCAGCTAGTGGGAATGAATAGTCTGTATAATATTTAGTCCATTGTTCAAAAGCAATCATTGCTTCTTCAGAATCAAAGTTAGACTCTTTATTGTCATTCTTATAGAATGTTCCATTTCTTTGATATAACATAGTCGCAAATATTGGGTTAACAACACTTGATGCACCAGATACAGAGATTGGTAAATAGAACTGTAAGTTAGAAATAGATAATTCTCTAACTAAACTAGTTACTTGATTCCAAGTTTCTGGTACTTCCCAGTTTCTATCTTCAAATATATCTGTACGATAGAACATTACAAGGAAGCTTTGTGTATTTGGAAGTGCATAATATCCACCATCAAATTCATAAGGTACCATTGCACTTTCAAAGAATAGATATTGATTATTTGGATCATTTAATCTACCTTCGTTATAATCAATACCAGACTCACATAAGCCTTTACTAGCATTAGTTGGTGAACAGATTCCTGTAACTTCATAGAATTCATCAAATACAGAAATATCCATAATAGCATTACGCATAGCATAGTTAACTGGTAATCCATTATCAACATTGATTGCAACATCAGGTCCAGTACCAGCTAATGTAGATGGTAGTAGTACATGCGGTGCAACTACTTTTAATTTAATATTTGTTGTTGGTCTGCCATCTTCAGCTAAGAATGTCGCAAAACTATTTGATATTAATGTACTAATAGCATTAGCTTGTTCACGACCAGCAGCTAAACTAGTTAAGAACCAAACTTCTACTTCTCTTTCTGCATCTTCAACTTGTAATACACCAATTGATTCATAGTCAAAGAAGAATGATCTAAAGAATCCTCTTATTCCAAACCAAGTGCTTGCGAAGAAATTCGCATTAGCTTTTGGTAATTGATCTACATCTGAATAAATATAAATAGATTCAATTTGTAATGGTTGACTTCTTACTTCACTAATCCAATTTCCAAGTGCTGAAATATTATTTGCGAAGTCTTTTAGTCTTTCGGTAATTGTTCTTGGTTTATCAATCATTTGTGTTAATTGAAGAATCATTTTATCAAGAACTGCTTCTTTATCACTCTTATCGCCCGAGATTGAAATTACTTCATCTCTTACATCAATTAAGATTGCTCTTGCAGCTTCAAAAGTTTCAATTGTTCCATGAACTCTTGCATTAGGTCCATACAAATAATAATCTTGGTATGGATCCGGGCTAACTGTTGTAATTGCGATAATTCGTAAATATAATTCATTCAATAAATCTATTGATTCTTGAACTCTACTAATTGGTGATGCATATTCACCTAAAGTAGATTCTAAAGTAATCGTATTAGTTACTCCACCTTCTAGATAGAATAAGAACTCTTCTTCTTCATTACCTAATGATACCATTCTATAATCAGTACTATGATTGAATGTAGCAGCATTAGCTTCTGAGAATGGGATCTCGCCATTAATATAAATTCTTCTAGTTGAGAACATTCCTCTAGCGGAATCTTGTTTTGCTCTTAAAGCAATTTTATATAGTCCGCTTTCATAACCTTCCATATCTATATTCCAAGTAATAGCATCTCCTGGAGTAGTCCATTTAGTTCCCCCAATAGCATTAAGTTTAATTCTAACTGGGTCAACTGGATAGTTGTTCGGATCTGTTCTATCACTAATTGCATATAGAGTTGGTGATGTTCTTTCGCTAGATAATTGGCCTTCTAATTTAATAGGTGCAGCTAATTCTTTAACACCTTTATCTTTATGTAATTCGTAATACTCAGCATAAGTTAATTCTTCTTTGAAAGATGTAATACCAATAGAAACAATTGCCATTGATTCACGAATTGATTCTAAAGTAAGTGTATTTTCACCAGCAGTAAAATAAATTAGATAAGGATTTAAAACATAACCAGATTCATCACGGATGAATGCTCTTCTTTGTTCATCTAAAATTTCTACTTGAGATGGTTTCATATCATTTCCCATTTGATCTTGAACGATATCATCTTTATCAGTCCAATAACGTGGGAACTTAACATTGTTTAAATCATCATATTGAACTTCATGTGGAGTTGTTTGAGTATCATCAATTGGTTGATTAACAATAACTCTTCTTTCAATATCTGCTCCACCTTGTTTAATTGGGAAGTAATCAATATAAACATTATATAAACCAGTAGTAGGAACATTAAATGTCCATGTTGCAAATCCATAATCTGATGTTTCTAAAACATCAACTTCATTTCCTTCTTTACCATATTGTCCAAACACTGGATTAAATCCATCTGAGTTAGGACTAATTTGAGCATCAACACCTCTAATAATAATATCCTCTTCTAACTGTGGAAGTGTTAACTCAGAAAAGTTTAGTTCATAATCATCTAGAGCATCCGCAGGTTTTCCTGATCTAATTTTCAAGAAATCTTCATAACTACCTCTAGGAATATACTCCACTGGAGTTTTACTATTAGATAATACTTGGTCACTACCAAAACTACTAATAATTCCCGCAATTATAAATCCAGCTAATGCAAAAACGATTAATAATAATACGCCTCTTTTTATCATCTTAGCGTTAATATTTATTTTACGCTTCATCTATTGCACCTCTTTAATATAATTTATTGTTTTCTCTGCAAATAAAATAAATCTTTCAAGATAAGCAAGGCTAACATCAAGATCACTATACTTATTACGTGCTAGCCATAATCTCTTTTGTTCGCTAATTAATTTATCTTTTGAATTTATTATTTCTTCTAATAAAGCAATCCTTTGGTCTTTAGTTAATTCACTATTAAATGAATGATTTAATTTATCAATCAATTTAACTAAAAATGCAGATTGTTTTAATTCATCTTTTATTAATTGTCCTTCATTAATTTTCATATCAGTAAGATCAAGTTCATATATTCTTTCATCTAAGAACCTCATCATCAACTCATATTTTTCTTTACTTAAAATACTATGCTTTGTTCTTTCGTGATAATAGTTGTAAGGATCACTTTCATTAACAGCATGTGTTGCCCACATAAATGTATGGAAAGCTACTGTACCATTACTTCTATAATCATTGTAATAACGATAATAGTTACCAAGTTCAAACACTACATCAGCCATAATTTTCTTAGAATCTTTGAATATATATTTATTTAAATATTCATGTAAGCTAAAGAATGTTCCTTCTCTAACTCGCCAACTCATTAATCCAGAAAAAATTAAAGGAGCATAACTAATTGGTAGAAATTGTAAATGGCCAAAATCTCCCCAATCCGTAACTATAACTCCCTCTCCCCCATGAACACGCGTATAAACACATGCATTTTGTATATTTTCCCACCAATCATTTGTTCTTCCTAGGAAACTACACCAACTAGTTGTTGCAGGAGCAGCTAAGAATTTAATCTTCAAATCACTTAATTGTTTTAAATGTCTGTTGAATGGATAATTCGCATCATATCCCCAATCAATAAATAACATATCTTTTGGTAATCTATGCAATACTTCAGGATGATGAATTAATACATCACCCCAAATCATTGGTGTTTTATTGTATTTTTTGATTTCCTCAATTGCTTTTAGAGCAAAATCAATATATACATTACCAAGACCATCTTTTTCAACAGCTTCTTTAGACTTTCCTTTTCCTAATTCAAAAGGCTCATCAAAGTTCATATTGAAGTATTTAGAGTTACTTATCGGTAACATATCTTTATAAAGTTGCTTTACTAATTCTAAAGATTTTGGATCAAGAGGATTTAAAGTGGAAGCTTTTCTTTGCCTTCCCCACAAAAAGATTCCCTCAGGAACTTCAGCTAAATCTTTAAACTCATCTTTTTCTAACCACTTAGCCATATGACCAAATCCATTTTGATTTGGAACTAAATCGACCATATGTACAGCAGCATATTTTTCAATCTCTTGATATTCTTCTACCGAGATAAAATTATTATCTTCTAAATATCTAGAGAATGAAGGATAACCAAAACTAAATCCTTCTACATATAATTCCAAGTGATTCATTTTCACATCACTCATTAAATCAATTATATGTTTTACAGTTTCAACCGTTGGTACCTTATCCCTACTTATATCCATCATAAATCCCCTAATTTTTAAATCAGGTTCATCAGATAAATCTAAATACCTAATTCTACCACCAGCTTGGAGTAAAATTTGTTTCAGTGTCACAGCGCCATAAAAAGCACCATTTTCTTGACTGTAGAAAATAGTGACACCACTTTCGTCTACATTTATTTTATAAGCTTCTACTCCTAAACTTTCGTCTTTAATAAACTTTAACTGTGCAGTTTCTGCACTTCCATTTTTAATCTTTAGCGTTTTCTTTAAAAAATTAAAAACGTTTACTAAATCTTCTTGAAAAAAAACAACATTTTCTTCCTCAAAAACAAAAAACCCATCCTTGAGTATTTGTTGTTTCACATTCGGGAAAAGTCTATACATATCATTTCTCCTAATCTTTTTCTTAGATGATGAATTTACATTCTTCACCATTTTATCTTTCTTATTATTATACAACAAATGGGCACCTTTTTCAAGGTGTTATTTATATTTATTTCCCCTATTTCCAATAATAAAAAGCCTTCCCTTGACAAAGAAAGGCTATCTTTTTATAATTTAAATTTCTTTAGCTGGTTTCGTCCACAATTTTTTAAGTTTTTCTCTTGCTTCAACTAATGAAGCAGGTTCTGACTTAACTAAATCACGGTAAGTAAAGAAAACAACTCCAAGAACATTATCATAATTTTGGTTTACTTTTAGTTGATTTATAATTTCTTCACTATTACTCCAGTTACCTTCTGTAGAATAACGATATAATCCTTGGCCCATATATAATTTCACATTTGTTTCTTTAGAAACTCTTGCCCAAAACTCAGCCAAGTCAGCGTATTTCACAAGTTCAAATACTGTACCATCCGTTGCAGTCTTCCAATAATCAAGCTCGAAATAGTTTTGAGGAACTATATAATCAATCCAGCCTTCCTTCATCCATAAGTATACATCTGCAAATAAGCCAGTATAGCAGTTATAACATGAATGATGATTGTTTGAACCAAATTCCCAAGATGATTCACTTTTTTCTGTAAAGTATTTAGAATTAGTACGATAAATTCCAAATGGTGAAATTCCAAACTCAACTTTTCTTGGAAGTTCTTTTAATTTATCATTCATTTTCTTAATTAAGTTATCTACATTATTTCTTCTAAAATCACTTAATTTACTAAAACCAGAATTTTTAAACTTCTCTTCTTCATTGGGATCTCTAATAGCTTCATATGGATAGAAATAATCATCCATATGGATTGCTTTCACATCATATTTAAGGGCTATTTCATATGCAACTTCCGCAACAAAGTCTTGGACTTCGCTACTTGCAGGATCTAAGATAAGTTTATCTAAAACTGTTTCTATTACTAAGTCAGGACGGCGTCTTGCAAAGTTTTTCGGATCTAAGCTATTAATATATTCATCTTTAGTCATACTTAAATCAGTAAACTTTTGTGTAGATACTCTATAAGGATTTAACCAAGCATGAACAGTTATGTTTTCTTTTTTTGCTTCTTCAATGAAAAACTCAAAAACATCAAATCCCGGATATTTTCCTTCTTCTCCAGTTATAAATCTACTCCACGGTGCTAAGTCAGATTCATATAGTGCATCATTAGCTGGACGCACTTGAAAAACAACTGTATTAAAATTATATTCCTTAACTTTCTTAATTACACCAAGTAAATATGCCTTATAACTATCCACATCTTCAATTTTTGGTAAGTCAATATTTCCTACTGTCGAGAACCAAACCCCGCGTAACTCCTCATCTTTTTCTACATAGTCACCTACCATGACTTCCTTTTCAGACTGGAAATAAGTAATATTTCCTTCACTCAAAAATCTCTTAATCGGTTTCATACATTTCCTCCAAAATTGTTATTGTTTTCTTCCCAGCATCAAGTTCAACCTCTAAACCAATAGGCAAACTTATAAATGGTAAATCATGTCCAGAAGCAAAATTATAGATAATCGGTTTATTTAAATCACCAAAATATTGCTCTATTAAATCAAGATAACCCCAAGAATCTACATCGCTACTTTCACAATTAGTAAAGTAACCAAAGACAAAGCCTTTCGCTTTTTCTAAAGATTTAGATAGTCTTAAGCTAGATAAATATCTATCTATTGCATATGGTTTTTCATCAACTTCTTCAATAAAAACTATTTTGTCACTAAAGTCAATTTCATAAGGTGTACCTATTAAGTTATTAATTAGACTTAGATTTCCACCAACTAATTTCCCTCTTGCAACCCCATTAGTTAAGGTTATAGAGTCATCTTTAGGGTTTTTTAAGACTCTATTTAATTGTTTAGAAAATAGAACTTCATAAAAATCATTTATTGATTCTTGATCGAATTCTTCCTTCCCCAAATATATTCCAACAGGTCCGTGCAATGTAGGGATATCAGTTAATTTATTAATCGAATTAAGCAGAACTGTTATATCAGAAAAGCCGATTAATAATTTAGGGTTAGCTTTAATAACATCATAATCAAGTCTATCAACAATTCTGCTACAACCATAGCCACCAAGCATTGCAAGAATTATTTTAACTTCACTATCTTTAAACATGGCCATTAAATCGCTTGCTCGCTCTTCATCACTACCACCTAAATAAGCCACTTTCTTGCCTATAGTTATCCCATATTTATACTTTAAGCCAAAACCAGTTAATCTTTCCTCTAAGAGTTTAATCCTCTTACTATCTAAAGAAATACTACCAGCAGGACATACAATACCAACCGTATCTCCTGCTTTTAATTTCTTGAGTTTCATTTTATTTTAATTCTTTTCTTAAAACTGCAAATGATTGAACTAATCTCATTCCAGCATATAAATAAATATTTCTAGCAGGGTTTTCACTACCTGTAAATAATGTCATGAATTTCGCATTATTTTCTTTTGATTTATGACATAACATACAAAATAGGCTCTTACCCAAACCACGGCCTTGTGTTTTTGGATGAACACCAATTCCACCAAGATATCCTCTTCCACTTTCTTGAGTAAATACTGGTCCAGTCCAACCTAAAATTTCACCGTCTTTTTGAACAATCAACATCGGATCTGGTTTTTCTTTACTTAGATTGTGTTTCACAACACTTCTCCAACCTTCATTTTTTAAAGCATCAAATAATTCATCAAATCCATAATGTAATTTTGAATCATAGAAAGTTATAGTATAACCTTCTTCGCCATTTTTCTTTAAGTTTTCAACAACCTTATCAGGTAATTCATACTTAGATAAATCTAGGTGATATGCATCTTGTTGTCCATTTACATTATAGCCATTATTCATTAATAAGAAATAATATGGTGTATTAACTGGAACTGCAGGAGCACCTGGATGTTCATGTTTATCCCATCCTGGAACATGCCATTCTAAATTAATTGGATTAAAGAATAAATTTCTAATCACAGTTTTTCCAACACTCTTTAAATAAACTTCTAAAGCAAGTAGAATTTTCGTTCCAATACCTCTACGCCAATAATCCTTAGCAACAGCAACACATGTAATATAACCAGGTGTAGCACTTGGTTCTTTATCACCATTATTAAAAGTAGCATTACCAAAACCAACTACTTTTCCATCAACAACAGCAACAAGCATTCCATCTTCTTTATAGTGTGGGTTTTGGAAAAACTTTGCACTAAAAGATTCTTTTGAAAAAGGCGAAAAAATTGCATAAGGAACAACTGAAGTATTCCATAAATTAATCACTTCGTCTAACATTGAGGTTTCAAATTTCTTAATTTCCATTTTATTTTCTCCTTATTTTTTATAGCCTTCAAAATGGCTGATTATATAATTACCTAACTTCGCTCTAAAAGGTATTATTTTAATATTGTCTCTTGTTGGATGAACTCTATTTGCTAACATTGTAAATCCTATTTTGTTTTTCCTATCAATAAAAATGTTTGTTCCAGTATAACCCGTATGATGGATAGTTTCACAACTTGCGAGATCACCACAAGATGGATAAGATCCACCTATTATCCAACCAATTGATCTTTTTTCGTTATTTAATGATAAACCATTTTTCTCTTCAACTTGTGGTGTAAACAATTTATCAATACTTGCTTTTGATAAAAATCTCTTACCATTATAGATTCCATCATTTAAAATCATTTTAATAAAATTACTTAAATCCCTAACTGTAGAAAATACACCGGCATGTCCAGCAATACCATCTAAGATATATGCTTTTTCATCATGAACTTTTCCTCTTAAATAACCTTTATATAATTCATCATCACGCATTTCAGTTGGTGCACACCTATCTAAATCAGCAGGATTATATGCTGTATCAACCATATCAAGTGGTTCAAATATATTTTTCTTTGCAAATTCTGCTAAACTCATACCACTTACTTTTTCAATAATGAAACCTAAAAGCATAAAACCAATATCTGAATAAATTAATTTACTATTAGTTTCATAAACTAAATCAGCTTGATAGATCTGATTTAAAAGTTCATCTTTACTTCTTATTTTACTTGCAGCTATTACATCTGCTTTTAAGCCAGAAGTATGAGTTACTAAATCCCAAACAGTTATATTTCTAAATCTAAATCTTGGTAAATAACTACTTACAGAGTCATATAAGCGTAGTTTCCCTTGTTCTAATAAAAGCATAATACAAGTTACTGTACTTACAACCTTAGAGACACTTGCAAGATCATAAATTGTATCTAGATTATTAGTAGTATATTCAATATGACTTTTTAACCCTAAACTTCCATAATATTCCTTATCTGCAACTAAATAATAATTAGCTCCAGGAAAGGCACCATCTGCAATTGCTTCTTCAATTAACTTCTCTAAATCCTTTATCATTTTGCACCTCTTAATTTTATAAAATGTCTAGAATATCTATTTACAAAGTTTGTATAACAGATTTTATTAATATCTTCATTACTATATCCACGTTTAACTAAGCCATCAATTATTCTATAAGCAAGTGGAGCACTTCCTACATCAACTATATTTGAATTTGGAAAATCATCTGATAAATAATCCATAAAATCAAAACCAAACATTACATGGTCAATGTCCATTATTTTAACAGCTTCATCTACATGGTTTAAGAAATGTTCTAAGTCTTGTTTTTCTTCATTTTTAGAAACAAAGTTTTTAGCTAAAGTTAAACCAAATAAGCCATCAGCTTTCCTTAACGCTTGCATTTGCTCAGTTGTTAGATTACGGCGATGGTCACAAATCGATTTTACATTACCATGAGAATAGATAATGTTTTTATTAGTATAATTTAAGACATCATAAAAACTCTTTTCGTTTAAATGAGCAACATCAATAATCATATCTAATTCCATCATTAGATCAAGTAATTTCTTACCTTCTTCTTTTAACCCGTGATCCTTATCACCTGCAACACCTGTTGCATATTTATTTTCTTCATTCCAAGTTAGCATAGCGTGTCTTATACCTAAATCATATAAAACTCTCATGTCTTCTACTTTTTCTAAATTAAGTAACCCTTCTAAACCCAACATTAATTCAAAACCAGGAAGTAAGGACATATCAATTTCAGCTAACGCTATTTTTATCGCTTCAATTAAATCAAATTTATCTGGAGAATAAACAGTCCAAAGACCACCTTTAATCACAGAGTCTTTTAACTGAGCAACATGAACATCTTTAAATCTATTTTCTTTACCTCGTGTTTTACTAATATAAAGGTCATAAAGTATATCAGTATGTGTATCAAATATTTTCATTATTCCACCTCAAAATTACATGTTTTAACTAAATCATCTAATGATTCTCTTTTTATTACTTCTCTTACTTTATCATCATTTACAAATATAACAGCACCTCTTGTTAAACCATTATAATTCATTGACATAGAATAAGTATAAGCCCCTGTTGAATAAACTACAATTGTATCATCCTTTTTCACTTCAATTATTTTAGTGTTTAAACTAATGATGTCCCCAGACTCACAACACTTACCAACAACATCATAAAAATTCAATAAAGTATCATATTCTTCATCTTCAGTTAAAGGAGGCTTTATTCTATTTGCGACATCAACTGTATATTTTGCTTGATATAGGGCAGGTCTAATATTATCACTCATCCCACCATCAATAAACAAATACTTTTTACCACCAAAAGTCGATTTTAGGCCACCACATTTATATAATGTGAAACCACTGTCCCCTACCAAAGCTCTACCTGGTTCAATCATCAATTTTTTAATACTTAATTTATTTTTTTCAATCCCTGCTTCAGCAGCTTTCACAATTTCTTTTAAAATCAATTCTAAGTTTATTTCTTTATCATCTTCTAAATATTTAATCCCAAAACCACCACCTAAATCTAAGGTGTTAATTTTAAGTTTATATTTATTTTCAAATCTTTTAATAAAATTAAGCATTGTTTTTACTTCCGCAACAAAGCTTCTTGGGTTATTAATTTGTGAACCTATATGCGAATGAAAGCCATCTAAAACTAAGTATTTTGACTCATTATATATTTTCACAATTCTGGCTAGTATTTCATCATCATGAATTGACTCACCAAATTTTGAAGAAAGTAAACTAGTTTCTATATAAGCATGAGTATCTGCATGAATTCCTGGATTAATTCTAAATAAAGTATTAACAGTCTTTTGTTTTTCACTAGCTATTTTTTCTAGCTTAACTAACTCAGTATAAGAATCGACCACAATATATTCTAAACCTAAATCAATCCCCATACTTAATTCTTCAATGCTTTTATTGTTTCCATGAAGTATTACCCTCTCCATTGGAAAATTACTTTTATTAATTAAATATAAATCACCAGCGCTAACAGCATCAATCCCAAATCCTGCTCGATCTAAAAGCTTACATAGGTATGGTGCTATAAATGCTTTTGATGCATAAATGACTTCACATTTAAATAAATCTGATTTAAAGAATGTACTAAAAGTATTAATCTTATCTTCAATCCCTTTTTCATCATAAACATATAATGGTGTTTTATATGTATTCGCCAGGTCAACTAAACTATGTTTCCCAACATATAATGTTTCTCCTACTACACTCATTGATTTAGTTCTCATTTTAAAATTTCTTCTTTAATTTCAGAAAACAAATTAAAGATTTCTTCCTTTCTTTCAAAATTAATTAATTTTTGTTTATATTGCTTTATATTATTAATTCCTTTAAAATACCAACTAGCTAAAGATCTCATTTCCAAGACAGCAACTTTTTCTACCTTTTCTTCTAATAAATATTTAAAATGTTTTTCACACATCAAAATCTTTTCTAAATCAGTCGGCTTTTCTTTTAGCGGTTCACCATTAAAGTAATCAACCAAGTCCCTAATTAACCAAGGATTTCCAAAACTACCTCTTCCAACCATAACCATATCAACGCCAGTGTATTCAAACATATTTACTGCATCTTCAATACTTTTTATATCACCATTACCGATAACTGGAATACTAACACTATCCTTTACTTGTTTAATATAATCTAAGTTTACTTTCCCAGTATATAAATCAGATTTAGTTCTTCCGTGAACTGCAATTAAAGAGGCACCAGCTTTTTCAATAGCCTTAGCAACCAAGGTTGCATTAATAGAGGAATGATCCCATCCTGCTCTAATTTTAACACTAACAGGTTTACTAACATTTTCTACAACACTTCTAACCATCTTTCCAATATACTCAGAATCTCTTAATAAGTAACTACCAGCATTAGCTTTTAATACTTTTCTGACAGGACATCCCATATTAATATCAATTATATCTGCATCGGTTTCTTTATCTATAATTATCGCAGCCTTAACAAGGGAATCAATGTCTCCACCAAATATTTGCATACTTATTGGGTGTTCATCCTTTGCAGTTTTAGTTAATTCAAATGTCTTATCATTTTCATAGACTAAACCACGAGCTGAAATCATTTCTGAATAGACTAACCCCGCACCTGCTTCTTTCATAATTTTACGATAACTCGTATTAGTATAGCCTGCAAGGGGAGCTAAAACTATTCTATTTTTTATATCTACATTTTTAATTTTTATATTAATATCTTCACTTTTCATCTTATTAATTATACCATATTTAATATATATTTTAAAGGTATAATCTACTTGATTATCAAATGTTTTTTATCTTTTCCTTTAGTTTTTTATAATAATAGATATTTATATATTGATTAAACTCCTTGATAATTTTTGAATTTAGGTATAAAATATCTATATCAAATTAAGGAGCAAAATAATGAGAATATTAATTGTAGGTGCGGGAAAAGTCGGTAGTACCCTGTGTGATTTTCTTGAAAAAGAAGGTCATGAAATAGTAATAATAGATTCCAACCAAAGTGTTGTTGAAGATATACTAAATAAATATGATGTAAGTGGCATAGTAGGTAGTGGTGCTAATCATGATATCTTAATTGAAGCAGGAGCAAGAAAAGCAGATGTAATAATTGCGACTACTGAACTAGATGAAGTTAATATTCTCGCATGTTTATTCGGAAAAAGATGCGGGATTAAATATACAATAGCAAGAGTTAGAAATCCAGAATACTCCAACCAAACAAAATTCTTTAATGAAGAATTAAATTTAGATATGGTAATTAATCCAGAATACGAATCAGCAAATGAGATATCAAGAATCTTAAGACTTCCTTCTGCAGAAAACATTGAAACATTCGCAAATAATAGAGTAGAGTTAGTTGGAATTAAATTAAAAGAAGATTCTCTAATAATTAACCATAGTCTTAGAGAAATAAGAAATAAACTTAAAACAAAATTTTTAGTTTGTGCAGTTGAGCGTGATGGTATTGCAATTATTCCAAAAGGTAGATTTGTACTTCAAGCAGAGGACATTGTTTATGTAACTGGTTCAAAAGGAGAAATCTTAAATCTATTTAAAGAATTAGGTATATTTAAAAACAGAGCCAAGAAAATTACAATAATAGGTGGAGGAGTAATTTCTTACTATCTTGCGAAACAACTAATAGACTCAAACTGTAAAGTTAAGATTATAGAAATTGATAGAGATCGTTGTTATGAATTAAAACAATTACTTCCTAATGCTAGTATCATTGAAGGAGATGCAAGTGATAGAGAATTATTACTTGAAGAAGGAATTAATGAAACAGACGCTTTTATTACTCTAACAGGACTAGATGAAGAAAATATTATTTTAAGTTTATATGCGAAACATCAAAATGTATCAAAAGTAATTACGAAAATTAATAAAATTTCTTACTATGATATATTATCAAATTTAAACTTATCTTCGATAATATCACCAAAAATAATAACAGCTAATAATATCTTAAGATATATTCGTTCTCTTCAAAATGCATATCAATCACGTGTTGAAACTCTTTACAAATTAATAAATAATCAAGTTGAAGCCTTAGAGTTTCTTATTACACAAGATGGTCCAATTACTAATATACAACTAAAAGACTTGAATTTAAAAGATGATCTCTTAATTGCAGTAATAATTAGGGGAACAAAGATTATTATTCCAACTGGTGATGATTTAATAATGCCGCAAGATAGAGTTATAATAGTAACTACTAATCAAAACATAAATGATTTTGAGATGATTATTCAATGAATTATAAATTAGTTTTTAAAACGATTGGAAAACTATTACAAGTTGAAGCGGCATTACTAGTATTTCCATTAATTTTTAGTCTCTTTTACAAAGAGAAAATTTCCTACTCATTTCTAATTCCAATAGCTATTTTACTTCTAGTATCACGAGGATTATCTTTTCTAAAACCAAAAGAAACAAAGTTTTATGCGAAAGATGGATTTGCAACCGTAGGGATTTCATGGATAATTTTTTCTATATTTGGTGCACTTCCCTTTATCTTAAGTAATACATTACCCAACTTCTTTGATGCATTTTTTGAAGCTGCATCAGGATTCACAACAACTGGGTCTACTGTTATTACAGATATAGAAATTGTTCCAAAAAGTATACAACTTTGGCGCTCCCTAACAAACTGGGTAGGTGGAATGGGAATTCTTGTATTTATAATTGCAATTATTCCTCAAACAAATTCTAGGTCAATTTATTTATTAAAAGCAGAATCAACAGGAATGAAAGTTGGTAAATTAACATCCAAAATTACTCTTAGTGCAAGAATACTTTATCTGATATATATTGGTTTAACTCTTCTTTTACTTATATTATTATCCTTAAAAATTCCATTTTTTGATAGTTTAAATTATGCTCTATCTTCTGCAGGAACAGGAGGGTTTGCAATCCACAATACCTCAATCGCTTATTATAGTAGTGCTTATGTAGAAATTGTAATAGCTATATTTATTACTATTTTTGGAATTAACTTTAATATATTTTATCTAATAATAATCGGTAATATAAAACAAGCATTAAAGAGTGAAGAATTAAGATATTATTTGTTAATTTTATTTGGTGCAACAATTCTTATCGCATTAAACACTTTAAGTATCTATACTAATTTCACTTCTGCTCTTAGATTCTCATATTTTCAATCAGCATCAATTATGACCACTACTGGGTTTTCAAGTGTAGACTTTAATACCTGGTCGAATTTCTCTAAATGGATTTTGATTATATTAATGGTAATTGGAGGATCTGCTGGATCTACTGCAGGTGGTATTAAAGTTTCAAGAATAATGATATATTTTAAAACAATAATTAAAGAAATAAAACATACGATAAACCCTAATCATATTAGTATTATTACATTTGAAGAAAAAAAGATTGAAGAGTCAACCTCAAAAGGAGTGTTTGCATATTTATCAGCATATTTATTTATCTTGGTAATAGCTGCTCTATTGATTTCCATAGACGGACATGATATAGTAACAAATTTCACAGCTTCCCTCTCAAGTATAAGTAATATTGGACCAGGATTAAGCATGGTAGGTCCACTAGGTAATTATTCAATTTTTTCTAATTTTTCTAAAATAATCTTATCAATAGTTATGCTAACAGGTAGGTTAGAGTTATTCCCAATATTAATATTGTTTTCACCAAGTCTTTATAAAAATAATTAAAAGGATGATTTTACTCATCCTTTTTCATTTAAACTGATTTGTTTTCACATCATAAACAAAGTTTGCTTTATTTAATTTCACACATAATACTTCTTTGTTTAAACCTAAATCATCACAAAGTTGATCAAGCGAAGAATAGTTATTTCTGAGTTTTGTATTAATTATACCTACTAAAATAAATGCATCCATTTTTAAATAATCCATAATTAACTCCTCTTCCTTATAATATCACAAAAATTGCTTCTAGTCTATTGCTAATTCACTTTCTTCTTGTTGATATTGAAGTTGATACAATTTATAATATTGACCACGCTTCTTAAGCAATTCTTGATGATTACCCTCTTCTACAATCTCACCTTTTGATAATACGATAATCTTATCAGCGTGTTGGATTGTGGAAAGGCGGTGAGCAACTATTAACATTGTTCCAATACTCATCATCTTTTCTAAGGAATCTTGAATTAATACTTCTGTTTCTGTGTCTATATTTGCAGTAGCTTCATCTAAGATCATTATTTTTGGTTTATGAACAAGTGTTCTTGCGAAACTTAATAATTGTCTTTGACCACTAGAAAAATTATTACCTCTTTCTCTAACTTCTTCATGATATTTATTAGGAAGTTCTTCAATAAAACTATCGGCATTAACATATTTGCAAGCTTCAATTACATCATTTTCTGTAATGCCTTCTTCTTTCATTTGGATATTAGAAAGAATTGTTCCACTAAATAAAAATACATCTTGCAACATTTGCCCAATATTCTTTCTTAATGATGCAATCTTTATTTTCTTAATATCAATTCCATCAATTAATATCTGACCTTTTTGAATATCATAGTTTCTAACAATTAAAGAAAGAATAGTTGTTTTACCACTTCCAGTAGCACCAACAAATGCAACCGTATCATTTGCATTTATCTTAAATGAAACATCTTTTAAAATCCATTCATCTTCAATATATTTAAACCAAACATTCTTAAATTCAATATTACCTTCTAGATTATCAATTTCAATCGCGTCTTCTTCATCAACAACCTCAGGTACAGTATCTAAAATACTAAAGATCTTTTCTGCGGAAGCAAATGATGATTGTAAGACATTAAATTGTTCTGCCAATTGTTGAATCGGGTTAAACAACTTATCGATTAATTGAATAAATGCAATTAATATTTCTAAGGTAATTACACTCTTAATAAAGTCCATATTTCCAAAGAAAGACTCACCACTAAACCATAAAACCAAAGTTAAAGCAGAGATATAAATAACATAAATCGATGGTCTAAATACACCAAAAATAAATATTTCCTTTAAACCTGCCTTTTTTAATTCTGTGTTTTTATTATAAAACTCATTCTTTTTCTTTGCTTCTTGATTAAAGATTTGTGTTACTTTCATACCAGATAAATTTTCAGATAAAAATGTATTTACATTTGTTAACTTTGTTCTTACCTGACGGTATGCTTTTCTAGAATTCTTTCTAAAGAATATAGATATTACAATTAAAATTGGGCTTAAGGCAAGGATATATAAAGTTAAACTCACATGAAGTGCAAACATAGCACCTAGCGCACCAGCGATTGAAAATACACTCTTTAATAGATTAATAATAACACTTGTATAAAGTTCATTTAATGTATTAGTATCATTAGTTACTCTTGTAACTAATTTCCCAACAGGAATTGTATTAAACTGATTTGCGGAGAATTTTTCAATATGAGAAAAAATATCTTCTCTAACTTTATAAATTATTCTTTGCCCTGTTTTTTGGAGAATCATTGATTGAAAATATAAAATAATATTTGAAATAATCAAACAAACCGCATAAGCAACTACAATCCATACAATTTTATTAAAATCAATATTATCTGAATCAAGAACTCCAGCAGCTCTACCCAATAATAAAGGTAAAAGAAGATCAAGGCCAACAGCAATTAACATCAGAAATATTGATAATAAAAATTTTAACTCTTGCCCTTTTGCATATTTAAATAAACGCTTTAGGAGTTTAGTATCGGTAATTTTAACTTTTGAATCCATTATTTCATCCATTAATACTACCTCCAACTTCATCTTCTAATTTTTGTAAATCCACCATTTTCTTGAACACTTCATTTGTTTCAATAAGTTCATCATATGATCCAAAACCTATTAACTTACCTTTTTCAATTAAAATAATTTTATCCATATTCTTAACTGTAGAAACACGATGAGCAATTAAGATAGTCGTTTTACCTTTTCTTGTTTTCTTTAAATTTCTAATTATTTTCTCTTCAGTTTTTGTATCAACAGCACTAACAGAATCATCTAAGATCAATATCGGAGCATCCTTCATTAGGGCTCTTGCAATCGAGATTCTTTGCTTTTGCCCCCCACTTACAGTAACTCCTCTTTCGCCAAGGATAGTATCATAGCCTTCATGAAACTCTTTGATATTATCATGTACATCTGCAAGTTCTGCCATTTTTACAACTTCATCAAGATTAAATTCTTTTTTAGAAAAATTAATATTATTGCTAATTGTATCACTAAACAAGAAATTATCTTGAGGTACATAAGAAACATTATCTCTAATATCTCTTACCTTATAATCCATTATATCAATACCATCAATAAATAATTTTCCTTGTTCTAAATTATATATTCTAAGCATTAAATCGACTAAAGTAGTTTTACCACTTCCGGTTCTGCCAATCACACCAACACTTTCACCAGCTTTGATTTTAAAGGATATATTTTCTAAAACTAATTTTTCAGTATCAGGATATTTAAAATCTAAATCTCTATATTCAATTTCACCTTTTAGGTTATTTACTAGTCTATATTCGCCATCGGTAATATCAACTTTTTCATTAAATAAATCATTAATTCTTTTTAATGATGCACTTGCTTGGCTTCTTAGGTTTATTAACTGAGCAATTGCCATCATCGGCCAAACTAAAGTCCCAAAGAAAGAGATGTATTTTGTTAGATCACCAATTGTGAAAACATGGGCACCCGCAACACCTAATTGATGTTGATAAACTAACCATCCACCATAACCAACAATAATAATTAAGACTGAACTAATTAATCCCCCAATTAATATTTGAAGCATTACAGCTGCTTTCGCAAACTCCACATTCTTATCATGGTTGTTCTTATTAATTTTATTAAAAGCTAATAATTCCTTAGCTTCCTTCACAAATGCTCTTACTACACTAATTCCAGAAAAACTTTCCTGAGTAAAATCAGTTAACTCTGCAAATGCTTTTTGACGCTCACCAAACTTCTTGCTCATATATTTACCAATTACTCTACCCATTAAAGCAATCATTAATAGGGGAGCTACCGATATAACAGTTAGTAGTTTATTCATTTCCCACATTTTTAAAAATGCTAAAACACCTAAGAATAAAGCATCAACTAACATTACTGTACCCATTCCTACAGCCATTCTTATAGTATTTAAATCATTTGTATACAGAGCCATTATTTGACCTGTTTTATTTTCAGAGTAATATCTTTGCGATAACTTAAGTGAATGATTAAACATCTCATCTCTTAAATCAGCTTCAATTCTAACACCATTACCAAATATAGTAATTCTCCATAAAAATCTACCGATAAACATTATAGTAACTATAAGTAAAATATTTCCCATATACCCAATCAAAATATCACGATCGAGTGTTCCATATTTTATACCATCTACTACTGCACCGGTAATTTCAGGAATTTTTAATTGGTATATATCTACAAAAATTAATGCAGCTATTCCAAGCAAAAAGTATATACCATATTTAAAGTAATATTTATTTATTCTTCTTCCAAATATCACGAATACCAATCTCCATTTCTCAATAGATAAAATTATAGCATATTATAAGCTTATAAGCAATAATTTTTAAATTTCAAATCAACACTTATTTTACCACTTTGTTTATCTTAAAACAAAGTAAAAGCACTTAAATTTAAACTTAAGTGCTTTTTAATTACATATCAAATCTACTTAATATTTGTGATGGTGTTTTCCTTAAATAAGGCAGTACAGGTAGGATACCTATCAATATATTAAAGATTAAAATCATTAAGAATGTGAAAAGGGGTACATACCACGGATAATAGAATAAACTAGAAATCGAGTTGATTTGGATCGTTATAATACTAAATAAAGTAACACCTATAAAAGATGATAGTAAAGTTATTAAAATCACTTCAAATACAAATATGCCTATAACATTCCATCTTGATACCCCAAGCGCTCTTAAAACACCGATTGAGTATGACCTAGATATTACACTACTTCGCATAATGAAATATAAAAACACAAGTGTAAATAAGCCAACTATCATCGAGTAAAACAATGCAGTTGTATCCTTGTCTAATATCATATTAGTTTGATAATCAATATCATAAACATGATATGCATCATAGAAATTAGCCTTAAGTGAAGTTAAATCATTTTCTATATCATCGCTTATATAATATACAGGCCTATTACCTAGTAAATTTATTTCATAGACCCTATCAAGCTGATTCTTTTTAATATAAATAGATTCATCACTTAAACTTCTATAATCATAAATTCCAATTATATCAAAAACAAAGCCATTAATCTCTAGTGTTTTTTGACGACCATTTCTACTATATAAAGCCGAGCTAACTAATATCTCATCAGTTTTAATTTCTAAATCCTTTAGTTCTTCTGGCTTTTCTCTTTCTTCATCAAATAACTCAAAATTAGTAATATCATTATCTTCATATAGGAAGAAATATCTACCCAACCAAAAATTAGATAAAGATATAGTTTTATTAATTGCAATGAATTTATAACCTTCTTCAGTTATATAAAATACAGGATTATCATTATCTACAATTCCTACAATTGTATAATCACCAAAACGTGTACTATAGACTAAGTCCAAAAATTGTTCATATGTTTTTAAACCAAAACTTTTGGCATCTTTACCCTGAATAATCTTATCAAGTAAACTCTTATCAACAACGACTTCATATAGTGTTTCAGGAAGCCTACCCATTACAGGTTTTGCATTTTCCTTAATTGGAAAAATTGATGCACCATTAAAATACAAATAAGAATTCCTTTGGTAGAAACTATCAACATAGACACGTTCAATATTAATGTAATTATAATTATTTAGAAAATAATCAACACCAAGTTCAGTTTTTAAAAGCTCAATATCAGCAAATGTTTTAAACTCAGGATCGTTTATTTTAACCAAATCTCGATCATAATTCAAGAATGATTCTTCTGGTACATAATTTGAAGAATTGTATGAAGTAATACCATAAGTAATTAAGATAGAAGCCATAAAGAACATAAATATCAAAATCTTTTGGATTACTTTTAAATTCCTAATATTATCATAAGCTAGTTTAAATATATGGTTGAGTTTTAAATTTAAATTTCTTTTTCCCTCATCATCTAATTTAGGTAAATCAAATTCAGTCTTTATTGCATCTTCAACTTTAAATACTGGTGTTTTGGAATCAATAACTTTAATTTCACTCTTACTATCTAAAAATTTAATATTGATAGATTCCGATGCATTGTGAATATAAAATGTATTATTTCTAAAAATTATATCTAACTTTAATTTATTGTTATTATCTTGATCCTTATAGAAATAATTAACATCTACATCCTTAATTAAACTTTGCTCATTATTATAATCTTGTAAGTAAATATTATTATCATCGTATCTATCAAGTGAACTACTACTTTTATTTAAATAATCTAATACTATAGTACCATCTTTTAATTCGATTATTCTATCTCCATAAAACTCTGCAAGTCTTCTTTCATGAGTAACTAAAATAATCAAACTATTTTGCGATATTTTCTTTAAAATATTCATTATTTGGGTTGTATTGCTCTCATCAATATTACCAGTAGGCTCATCTGCAATATATACCTCTGGGCTCTTAATTAACGCTCTAGCAATTGAGACCCTTTGTTGTTGACCACCACTAAGTTCTGTTGGTTTGCGGTTTTTAAATCTCTCCATTCCAACAGCTTTTAATGCATAACTTATTCTTTCTTCCATTTCTAATTTTGAAAGATTAAAAGCCTTAATACAAAGTTCTAAATTTTGGTAAACAGTTAAATCTTGTAATAATAAATAATTTTGAAATATATAACCAAATTTTCTATTACGATAGTAATTCCAAACCCTATCATTATATCTAGTTATTGTTTTTCCATCTATTTCAATTACACCATTATCAACACTATCTAGGCCACCAATAACATTTAATAAAGTTGTTTTTCCACTTCCACTTGGCCCTAGTAAACAAACAAGCCCTGTTTTAGGAAATTCTAAACTAATATTATTTACAACATGAATTTCATTCCTTGAATGCTTATTATAAAACTTATTTAAATTATTTAATTTAATCATTTACATCACCCCATATCCTTTAAGTTTTTAAAAATAGTCTTCTTTCTTAAAGACTTAAGATATAGTCTTGAAATCATTAGAGTTAATACTAAATTGATTAATAAAATAATTATATAATCTTTAAACCTATAGTTTGAAAGCATAGGAATCTTTTTATTAATAAAAATATAACTAGTAAAAAACAATAAATATGCAAAGAGAAATGAGAATAAAAACTCATAAGTTATAGTTTTTCTTATAACCTTGTTATTTGCTCCAAGAACTTTAAAGATCACATAATCCTTTACTTTTGTTCTTAAAACTATCTTATATATTAAATATGCAAATAAATATGCAATAAAAATAACAGTATAAACAATTACTTGAACTAATAAAATCCTTAGGAATGCATTAATTGCTTCATCACTCTCTACTCCAAGTGCATTATCATAAAATGGCGAATATACATAATAGCCATTCTCCATATATTTATCTGTTAAAGCGGAATAATCAAATTTGTTTTTTAGAATAACACTATGTTGATAATTCTTTATAAACTTATTTACAGGAAATAACATATCATATAATTCTTGACTTATAAATATTTTTGTTCTATCTGTTTCTCCTGGAATCCTAATAATATCTAATTTGTTTCCTTCGAGATAAGCATCAAATTCAACATCCTCACCAACTAAATACTCTAAATATAATGAGAATACATCGAACCCTTCTAAAGCATCATGAACTTCAAAGACTTCTTTATTAAATCTTGAAATATACTCAGAGTTTCCGATATCAATTTTTAAGGCTATATTTTCTGAATGAACTTTATCATAAATATAAGATAAACCTTCATCAGTTAAATAAACTCTATCAACCATTTCATTTGATAGTTTCACACCAGTAATGATTAGTGGTAGAGCAACACTTTTTTTACTATCATTAATTTGGAATATTATTTCTTTGTTAAGTAAATCAACTATATTAATATCTGTATCAGGACTAATAAATGTAGATACTACTATTTCATTCTCAGCTTCAGGTAATCTTCCAAATAAACTTTCTCCATAACTATATCCTAGTAATGGATCGTATTTCCCATTAAATGAAGAACCACCAACAATTCTATGAGAATTAAATTGCATATCGATAATCAAGTCTTCTTTAATAATTTTTTCAACTCTTCTATCATTTCCTAAATATTCATAATCAGCTATAGTCATTTCCTTGCCATCAACTCTTCTTACAACTAATCTTTCTGGAAAAGCATTAACATAAGTAAGCTCATTGATTGTTGGATCGACATAATCAAGTAAATACGAATAAATAAAGAATACAAAAAACACTAAAACAAAACTAATCAATATAAAGAAAACAGACTTTTTCGGTTGACCAAAAAGATTAAATAATGATAATGTAACTGATTTTTTTATGTTGTTTTCTTCTTTTACTAATACCTCTTTTGGTTTTACATCTAAAACTTGTTTTAGTTTTTCATCTTCTACAACTTCCCCATTATAGATTCTAACCTTTCTAGTCACAAATGGAGCTATTTGTAAATAATTATGAGTTACAACTAATACTAATCTATCTTTTGAAAGATCGCTTAATAATTTCACAATTTGATCACCAGTTTTGCTATCTAGGCTACCTGTTGGTTCATCTGCAAAAATAATCTTAGTATCCATTGCTAGTGCTCTTGCAATTGCAAGACGTTGTTTTTCACCACCTGATAATTTTGATGCACGACTGTTTATTCTAGAAGTAAGTCCAACTTTATCAATAATTTCTTTTGATCTTCTAATTCTCTCTTCCTTATCAATACCTTGAATCACTAATGCAGTTTCTACATTTTTGATAACAGTATAAGAGTCTATTAAATTGTTATTTTGAAAAATGAAAGCAATATTTTCTTTCCTATATTTTTCTAAATTTTCTTCATCAAAGTTAGATATAGCAATACCGTCAACATAGATATCTCCATCTTCATAAGTATCAATTCCGCTTATAATATTAAGAAGTGTAGTTTTTCCACTTCCACTCTCGCCAGTTATCGCAACAAACTCTCCTGGTTTGAATTCTATATTAATATTTCTAAGGGCTTGAGTGATGGTTGTTTTAGTTGAATAGTATTTTGATACATTCACTAACTTAATCATACACTTCACCTACCTTTTGTATATTATACATAAATTTACTGAAAATGTAAATGATATATTTTCTAACAAATAAGCTTAAATTTCTTAAGCTTATTTGTTATTTGTGATTTGTGATTTATAAATATTTGTATAAACACCATTTAGTTTTATAAGTTCTTCGTGGGTTCCTTCTTCTACTTTTAACCCATGGTCCATTACGATAATCTTATTAGCTCTATAGACTGTACTTAATCTATGAGCAATTATAATAACAGTTCTTCCAACTGATACAACTTCTAAAGCCTTCTTAATCATTTCTTCTGTTTCAGTATCGATATGACTAGTCGCTTCATCCATTATTAATATTGAAGGATTGTGAACTATTACTCTTGCAAGAGTAATAATTTGTTTTTCACCACTACTCATATTTACACCAGCTCTAGTAATGGGTTGATGGATACCTTTTTCAAACTTCTTTAGAAGTTTCTCTCCCCCAATTGAAATGATAATTTCTTCAATTTCTTTATCACTAATATTGTCTTTCCCAAATCTTATATTAGAAGCAATTGTTCCTTTAAAAAGAGTTGGTTCTTGAAGAACTATTCCTAAGTGATTACGGTAGATGCGTTTTGGTATTTTTGATATATCTAGTCCATCAACAAAAATTTTTCCTGAATTTTCCTTTAAGTCATAAAACCTCATTAATAAGTTCATTAACGAACTTTTACCACTTCCAGTATGGCCTACAATACCTATAACTTCTCCACTCTTAATTTTTAAGTTGACACCTTTTAAAACATATTCATCATCAACATACGAAAACCAAACATCCCTAAATTCAATTTCACCTAAATACTTATCAATCGTACCTTTAGTATCATCTTCTAAGTTTGCTTCAATTAATTTTGAAATTCTTTCTATTCGAACAACTGAATGTTGATACTCACCAACTTGCGTGAACAATATATTTACTGGTTCTACTATTTTTAATAAATATTCATTGTAAGCATAAATTAAACCTGCACTGACAATGACTCCATATACATTTAAATGTTGGAGACCAAAATATAGTACTATCCCTGTTGTAACAAGACCTCTTACTATGTTAATCATATTCCAACCCAGACCTAAATGCAGTTTTACTTCTTTTAGTTGTTCTTCAGTAAATTTTTTATTAATCTCATTAAACTCATTTACAGTATGCTTTTTAAAATTAAATATTTGTAAGATATTAATTCCATTTATAATTTCATTAATTTTTGCCGTCATTAAACTTCTTAATTCATTAACCTTCTCAGCAATCTTGCGTAAATATTTTAAGAAGAATCTAACCCATATATATAGTAAAGGATAAGCTAGGAAGGATAATAAAGCTAATTTAGGATCTAATATAAACATTCCAACATAAGCAAATCCAAAACTTAATACAGCATTTGTAATAACATTTACTGATAATCTATAGTAAGCAATAATCCCATCAACATCATGGGTTATTCTAGATGCCATCTTTCCTGCTGGTTCTAATTCAAATTCTCTAATTGGAAGTCTTTCTATGCTTTTCATCGCATCAATTCTTCCGTCTCTTGCAATATAACTTGCAATCCGGTTCGTACAAAGATGGGCGACATAGGATGAAAATATTACTAATACACCTCTAATAAACATTATAAGTATTAAAGCTATTAATATTTTCACAACCGGTCTATAAAAATTAGTAATATTGCTACTTGATAAAACTTGAACTTGATAATTTAAAACACCACTCTGAGTTTCAACCTCTAAAGTATCTCCTGTTATTGTTCTTTTACCATCACTTACTTGACTATCTACAAAGTAGTATTTATTTTTATAAATAATTATACTTACTTCTTTTATATAATCTTCAGTTTCTAAAAATCTTGTTTGAATAAAATGTCTATTATTATAAGAAACAGTTTTATCACTTTCGAAGTCTACTTCAACCCATTCATATTCTATACCTAAAATATAGTCATCTATAATTGTTTTCACAATCAATGGCGATAAGAAGTTTAATACTTGAACAAGTACTATCATAACGATTGTTGCTACAAGAAGATGATACCTTCCCTTAAGATACTTAAATACTCTTCTAAAGTTCTTCATATTCTTCACCATTTGTTTGCTTTAAGTATTGTGTATGATACCAATTATCATAAGCAAGTAATTCAGCATGTGTACCCATATCAGTTATTTCACCATTTTGTATAACTAGAATCTTATCAGCATTTGTAATTGCAGAAAACCTATGAGCAATAATAATATTCGTCCTATTTTGTCTGCTTTGACGTAATTGATTAATTATATTCTTTTCTGTTAAAGCATCAACTGCGCTTAAAGAATCGTCTAAAATCAAGATCATTGGATCCTTTACTAAAGCTCTAGCAATTGATAATCTTTGTTTTTGACCACCACTTAATGATGTACCTGCTTCAGATACCATAGTTGTTATTCCTGAAGGTAATTCCTTTAAATCCTTTTTAAAATCAGAGATAGTGATTGCAAGATCAACTTGATGGGGGTTTGCATAAGGATTACCTATTAGAATATTATCATCGACACTTCTTCTAAATAATACATGATCTTGAGGAACATAACCAACTAGATTTCTAATATCTTCAACCCTAAAATCCTTTATATCTTCTCCATCGATATATATATTTCCACTTACGAGATTGTACTCTCTTAAAAACTGCCTAATCAATGTAGATTTACCAGCACCAGTTGGCCCAACAATTCCAATTGTTTCACCCTTTTTTATTTCTAAATTTATATTCTTTATAACATCAAAATTATCATTAGGATATCTAAATGAAACATTCTCAAACTTTACAACAGAGAAATTCACTTCACTTGTGATTTTTGTTCCATCTTTCACTTCAGGAATAATATCCATTATCTCATGATATCTCTCATCAGAAATAGTAATATTGTTTACATTATTTAGTGTATTACTTAGAGCTATTAATGGTCCATAAAGCATACCAATATACATAAGCATTGTAATTAAATTACCTGCAGAAATATTATTAGTAATTACAAGATATGTACCAAATGCAATTCCAATAAAATATGATACAGCATAAACCAATTCAAATAATGGTGTATAAATAGATTCAAACTTTAAAATCTTCCACCAGGAGTTTGCATCTTTTTCAATCGCCTCTTTTGTTTTTCCAAAATCATTTTCTTCTTCCGTATAAGCTCTAATAGCTTTAACACCTTCAATTGATTCAAGAACACTTTCTGTCATATCTGCATATATTTCTCTATGAATTGAATAATACTTACGTTTTATCATTCTTTTTCTATTCAAATAAAAAATTGCTATAGGCATAAAAAATATACTTGCAAGCATTAAAATTGGGCTTATAAATAACATTGAGATGATTGTAGAAATAACAACACCGCTATTAAAAACCACTATTTGCAAGAATGATGTTGCAAGAACAGTTAAGTTTTGTAAGTCACCAGTTGCTCTTGATATTAAATCACCCTTTGTATACTTTGCATATAAACTAGAATCCATATCAAATAAATGGGCAATATATTTTTCTCTTAATGTATATGATAATTTATGTCCCAAATAGTTAATATAAAAATGATAAACAAATGCTATTATATACCTTGTAATAGGTAGTAATGCAAGTGAAAGAACAAACACAATCAATTTATTGATTGTAAGACTACCACCAACTATATCATCAATTACCATTCCAAATAACTTTGTTGGAATAACAGGAGTTATTGATAACAGTAATAACAAGATTGCTAGCATTATATATTTTTTATATTCTTGTTTAAAAAACCATCCCAAATGTTTAAACGAGTTTTTCATTGATTTCTCCAATTCCCCAAAATCTTATATTGATTACAATATTATACAACAATTGAATTATAAAAACTACTAATTTCAGTTTTATTTTTTTATCTAATTTTTTTAATAAAAATAGCCCTATGGAAAACCCATACGGCTATTTTTTATATTCATCTTTCCTCATTCATTCTCACTAAATACATTAAGTTTGCAAGTAAAACACTATTGCTAAGATGTTTTAAAAACTTCTTGAAGACATAATCTAGATCTAAATCTCTACCTAAAATATTTCTTAATGAAATAGCATTTTCACTTTGGAACTTTTCTTGATTTACATTTAAACCAATACCTACAATTATATAATCAACATTTGGACCAGAAAACTTAGTCTCTATTAAGATTCCTGCAAGTTTATTAGTTCCCACTATTATATCGTTAGGATATTTAAAATCCGCTTCAATTCCTAGTTCATCTAATAGACTTAACAGAGCACTTACAAAAACAGGATTAGCATCTTTTACAACAAATGGTAAATCTTTTTTTATCAATAAGGAGAAGAGAAGATTTTTATCATAATCAGATTCCCATACTCTAGCAAATTGTCCGTGCCCTGCTGTCTGATATTTTGTTCTAACGATTGTATAATTAGGTAAAGTTTGATAATTATTTTTTAAATAAAGATTTGAAGAATCAACTTCATCAAATTCGATGATATATTGATTGAAATCTATTTTGCTCATATTTCTATCCTATTGTAAACATGATTTCGCATTCACATGCAATTTCATCATTTACTTTTGCTACACATTTACTAAATCCAAAAGGCCCTTTAAACTTATACAGTTCAGATTCTAGAACTAAAGTATCTCCGGGTATTACCTTTCTTCTAAACTTAGCATTTTTAATCCCAGTAAAATACGCAATCTTACCTTTAAATCTTTCGTCAGATAAAACTGCAACAGCTCCAACTTGAGCTAATGATTCAATTATTAATACACCAGGCATAACTTGGTTTTCTGGGAAATGCCCCAAAAAATGCATTTCGTTTGCAGATACATTTTTTACACCTTTTGCTCGAAATCCAACTTCTAACTCATCGATTCGATCGACTAATAGAAAAGGATATCTATGGGGAATAATCTTTTGAATTTCATTACTAGTTAATGCCATTTACTTATCCTCCTCATATTTCTTAAAAACTAGAGTTGCATTTTGGCCACCAAAACCAACACTATTACTTATAGCATATTTTACATCCCTTTTCACAGGAACATCAACTGTATAATTTAAATCGCATTCTTCATCTTTTTCTCTTAAATTAATTGTTGGTGTTACAATTCCTTCTTGCAAAGTTTTAGCTGTAATAATTGCTTCAATTGCCCCTACTGCTCCTAAAGAATGCCCAGTCATTGATTTTGAACCACTTATATTTACTTTATATGCATGTTCTCCTAAGGCATTTTTAATTCCTAATGTTTCAAGACGGTCATTATAAGGTGTTGATGTACCATGAGGATTAATATAATCAATCTTTTCTGGTTCAATTTTTGCATCATTTAAAGCTAGTTTAATAGCTTTTGTAATACCATCTGCAGTTTCATCTGGAGCTGTGATGTGGAAAGCATCACAAGTTGTTCCATAACCTAATACTTCACAATAAATCTTAGCTCCACGTTTCTTTGCTTGTTCATACTCTTCAAGAATTACAACACCACTACCTTCAGCAACAACAAATCCACTTCTGTTTTTATCAAATGGAGTTGATGCTCTAGCTGGATCATTTGAGCTATTTAGTGCTCTCATAGTAGAGAACCCACCAATAGATAATTCATTAATTGGAGCTTCGCTTCCACCAGCAAAAGCAGTATCTATATAACCATCTCTTATATATCTAAACGCTTCACCGATTGCATTTGTTCCTGCACTACATGCAGTAACTACTGGAATATTAGGTCCTTTTGCATTAAACTTAATAGCTATTACTCCACCAACTAAATTAATAATAGAGTGTGGAATAAAGAAGGGTGATACCCTATCGCCACCTTTTTCATAAGCTTTAATAGCCTCTTCTTTAATAGTACTAATACCACCAATCCCACTTGTAACAAAAGTTCCAAAACGATCTCTATCAATATCAGCATTATCTAAACCTGCATCTTTATATGCTTGAGAAGCAGCTATAAGACCAAAAAGCATAGTTCTATCAATTTTTCTATATTCTCTTGGTTCTAAATATTCATCTGGATTTAAATTCTTAACTTCACCAGCAATTTGTACTTTCATTGATGAAGCATCAAATAAAGTTATTTTATCAATCCCATTTTTTCCTTCAAGGAGGGATTGCCACATTTCATCTACTGTATTTCCAACAGGAGTTAAAACTCCCATTCCTGTAATTACAACTCTTCTTTTCATAAACTCACTTCCTAGTACATTACAAGGCCACCATCTACATTCAATACTTGGCCAGTTATATAATCAGATAAATCAGAAGCTAAAAATGCAACAGCATTTGCTATATCGCTAGCTTCACCCATTCTTGCAAGAGGGATGTTGTTAGCAATTTGTTCTACAATTTTTTCATCTAATACATCTGTCATTTTTGTTTTAATAAATCCTGGTGCAACTGCATTCACAGTTATATTGCGTTTAGATAGTTCTCTAGCTAAAGACTTTGTAAGTCCAATAACTCCAGCTTTAGAAGCAACATAATTACTTTGCCCAGCATTACCCATTAAAGCTACAACTGAAGCTATATTAATTATTTTACCACTTCTTTGTTTCATCATAACTTTGCTTGCATGTTTAGCCATATTCCATGTTCCTTTAAGGTTCACTTCTATAACTTGATCAAAGTCATTTTCATCCATTCTCATAATTAAATTGTCTTTTGTAATCCCGGCATTATTAACTAAGATATCTACTCTTCCAAACTTTTCAACTGCAAAGTTAACTAAATTTTGTGCTTCATCAAATTTAGAAACATTTGCTTGAATACATTCAGCTACTCCACCTTTACTTCTTAGTTCATCTACTAATTTTTTTGATGCATCTATACTAGAATTATAATTAATAACTACCGTAGCACCTAAGCTAGAAAGTTTTTCTACTATACCTTTTCCAATACCTGTAGCACCACCTGTTACAATAGCAATTTTCCCTGTTAAATCCATTATTTAGACTCCTTATAACTATTAATATCTTGAAGTTTTTCAAAGTTAAAAACCAGAATACTTCTATCTGTTTTTTTCACAAATCCACTTAATACTCTTCCAGGTCCAATTTCAATAAATTGATTAATCTTAAACTCATTAATCATTTTTGTAATTGTATCACTGAAGAAAACTGGTGAATATATTTGTTTTTTCATAGCTTCCTTTAGATTTTCATAATCTAAAAGATCTGCGTTATAATTCATTATCATCGGCATGTTTGGTTTTTTTGGATTAAACTCTTCTAAAATGTTTCTAAAATTATTAGCAGCGCTTAACATTAATGGTGAGTGAAAACCACCACTAACATTTAAAACAATTGCTCTTTTACCAAAATCTTTAGTAATAATATCTGCTATCTTTAAGACATTTTCTTTTACCCCAGAAATTACCAATTGACTTGGAGTATTATAATTTGCAATCCATACATTTTCAAAACTATTGACTAATTCTTCTAATTTTTCTTTTTCAAGGCCAATAACAGCAGCCATTGCACCTAGTGTAGTACTTGAAGCTTGATCCATAAAATTAGCACGATATTTAACTAATTGAACAATCTCACTGAATGAAAATATACCATTTGCATAGAGTGCAGAATACTCCCCCAAACTAAACCCAGCCAAAACAGATGCATTTATTCCTAGTTCTCTTTTAACAACTTCATATAGGCAACATGTTACAACAAGAACTGAAGTTTGAGTATATAGAGTTTGGTTTAATAGTTCATTTTCTTCGAAGATTATATCCTCTAACTTATATCCTAAAATATTATTTGCTTCTGCAAACATATCTCTTACATAATCATAATTATCATATAAGTCTTTTCCCATACCAATATATTGTGATCCTTGACCAGAAAATAGAAATCCAATATTTTTACTCAAAATTTCACCTATAAAACTTTTATACTATTTTTAAAATCATCAACATTATCAAACATATCTTGGATGATTTCTTTAACTGGACGAACATTTTTAATTAAACCAGAAATTTGCCCAGCCATAAAACTACCTGTATCTTTATTTCCATCTAAAACAGCTCTTCTAAGTGATCCTAAAGTTAATTTTTCCAATTCTTCTAAAGTAGCACCTGCAGCACTAAGTTTTATATATTCTCTTGCCATTGGATTTTTTATAACTCTAACAGGAGCACCAGTTTGTCTACCTGTTACGATTGTATCTGTATCTCTTGCTCCAACAACCATGCTTTTATAGTTTTCATGAATTGGACATTCTTCACTTGCAAGAATAACTGTTCCAACTTGCACGCCACTTGCACCTAAAATGAAAGATGCAGCAACTCCTCTTTTATCTGCAATTCCACCAGCTGCAATAACAGGAATTGAAATTGCATCTGTAACTTGCGGTACTAAAGCCATTGTAGTTAATTCACCAATATGACCACCAGCTTCTGTTCCTTCCACAACTACAGCATCAGCACCAGCTCTTTCCATTCTTTGAGCAAGAGCAACACTTGGAACAACAGGAATAACTGTAATTCCAGCTTCTTTCCAAGCAGGAATATACTGTCCAGGATTCCCTGCGCCTGTAGTAACAACTTTAACTTTTTCTTCAATTACCATTTTCGCAATATTTGCTGCGTGTGGACTCATTAGCATTATATTAACGCCAAAAGGTTTATCTGTTAATTCTCTACATTTACGGATTTCTTCTCTAACCCAGTCCACATCATTTCCACCAGATCCAATTAGACCTAATGCGCCGGCATTACTTACAGCGGCAGCTAGTTTATGAGTTGCAATGTTTGCCATTCCTCCTTGAATAAGAGGATATTTTATATTAAGTAATTTACATACTTTATTCATTATTTACTCCTTCTTGCTATAATGTTAATAATGCAGCTCCCCAAGTAAACCCACCACCAAAGCCAACTAATACAATCTTCTTACCTTCTTTATTGTCTAAAGTTTCTAAATATTCATCTACAGCAATCGGAATACTTGCACTTGAAGTATTACCATACTTGTTTATATTTAAGAAAACTTTATCCATACTTAAGTTAAGACTTTTAGCAGCACTTTCAATGATTCTTGCATTTGCTTGATGAGGTATTAACATGTCAATGTCTTCAATTGAAGTGTTTGTTTCTTCCAATACTTTATTTACACTTTTATCTAATATTTTTGTAGCAAAGGTATAGACCTTTCTACCTTCCATTCTAATCAGTGGGTCAACAATTATTATATCTTCTAAATCACCTTTTGAAGATGCATAGAAATATGCAGGTTTGTCTTCATCAGTGTTCTCAATAATCATAGCCCCAGCACCATCGCCAAATAATACACATGTATTACGGTCTTGGTAGTTTACTACATTTGTAAGTAATTCCGAACCAATTACTAAAGCAGACTTATAAAATCCACTATTAACCATTTGACTAGCAACATTAAGAGCATATATAAATCCTGTACAAGCAGCATTTATATCAAAGCACATAACATCTTGTTCATTCAATCCCAGTTTAGCTTGCACATAGTTTGCAACAGATGGGCTTGAAACATCTGGAGTAAAGGTCGCAACGACAATTAAATCTATTTTCTCTTTATCATAATTTGCTTTTTCAATTGCATCAAGTGCAGCACTTGTTGCCATATCTGATGTTGTCTCTTTTGTAGCCCTTCTTCTTTCCTTGATTCCTGTTCTAGTATAGATCCACTCATCATTAGTATCAATTATTTGTTCCATATCAAAATTTGTAAGAACATCTTTAGGTAAGTATTTACCTGTTGATACTACTTTTATATTATTTGTTTTATTCTTCATATTCTCTGTTCCCTTCGTCTTGGTTTAAAGGATCCCCACTAACTTCCTCATAGAAACTCGTTTCAATAATATGATTTAATTTACTTAGTATTTCTTCTACAACTACTATTTTTTCCCGTTCAAATTCTTTAATTAAAGATTTGAGTAATTCAAAATAGAATCTGCCATAAATTCTTACAACATCGATTGATTTGTTTGTTAGATAGACAATGATGACTCTTCTATCTTGTTTATGTCTTGTTCTAATAACATAGCCTTTTTTAACAAGACTATCAATTGTAATTGATAAAGTACCTCTTGTAACTTTTAACTCATCTGCAATCTCTGACATCGATTTTGTATTTGATAAACCAATAATATATAAAACTTTTACTTCTGTTGGAGTTACATCTTCAATACCATGCTTACGCAAGTACTCTCTTTCAAAAAATTGTAATTTTGATTGAAACTCAAAAAAATATTCCCCAATTCGATTAACTAAACTATCTATCTTCCTCATAAACCCCTACTTTACGGAATTTATTATATCTATTTCTAAGTAACTCATTTGGGTCAATTTTTTTAAGTTCAGCAAATTTTTTAACTAATTCTTCTTTCAAGATAGAAAAAGAGTAGTCTTTATTTATATGTAGGCCCCCGTCTACTTCAGGGATAATTTTCTCAACAATTCCAAATTTTTCTAAATCTGTAGCTGTTATTTTCATAATAGCAGCAGCCTCTTTTGCAAGGGAAGCATCTTTATATAAAATAGATGCGAAACCTTCTGGTGAAAGAATTGAATATATGGAATTTTCAAACATCCATATTTCATCGCTTACCCCAATACCTAATGCTCCACCACTTCCACCTTCACCTAAAACAATAGATATTAATGGAACTTTAATATTAATCATTTCCATTAAATTTGTAGCTATGGCGCTTCCTTGTCCTCTTTCTTCAGCGCCAACTCCAGGATATGCACCTGGTGTATCAATTATCAATAAGACTGGGCGAGAAAATTTCTCAGCTTGCTTCATTAATCTTAGTGCTTTTCGGTAGCCTTCTGGATGAGGCATTCCGAAATTTTTTTCTATTTTATCATTAGTAGTATCACCTTTTTCTTGAGCAATTACAGTAATAGGCATTCCCTCAAGTAAACCTATTCCACCTATAATTGATGGATCATCACGAAAAAGGCGATCTCCGTGTAGTTCAACAAATTGTGTGATTAGATATTCAATTAATACTTTTGCTGTTGGTCTTTTTGCATTTCTTGCAAGTTGGACCCTATTCCAAATAGCATTTTCTAATTGTGTTTTTTCCATATTTTATTTCCCTTTATGAATTGTAAGTATTTGAGAAATAACTTTTTTTAGATCTTTTCGATCTACAACCATATCTACAAATCCTTTTTCTTTTTGAAAATCTGCAGATTGGAAGCCTTCAGGTAATTTCTCTTTTATTGTTTGTTCAATCACACGTTTACCAGCAAATCCAATTAAGGCATTTGCTTCTGCTATGTTTATATCTCCAAGAGAAGCAAAACTAGCATTAACACCACCTGTAGTTGGATGAGTTAAAACACTTATAAATAATAATTTTTCTAAATCATGATATTTTAGTGCAGCAGATGTTTTTGCCATTTGCATAAGGGAATAAATCCCCTCTTGCATTCTAGCTCCACCTGAAGCAGAAAAGATAATTAAAGGTAATCTATTAGTAATAGAATATTCAATCAATCTTGTAACCTTTTCACCAACTACACTTCCCATACTTCCCATCATGAAGAAACTATCTAATACCCCAAGCGCAACTTCATGAGAATTAATTAACGCACTCCCACAAATAAATGCATCATTTTCCTCTTGTTCTTCCATATACTTTTCTACTTTTTTATCATAATCAGGAAAATCAAGTGGGTTTAGGGTTTTTAGGTTTTCGAATAATTCCTTAAAGGAATTATCATCACTAATAAATGCAATCCTTTGTCTTGCACTAAGACGAAAATGATAATTACACTTTCCACACACATAATCATTTGCAAGCAAATCATCATGATAGATGGGTTCATTACAGTGTTCACATTTTACAAATATTCCATCAGGAATACTTACTTTAGTGACATTATTATTCTTTCCTCTAATATTTTTATATCTTTCAAGCCTTGCTTTTCTATTATCTATAAAATTATTCATTGAATTTATCCTTTATTGATTCTAAAAATTCAAATACAAAATTAGTATCATATATACCCCTTACAAAATGAGTATTATGCATAATCAAATAGAGTATTTCGGTATTTGTCATTACTCCATCAATCATTAATTGTTCAAGAGCCATTCGCATTTTTCTAATTGCTTCTTTTCTAGTTGGTGCATGAACTATTAATTTTGCAAGCATAGAATCATAATATGGAGGTACTGTATAGTTATTATAAATATGAGTATCAACTCTAACTCCAGGTCCACCAGGAACAAGTAAATTTTTTATAAGTCCAGGAGATGGTCTAAAGTTATTATACGGATCTTCAGCATTTATTCTACATTCAATTGAATGTCCAGCAATCAAAACATCTTTTTGAGAAAAAGAAAGACCACTATTATATGCAATCCTTAGTTGTTCTTTTACAATATCAACACCAGTTACCATTTCTGTGACAGGATGTTCAACTTGGACTCTAGTATTCATTTCAATGAAATAAAAGTTTTTATCTCTATCGACTAAAAATTCTACAGTTCCAGCATTTTCATACCCTACACTCTTAGCTAACCTTACAGCAGCATCACCTAATTTTGCTCTTAACTCTTCATCCACATATGGTGATGGACTTTCTTCAATAACCTTTTGATTACGCCTTTGGACAGAACAATCCCTTTCACCTAAATGAACTATATTACCAAATGAGTCTGCTAATATTTGAATTTCGATATGATGTGGATTTTCTATAAATTTTTCAATATAAACTCCACTATCACCAAAATTTGCTTCTGCTTCTTGCTTAGTTAACTCAAACATCTTAACTAATTCATTTTCATTTCTAATTATGCTTATACCTTTACCACCGCCACCATTTCTAGCTTTGATTAAAATAGGATAAGTTACTTTCTTTGCAATCTCTTTTGCACTCTCTAAATTTTCAACAACACCATCAGAACCTTCTACAACAGGTAAGTTAGCAGCACGTGCTAATCTTTTTGCTTCTATTTTATTACCTAGTTTATGGATTACTTCACTAGATGGCCCGATAAATTTGATATTACATTTCTCTACCATCTCTGCAAATTTCTCATTTTCTGATAGGAATCCATAACCAGGGTGAATAGCATTACATCCTGTAGATATAGCAGCAGATATTAGGTTAGTCATATTTAAATAGCTTTCACTACTACTAGCTTCACCAATACAGATAGCTTCATCAGCTAACTTAACATGCAGTGAATCTTTATCTGCTTTTGAATAAACAGCAACTTGACCAATGCCTAGTTCTTTACATGCTCTAATGATTCTGATTGCTATTTCACCACGGTTAGCAATTAAAACTTTATTTTGCATTTTTATACAATCACCATTAATACTTGATCAAAACCTACTGGAGAAGCATTAGTAACTTTAATCGATTCAATAACCCCCGATACTGGAGCTGTAATCTCATTCATTATCTTCATTGCTTCAATAATACATAAAGTATCTCCTGCTTCAACTCTTTGACCAACACTTACAAATGGTTTATCCTTAGGACTATTTTGTGCATAATATGTACCAACAAGTGGTGATTTAACTTCATAACCTTTAACGTCTTCTTCTACCTTTTTATCTTCTTTAACAGTTACTTCATCAACCCTAGTAACTACTTCCCCTTTATTCTTGGATAATTTTATTTTAAAACCTTCACTTTCAATTTCTAAAACTGTCATTGAAGATTTTTCAAACTCTTTAATAAGAGTTTGAATTTGTTTAAAATCCATATTTCCTCCTAATTATCTGTTTTCCAAAAAGTTTACGATATCTTTAATAGTTTTAAATTTTTGTGCATCTTCATCTGGAATTTGTGTATCAAACTCTTCTTCTAATGCCATCATTAATTCAACAGCATCCAAGCTATCTGCTCCTAAATCTGTTTGAATATCAGTTTCCATAGTTAGTTCATCTTGACTAACATTTAATTCATTTGCAACTATTTCAGCAACCTTTGTAAATACCATTTTTTATTTCCTCCTAAAATATTTATTTATAATTAATATATCCTAATGCAATTGCATTTAATCCAATATGTGCAGCAATTGTTGACGGCACTGGATAAGAAACAACTTTTGTATTAGGGAATTTTTCTTTTAATAAGTCCGTTAAGAACTCTAAAGTATCTTCAATATTAGTATGAGCTATATGAAGTTCTCCATTAACTGGATCTACCTTCTTACTAACATGCTCAACCATTCTCTTAATAGCATTCTTATAAGTTCTAACATTTTCTAAACTAACTAATTTACCTTCAGCAGTAAGTTCAATTACAGGTTTAATTTTTAATAGATTAGCTATAACGCTTTTCGCATTCGATAATCTACCATTTTTAACTAAAGAAGTTAAATCATTAACTGTTACAAAGTAGCCTGTTCTTTCTCTTAACTCTAATACAGTTTGAATTATTTCTTCAACTGTCTTACCTTCCTTTGCTAATTTTGCAGCTTCCATAGCCATTCCACTAAGAATAGATGCTGTAGTTTTAGTATCAATGATTTCAACATTTATGTCATCAACCATACCTTTACTAATAAATCCATTCTGATAAGTCCCACTTAATTCCTTTGATATAGGAATATAAATAATATCAGTAAAGCCCTTCGCTTTAATTTCTTCAAATTTCTCTAATGTTTCACCAACGCTAGGTTGTGAAGTTTTAGCTATCATTGTCGTATTAGCTAGTGCATCAAAAAATAAATCATCTTTATTTTTTTCAAAATTTGAAAACATAACATCCCCAATAAAACATGGGATATCAATTAAGAAAATATTATCGAAATCATGTTTAAAATGATATAACGATGAAGAACTATCTGTTAGTATTGCAATTTTACGTTCCATATGTAAAGAACCCTTTCATTTATTTTGAATTTCAAATGGTTTGATAATCAAATGTTTTGAATTTCAAACAAAATTTTACCACACTTTTACCCATATGTCAACTAATAACTGCATTAATAGTTTTATTTTTATCTTATTTTAAATAAAATATAGATTTTAAAAAAATCTCATTCTAAGTACCCACATCCACATACTAAGACAAGCTTAAGGCTGCTTCAATCACGACCTGACCTGGTTCACTGCTTAATATTGGATATGGGTATTTAAAATGAGATTTATATTATTATACCATTATTCTTTGTAATTATCAAGAAAAAAATCATCAGTTTACTTTCTTAATTCTATAAAGAAATTTTTCATTATCCCTGCTATATAATCTGCTTTTACACCAGATGTGATTTCCAGCTTATGATTAATCCCTTGTATTTCATTGATATTAATTAAACTTCCTAATCCCCCAAACTTAGGTTCACTAGCTCCATATACTACTCTTTTCATTCTTGCTTGGAATATTGCACCTGCACACATTAGGCATGGCTCTAAGGTAATGTAGATTGTAGCATCATCTAAAATCCATCTATTTAATTTTTTTGATGCTTCTTCTATTGCAATTATCTCAGCATGAGCTAATACAGAATTTTTTGCTTCTCTTTGGTTATGGCCTCTAGCAATAATCTTTCCATCTACAACAATTACACATCCTACCGGCACCTCACCTTTAGAGTAGGCAATCATTGCTTCATTTATTGCTTCATTTATAAAAAGAACATCATCTTCCACTTGGTTTATCCCTAACTATATGACAATGTCTACATCTAGCTTCATAGCTCTCTTTAGCACCTACTAGAATAACTGGATCATTATAACTTGCAGGTTTACCATTGATAATTCTTTGTGTTCTAGTTGCAGGAGCACCACACACTTGGCAAATCGCTTCTAACTTAGTTACAAACTCTGCCCTAGCAAGAAGTTCAGGAACTATACCAAAAGGTTCACCTCTAAAGTTCTTATCAAGTCCTGCTAAAATTACTCTTACTCCATTATCAGCTAAATATTCAGCTAAATATATTATATCTTTATCTAAAAATTGTACTTCATCGATTGCAACAGCATAAGGAAATCCATCCTTAATATAATCATAGACATCATTTGCACTAACAATTTCAATAGAATTCACCCTGCTATTATTATGCGAAACTATTTCAGAAGAACTATAACGATTATCGATTTTAGGTTTAAATACTAAAACATCCTTTTTCGCATAGTTTATTCTTTTTATTCTTCTTAAAAACTCTTCTGTCTTACCAGCATACATACTGCCAACAATTACTTCTATCCAACCTGCTTTATTTTGTAAATCCATAACCTCAACTCCTAGTCAATATTATACCTTAAAGCTTTTATTATTTCAATTGAAAATATTGATTTTTAATTTTTAAAAAGAAGAGTTATAAGCTCTTCTTTAATTAACTTTTTCAAGTTTACTACTTATATAATATATCATTTGTAATTCTAAATTAAATTCATTATCATTTGCTAATTCAAGTAAATCATTTAACTCTTCCAATTTACTTAAATCAAAACTTGCACTTATATATGTACTTAAGCCATTAATTATAAATTTACTATCAAAATAAGTTTTCAAATTGTGTTCTCTAATCATTCTATTACAAAAATTAAAGAATGATTCATATGCATATTTCTTAGATATATCAAAATTTATTATCATTTTACTTTGAACAAGCTTGTCTTTCATTTCCATATAAAAACTCTTTGCTTCATTTAATTTTGTGTTATCAATTAATTTAACGGTCTTAAAGTCAATCCTTAGATTAAGAAAGAATAAATCTACACCATTAACTTCTTCAACTGGCTTTTTATAGCCAATAGCAAAATAATGATACTTCATATCAGTAGTCCCTATATCTGGTATAAGCCTTTTAATAATAATATTAATTAATCCATTATCGTCTAGGTACACACTATCTAATTCTAACTTGATTGAGCCTGATGGCTGTGCAGTACCAAAAAGAATAAGTCCATTATCTTCAAAAAACTCTTCATCATAGTTTGATAATAATCCATATTCTAAAAACTCTGTATAATTTACTATCCATACAAGCTCATTTCCTTTGCTTTGCGAAGCTGAACTAAATAAATATGTAGAACTATATTCTAGTTCATGCTTTGCTGTTTCTTGATCTTCATATTTGGAATCTAATTCTTTTTCAGGGATTTCATCCTCTAATTTTTGATCAGTATCTCTATCATTAGAATTATCTTCTTGGCTATTGTCTTTATCACTTAAATTCAAATCTTGTTCATTTAAAATATCACCAGTTTTCACTAAATCACTTTCTTTATTCAAAACCTCACTCTCAATATTATTACATGCTATTAAGAAAAATATAAAAACAAATGCAATTACAAAACAAATACTTTTTTTAATTTTCATAATTTATTTGACACTACCTTTTATAAAATATTTAACTACTTTACTATATTACACTATATTTATAAACAAAATAAAAATGTTGTTAATTTTACTTGCAATGCGAATATATATATAGTATAATGTATTTACTACGACAGTAGTAGTACGACAGTCGTAATAGAGAGGTGATATATTGATTAGTAGCGATGTTATACGAGGTTATAATGATATTATGATTCTTTACTTATTATTAGATGAGAAATCTTATGGCTATGAGATTTCTAAAAAAATTACAGCACTAACAGAAGGGAAATATATAATTAAGGAAACAACTCTCTACTCTGCTTTTACGCGCCTTGAGAGAAATGGTTATATTAGTTCGTTTTACGGCAGTGATCTTGCAGATAGGAGAACTTATTATAAAATAACTAATGAAGGTGTTTTGTATTATAAAGAAAAATGTGCCGAATGGGCACTTACTAAAGAAGTCGTTGAAAGGTTCATTAAGGAGGTATAAAATGGATATAATTAAGACTTATCTTGAAAATTTGTTTGCAAGTTTACCTAAAACAAAAGAGGTAAACAAAATGAAAACTGATCTTCTACTAAATATGGAAGAAAAATATTTAGAATTAAAAGCTAATGGAAAATCTGAAAATGAAGCAATAGGCATTGTTATTTCAGAGTTTGGTAATATTGAAGAATTAGCAAGTGAATTAGGCGTTAATATCAATAATGATGAAAAGAGTCTACCAACTCTTACAATGGATGAAGCAAAAGAATTTTTAAAAAGTCAAAAAAGAAATGGTAAATTTGTTAGTTTTGGGGTATTACTATGCATCTTATCTCCAATGTTAATAATCATCTTTTCATTTATGGATTCTTTCAACAGCAACAATACAATAAATATGATAATTGGCTTTGTTGCATTATTTGTAATGATTGCAATTGCAGTTGGCTTATTCATTTTTGCTGGTGTTGATTTCGAAAAATATACTTATATTAAAAAAGATGTTTATATTCCTAATAGTATAAAGGAGTTTGTGAAAATAGAGCAAAAGAACTTTGAATCAAAATTTACTCTTAGTTTAGTTGTAAGTGTAACAATGTTCATTTTATCACCAATTTTATTAATTGTTTTGGCTGTGATTAATGATAACTTAGGTGTTGAACAATATAATTTAGGTATTGGTGTTGGCGTTCTTTTAACTTTAATAGCTTTGGGATGTTTTATTATAATTAGAGCCGGCCTTATAAAAGACTCACATAATGTATTACTAGAAATAGGCGAATACAAGAAAGCAAAAAGCAAAACTAATAATGATAGAATAATTAGTGCAATTGCTGGAATCTATTGGCCATTAGTTATTGCTGGCTATTTACTATGGAGTTTTCTAGGTAAAGCTTGGCATATCTCCTGGTTGGTTTGGGTTATCGCTGGTGTACTTTTTGGTGGGATTTCAGAACTTATTAACTCAAAAGATAGAGGCTAAAAAAAGTAGTTTATTTTAAAAATATAAAGCAAAAGAAAAATATTATGATTGACATTTATAGATATTTAGTGTATAATATTTTAGAATTATAGAAACTTACTATAGTATCATACTATGGCGGAAGGAGTAATAAAATGAAAAAAGATATTCATCCAGCATACCATACAGTTACAGTTACATGTACTACTTGTGGTAATACATTCGAATCTGGATCTACATTAAAAGAACTTCGTGTTGACACATGTTCTAAATGTCATCCATTCTACACAGGAGAACAAAAGTTTATCCAAGCAGCTGGTCGTGTTGAAAAATTCAATAAACGATTACAAAAGAAACAAGACTAAACTCAAATCATAATTTGAGTTTTTTTTATTTAAAAAAGCAGTAAGTTTAAAACTACTGCTTTTTATTTTTAAAATTTAACTTTAGGTGCTTCTCTTTGAACTTCATCACTAACTTCAAAGAATTTAGCTAACTCAAACTTAAACATCCCAGCTATAATATTATTTGGAAACACTTCAAGTTTATTATTATAATTTAAAACTGTATCATTATAAAATTGACGAGAATAAGATATTTTATCTTCTGTATCTTTTAATTGCTTCATCATTTCTTGGAAGTTTGTATTAGCTTTTAAATCTGGGTAACGTTCTTGAACCATTAAAAGTCTACTTAATGTACCACCAAGAGTTGCATTTGCTTCTGCTGCTTGGGCTACATCTCCTGTTTGAGATGCTTGTGCATATAACCCTCTTGCTTTCGCAAAATCTTCAAAAATTCCTTTTTCCATTTCTGCATAACCTTTTACAGTCTCTGCTAAGTTTGGAATTAAATCAAATCGACGCTTTAATTGAACATCAATTTGGCTCCAACCATTACGAACTTTGTTTCTCATTTGAATTAGTTTATTATAAACAATAACTATCCAAAAAATTAATAAAACAACTAAAACCGCTATAACGATTCCAATTATTCCACCAGTACTAATTAAAAACATATTTTCCTTCCTTTCTAGCGACCACCAAAGCCGCCTCCACCGCCACCGAATGAAGATCCACCACCGAATCCTCCTCCTCCACCAAAGCCACCGACTCTAGTAGAATTATGAGATTGAATGGTTCTTACACTTGTGTTTCTTGCAGTAGTTACGGTAGTATTAATTCTACCAAATGTATAACCTAAATGAAAACCATAGTAACGATAGCCAAAACCCATATAAGTAGACTGACTAAAACCTGGCATCTCTTCAAGATTAGGTATTCTAACCTCTAATTGTTCCATTACTTTATCCGCTATTTTTAGGGATGTTGCATAAACTAAATATTGTTCCCAAACAACAATTCCTGGCATAGGATAATCTTTCATATTTCCAAAGTCTTCTAAGAATTTCTTAAAAGCTTTCCATCTTACATAATCTTCATTACCATTTTCACTTCTCTTTTTAATAGAAGATATATAAATAAACATTGAAATTGCAAAACCAAATGAAATGATTAGCGCAAGAAAATTATCAATATTATACGCGGATTGAAGAAGCAAAACAATAAAACCAAATATTAATGGAATTGTTGCTAGTCCATATGCTTTACTCTTGTTTTGACTTTCAAAAAAATTGTGTTTTCTCGCTTGATTAATAGCTTTTCTTACAAAGTCTTTCGCATCATTATCAAATTTTTTTGCCTTCTCATAATTACCCTTTGGGTAATTTTCTATTTGTTTTAAACTAACTTCCTTACCATCGCCAATATCATTAATAAACCAGTTAATTAAATGTCTTTCATGAGGAAGTAGTTTTACTAAATCTGTTTCATTTAATTTGATTAAAAAATCAGGATCTTTTGTATTAATGTTTTCGCCATTCGTATCTAAAATTAAATACTTTCTTCTTATTAAATCAAGTAAAGTTGCTGTTACATCTTCATTATTTATTTTTTCAAAATAATATAAATAACTCATTTCTGCAGGACTATATTCCTTAGGAAGTTCTCTTAAGTATGTACCACTGAATTTTGCAAGATATGGTTTTTTATATTTATTATATATGTAATATATAGATGCTACAGAAATCAAAGCTACAACAATAGCCCCATACAAAGAAAATTGCGCTAATTTAATTGCCCTATTAGTTTCTTCTGCTAATTTATTTTCATAATTAATGATTGAAGAAGATGCAGCGAAATCAAGTTCATTAATCGGATCCACTTGAACAAGTTCTCTAGGGAATAAGATTCTAAATTCTAAAAACTCTCCATATTTTATTTTGTCTATATCAAGAATTACCTTGCTATCTTCGATAGCAACAGTTCCATCGCTTAGACCATGACCCCAAGCTTTAATTGTGTTTTTATTTGTTTGGGGAAGATTAATTGTTACTTTCGCATTTGCAATTCCACTTTCAAAATACTGTAAGAGATTCCAGTTTAACTCAGCAGTATCTTGATATTTAGTAATAGCACCGTCAATTTTATAATTATATTTAAATGTCATTTCTTCTTCCATGCCACCAAAGACATGAATGAAAATTTGTTCACATTTTTCTTCACCACTAGCACACTCTATTGGAAGACCTCTTTCATCAAGCTCACCATTAAAGCCTACTCTATATTGATCAGTTGTTAGTTTTTGTTTTGCTTTATCAAAAACTTCAACACTTATACTATTTCTATTTAAACTTGCTTGGTTATGTCTAGATTGCGCTAAAGGATTCTCGTTATATTTTTCATAACCAATATCTCTTAGTGCAACTTGCATTCCATTAGGCCAACTAACAACCCAAGTTTCATTTACAATCATATCTCCATTTTCATCAATCGTAATAACAGCTTCAAAATCATCTACTCTTATTTGATTACTTCTTGCGATGTACTGAATTCCAAAGATAGCAAGAATAACTATTAAAATGGGTATAATTATTATTTTATTGTTCTTCACGGCATAGCCTCCTAGTTAAACTTCTTCCAAACTCCATCACTCGGGATATAATTAAAACTCAATCTCTCTTTTGTAATTGGATGATTAAATCTTAATCCAACACATGCTAGGCCTAATAGATCTTCATAATTATTAAATCTATAACCATATTTAAAATCATTTATTAGGGGATAACCTAGATGGGCAAACTGAGCTCGTATTTGATTATATCTTCCAGTTATTAAATTTACTTCAAGTAAAGTAAAAGTTTCATCGTCAAAAGTTACACTCTTTATAAATTTATATTTTAGAATTGCTTCTTTTGCTTCCTTATCAAAAACACTAGATATTACAGCTATGTTTTTATTATTTAAATTTACTTTTTTCAGGTAGTGTCTTAATGTATTAACATCATTAAGTTTTCCTTGAACAATTGCATAATATGATTTTTCCACACTGTGCTGTCTTATCTGTTCAGATAGTCTTGAAGCTGCTTTAGAGGTTTTCGCAAAAACCATTACTCCACTAACTCTTCTATCTAATCTATGAACTAGTCCTAAGAATACATTACCTTCTTTATTATATTTTGCTTTTATATATGCTTTTATTTGGCTCATTATATCTACATCATTAGTAGAATCAGCTTGACTTAAAGTATTTGCTGGCTTAACTACAACAATAATGTGATTGTCTTCATATAAAACATTTAACTCAGTTTTCATCATAGCACAACTCGATTTCTAATTGGGCCTTTTCAAAATCACGAATATTTTTAATCTTAATTGTTTTAAAATTTGTTTTCTTTAATTTTAATTCTATACCATTATCAAACATAATATATAAAAAGTTTTTAATTTTTCTATATACAATATAGTTGTTTTCATTTACTTCACAAACTTCATCACCTAAAGCTAAAAGAAAATCACTTATACTCTTATATAAATTATATTCATCTTTGTTTTTGAAATGATATGGATTAAGACCGGTTTCTATTTTTTTGCTTTGATAATTTTTTTCTAATAATAGATATTTGTTTTCAAAGATTTGATATTTAATCAAATCAATTGTATGCGGCATTTGCTTGATAGCATACTCATCAAATTGATTAAAATCATCCCCGATAACTATTATTCTTGGATTATAATTTAGAGAATTGCTCTTATCATACCCTATAGAACCATTAATTAAAGTCTTAACTCTACTACTATTATTTTTTATATAATCAAGAAATACTAAACCCTTATTTACAACATTAGAAAATTTACCTGCTCTATATTCAATAAGAACTAGTCTAAAGTTTTCATCATATCCTAAAACTTCAACTAAATCGCCATTACCTAAAAGATCAAAATCCTTGAATATTATCTTGACTCCAAGTAACTCCTCTATATTATCTTCAATGTATTCTCTAATATTATGTTTTACAATTCTTTGCTTTTTTATTAGTTTATTAGTTTTTATATTTAATAATTTTAAATCACTCATATTTGTCCCACTTGCTTTTTATTTTATCCTTTTCTTCTTCAAGATCATCTGTATTTTTACCTAATAGAATTGTTCCAAAAATATAGATAATAGGAAATAAGATAATAAAAGCAACCCAGCCAATTCCTTCAAATCCACCAAGACCAATAAACACACCTATTCCTAAGCCTATCAATGCTAATAAAACGATATATAAATACTTCATAACACTTTCCCTATTTAAATTTTTTCAATCTATATTCTATTTTTGAATTAATAATTAAGTCTTTCAATCTTTCTCTTTCTTCCAAATTTAGAATATACTTTGGAAGTATTAAAGCTCTATTTTTATCTAAATAAAAGAATATATAATTATCAATCTCATAAATAATTTTAAATTCATTCCATTTATATGTAAATTTACTTAAATCATAAGAATGAATAATCCCATTTTCATTAAAAACTAATTTATAATTGATTGCTGGATAAACTACCTTTTTTAACACTTTTGAAACTATGATATTTGTTGCAACAACTCTAATAACTAAGACCATTAGTGAAGTAAAAAGAAAAAAAAGAGAACTTCCGTATTTCACCATAAAATAAAACACCACTGACATAATAAACAACACTAATGCAACTGCAAAATAAATATATCTTGTTGGGCTTACTCTAAATAAATGAAATTTAAAAAAGTCTCTAGTTCTTTTTTCACTATGAGTCGATTTCGCTACAATTTCGACCACTTTTAAATCCTACTCTTCTTCTTTAGTTGTAACAACTTCTTCAGTTTCTACTACTTCAGCTTCTTCAATTTGTTTTGTTTCTAAAGCTTCAGTTTCTGTAGTTTCTTGTTCTACTGTTTCTTCACTTACAACTTCTGGAAATTCAGGATGTACATAAGTAATAGGAACTTTAACGATATCTTTATCTGTAGCTAAATAAGGCTTCGTAGTTGCCTTTTCTTTTATAATAGCATCTAAGTGTTCAAACGAACCTTCTAAAAGAGCATCAGCGCTACGATCTAGAATAATTGGTGAACCCTTACCTACCATAAGCATATAGTATTGAGGCATTTCTAAAATTTCTGTAATAAATGACCAATCAAACTCTGTAGGGTTATTCGGATCAACACTTCTATTCACTATAACTTTTTCTTCAGTAACAGTAACTGTTTGCTCTGTAACTCTTCTATTATAAAAGAATCTAGCTAATTGCGTATCGAGTCTTTTCTCTAAGTTAAAATATTGATAACCAGAATAAAGAATAAAGAATCCACCTAAAATGGCAAATAAATAGTTATCTGTTTGGCTAAAGAAAACATCCCACACAACAATACCTAAAGATATAAGTGCGGTTACTAAAAACCATATAGCTGTTTTTCTTTTGTGCTTCATTATAAATAGATTACAATATTTTAAAGTTCTAAAATCTAATTTTGTTAAAACGGTTGTTTTTTCCATAAAATCCTCCATATTATTTATTATACCACAAATTCACTTCTTTTCACAATTAATTTGTTGGTATTTTCATTATTTTTATGTATAATATAATTAATAATGTTATTTTTCAGGAGGAATATATGAAAGTATTTATAAGCGCTGATATTGAAGGCATTAATTCAATTACAACATGGAGAGAAACTGATGCTCCAAACCCAGAATACCAACCCTTCAAAAAGCAAATGAATATAGAAGTGGCTCACGCTGTAAATGGTGCACTAGCTGCAGGAGCTAAGGAAGTGTTTGTGAAAGACGCTCATGATAGCGCAAGAAATTTAGATATAAATTTATTACCAGAAGAAGTAATTCTTCACCGTGGATGGAGCGGTTCTCCAGCTAGTATGATGGCAGGTTTAGACAAGTCATTTGCTGCTGTAATTTTCATTGGTTATCATAGTGCAGCAGGAGACGCTGGTAATACACTATCACATACAATGAACACAAGAATAAACTATATCAAGATTAACAATGAAATTGCAAGTGAATTTACAATTAACTCACTTTATGCATCATACTTGGAAGTGCCTATTGCCTTTCTAAGCGGTGATGAAGCTCTAACACAAACTGTGCAAAAAATTAATCCTAATATTAATGTTGTTGTAACTAAAACAGGAGACCATGGCGCTACTGTTTCTAGACATCCTAGCGTTACAAACAAAGAGATTGAAACTAAAGTAAGAGAGGCCATTAAAAATCTTTCTTTGTTAAATTTAATTAAAATGCCTAATGAGTTTAATATTGAGATAAACTTTAAATATCATGCTGATGCATACAGTTCTTCTTTTTTCCCTGGATGTACACTAAAAGATGATTTTACTGTATCTTACTCTTGTAAAGACTATTATGATGCAATGGTAATGATGAAGTTTGTATTATAAAAAAATTGCGATTAAAACCGCAATTTTTTTATTTATTCTTTGGATTAGAATCTTCTGTGTGTTTGAAATTACTATGACTTCGATTATCATTATTGTGATTTCTTTGATTCTTATTTTTATTTTCTTCTTCAAAGAACTCATTACCAAATTCAAGATTTATATTGTCTTTTAATTCCCAACCATTGTTTCTTGGTTCTTGGGTAGCATTATCCTTTACATTGTCCTTTTCATTTTTATTATTTTTTTTATTTTTGTACATAATCTATTCCTCCTAGATAATTATATTATTGTGCTAAAAATGGTCGTTCTATACAAAAAAACGATTCTTTAAGTGAATCGTTTTTATTCAACAAGATATATAAAACTCAATTTTAATATATATATATTCAAAAGCAAGCTTAAATCTTAAGGTTTTCAATAACCCTTTCTCTATATGATCTAATGACTCTTCTAGTTAGGTTAATCATTTCAAATAAACAAGCAAAAATAATTGGAATATAAATATTTTTATCTAGCTCTCCTGATTCTACTGATCTTTGAATAGTTAGATCATTCCCCATAACATAAAAAGAAATTTGTTTTACAACTTCAACCGTCATGATTGCATCATTATCTAAGTTGATTCTTTCTTTATTATGAAGTAATAGTAAGTCTCCTGCACCTTTTGCTATATTGCTCATCATTGATTTTAAGCTAGCAGATGTTTGCCCAATATCATCTAGGCTACGTTCAAAGACGATTGGGTTTTTTATTTGTTTAATATTTTCACCAATAAACTGGGATAAATATTTTATATATTTTTTTGTGAAAACATCATTTTCGCCAATTATATTTGGAATGGTAACATTAACTTCTAGAAGACCAGCAAGTGTTGCACTAACCCTTTTAATATCTCTTTCTAAGTTATTGGCAAGAGTTAATATTTCTTGACCAAATGAATATGCATGCTTTTCTAATTCATACTCATTTACTTTATCATTTATTGCAGTAAGGAGTTTCTTACATTCTGTAAGAAGCTTTTTTGTCAACCTTGCAGTTGAAAACTTACTTGCCATCAAAACAACATTTATGCTATCTTGATTTAAATTTACATGGTTTTCGGGATGGACTAAATCATATTTACCTTTTTCTCCACCCATTAATTCATTAGCTCTATTTGCAATAACTTCATTTGCATTATAGTTCATTGCAATCCCAGACCCACCTTGGACTAAATCAGTAACAAACTGGCCATGTAATCTACCATTTGTTATTTCATCACATGCTAGGGAGATTGCATTTTCAACATCTGCATTGATATTACCACAATCATTATTAGCTTTTGCTGCTGACTTCTTTATTGCAGCGAAAGCTTTTATCATTTGTCTAATTAAACCATGTTTTGTAATTTGAAAAAGATCTTTAGAATGTTGAGCACCCGCACCAAAATAAGCTTCTAAAGGAACCCTCATTTCACCATATGTATCTTTTTCTAATCTATATCTCATATTACTCTCCAGTTTTTATAATTGCATCTCTTACAGCAACAGCTACTCTTTCATCAAATACAGATGGAATAATATATTCAGGATTAATTTCATCCTTAATTAATTCTGCTATTGCATAACTTGCAGCAACACACATATCATCTGTAATTTTTTTATATTTAGCATCTAAAACCCCTCTAAAGATTCCAGGGAATGCTAGAACATTGTTGATTTGATTTGGATAGTCACTTCTTCCTGTTGCGATAATATACGCTTTTGATTCTTTTGCTTCTAAATATTTTATTTCAGGATTCGGATTAGCTAATGCAAACACGATTGGTTTGTCTGCCATTGTATTTACCATTTCTTTTGTAAGAACGTCTGCTATACTAACACCAATAAACACATCAGCCCCTTTAACTATCTGTGCTAAATTATCTTGGTCTTTAATATCATATGAATCAATTTGCTTGTTTTCAAGCATCTTAACTACGCTTTTATCATATTGTTTAGATTTGCTTATAATCCCTTTAGTATTAGTTGCATAAATAGTTTTAACACCAATTTTTTTAAGTAATTTCGCAATACTACTACCCGCAGAACCAAACCCAGACATTGCAACTGTTAATTGATTAAAAGGTTTATTAACTAGTCTACAAGCATTTATTAGAGCAGCAGTAGTTACTATTGCTGTTCCCTTTTGGTCATCGTGGAATACAGGGATATCTAAAAGTTCAATTAATCTTTCTTCTACTTCTACACAACGAGGAAATGAAATATCCTCTAAATTAATCCCCCCAAAGGAAGGAGCTAGATTTTTGATTGTGTGTACCAAGTCGTCAGTATTCTTAGTATCTAAACAAATAGGAATTGCATCTACATTTGCAAATTTTTTAAACAATAGACATTTTCCTTCCATAACTGGCATTGCCGCTTCTGGTCCAATATCTCCTAAACCAAGTACAGCTGTTCCATCAGTTATAACTGCAATAGTATTTTGTTTTGATGTATACTTATAAGCCAATTCTTTATCTTTTGCTATTTCAAGACAAGGATAAGCAACTCCTGGTGTGTAAGCTAAAGATAAGTCATCTTTGTTCTCAAGTCTAATTTTAGACGCCACTTCCAATTTTCCACCTAAATGTAATTCTAAAGCTTTTGTTTTTAAATCAATCATTTTATTCACCTTTTATACAGTAATATAATACCATTTTTTTTGCTTAAATGAAAGATAAATTTACTTATTGCATATATTAGAGTTAATTTTCATAAACTTTAGTGTCATATGAGGTGAAATAATGAAAGTAAAAATTAGAGGAAAAAGAAAATTAGAAGGCACTGTCCACATTAGTGGAGCAAAAAACAGTGCTGTTGCAATTATCCCTGCAGCTATTCTTGCTGATGAAGATGTTATTATTCGTAATATCCCTAACATAGATGATGTAGCCACTCTAATTTCTATAATGAAAGAGATGGGATATATTATCCATTTCGATAATAATATACTGATAATAAAAGCAAAAAAAAGAGTATCCTATAATGTTCAAAGTGAGCTTGTGAAAAGGTTAAGAGGATCCTATTATTTTATGGGAGCATTACTAGGCAAAATTAAAAAAGTTAAGATTAATAATTCTGGAGGATGTAACCTTGGTAGTAGGCCAATAAATTATCATCTTGATAATTTTCAAAAACTTGGAGCAAAACTACTATTAAATGATGAAGAAGTATATTTAAAAGCTACAAAACTAAAAGGAACAAGTATAGATTTAGAATTTCCATCAGTAGGTGCTACAATAAATACTATGTTAGCAGCAGTTAAAGCTAGTGGTATTACAATAATAAATAACGCTGCAATTGAGCCAGAAATTGTAGATGTAGGTAATTTCTTAGTTTCAATGGGAGCAATTGTGGAAGGGCTAGGTACACCCATTATTAAAATAACAGGTGTGAAGAGACTACATTCAACAGACTATACAATCATAAGTGATAGAATTGAGGCTGGTACGTATTTGATTTTAGGTGCGATGAGCAATGGTAATGGAGTTAGAGTTAAAAATATTAATCCTACATTCCTTATCTCTCTAACAAATCTCTTAGAAGAAATTGGTTGCACAGTCAAAATATATGAAAATGAAATATTTATTAAGCGAGAAGAACAATTAAAGCCTTTCAAAGTAATCACTAAACCATATCCCGGATTTCCTACAGATCTTGGCCAACCGCTTAGCGCCCTAATGCTGACAATAGAGGGAACATCTATTATAAAAGAAACTATTTTTTCAAATCGTTTCTCACATATAAATGAACTTAAAAAAATGGGTGCGAATATTGAGATTGTAGATAATGAAATTCAAATAACAGGCACACCAAATCTTCATTCCGCAAAACTTACAGCATACGACCTAAGAGGTGCAGCAGCATTAATCCTTGGTGCAACATTAAATAAAGGAATTACCCAAATAGACAATATAGAAACATTACTTAGAGGTTATGAATATCCTATAGAGAAACTTCAAAAACTTGGTTTAAACATAATCTTAGAAAGCTAGATAAACTAGCTTTTTTTTGAAAAAAATTAAGCATTTTCATTATTGTATATTGAGAAAAATTTGATATAATATATCTAATTTTGTTTATATTATAGGAGTATATATGGGCTTTGCCTTATTTCTTTTTGCCATCATTTTAATGATGGCTTCTCTATTGTTTTTTCCAATAATTAAATTTAAAAAATTTAAACTAGAAACATATTGGATAATCATTTTACTATTTGCATGTTTAATGATATTTACCTCTTCCGTTGATAATTCCTTACTTTTTAAATCATTAATAAAAAACGGAGGAATGAATCCTCTTAAACTAATAACTTTGTTTATATCTACAACAATCTTATCTATATTTTTAGATGAAGTAGGCTTCTTTAAATATCTAGCATTGTTTTTGATCAGTAAAGTAAAAACAAGCCAAATAAAACTATTTTTCACTATTTACCTATTGGTATCAATTCTAACAATTTTCACATCTAATGATGTAATTATCTTAACATTCACACCTTTAATTATTTATTTCACAAGATCAGCAAAGATTAATCCTCTTCCATATCTATTTGGAATTTTAACTGCCGCTAATACTTGGAGCATTATCTTAATTATTGGAAATCCAACAAACATATATCTTGCACTAAATCAAGATATAAACTTTTTAGATTATCTTAAAGTAATGTGGGCACCGGGAGTCGTAGCAGGATTAAGTGGATTGTTAATGGTGTATTTAATTTTTAGAAAGACCTTAAAAGAAGAACTTACCCCTGTTAGTGAGAGTCCTTTATTAAAGAATAGATTCCAAATATTCCTAGGTTGTGGTTTCATCATAGCAACAATAATCTTACTAGCTATCTCAAATTTTATTCAAATCCAAATGTGGTTAATCTCACTTTTCATGGCACTTCTTTTATCAATAATAATTATTATTTATAATCTGTTTTACAAGAAAAGTTGGGTTCCAATAATAAATACATATAAAAAAGCCCCTTGGAATTTCATCCCTTTTATATTAGGAATGTTTGTTCTTGTAGAAGGAATAAAACAAGGTGGTTATATAGCAAATATAGTTCAATTAGTTTCTGGAAAAAACACAATCATAAACTTTGGAATCCTAAGTTTCATAACTAGTAATTTAATTAATAACCAACCAATGAGTATGCTGTTTTCTATTATTCTAGAAAATATAGCAGATACTAATATTCTTAAAGCAACATATGCAAGTATAATTGGTAGCAACCTTGGTGTCCTTTTAAGCCCAGTTGGTGCTCTTGCTGGTTTGATGTGGACTAGAATTTTACATACAAAAAATATTAACTTAACTTTCTTTGGTTATATTAAAAAAATTATTTTAGTTGGATTAGTAACTCTCTCACTTACTTTATTAACTCTTTTTGTTGTATTATAAAGCTCTCCAAATTTGGAGAGCTCTTTTAAACATTAATACTTTTTTATCTAAACAACTAATATCGCCAGCATTTAACCATCTACACCATTCAGGAACATAATACCTAGAATTACAATAATACATTGAAGTTTCAAAATCATAATAATATCCTTTATAGATAAACGGATTATCTAAAGATCCAAAAATAGGTTTTTAAGTTAATCATTTTTATTTATGTTAATGATTAGCATATATTGGGAAACGATTTGTTAGATTTATAACTTCTTTTTGAATTTCTTTTAATGCTTCTTTATCTTTATAGTTTCTTAAAGTTTTATCTATTAGTCTAGCAACTTCTTTAACTTCTTCTTCTTTAAATCCTCTTGTAGTTATACTTGCTACCCCAAGTCTTATTCCACTTCCATGCATAGGTTTTTCATCATCATAAGGAACTGTATTTTTATTACATGTTATTGCAACTTCATCTAATACATTTTCTGCAATTTTACCTGTAATCCCAAGGCTCTTCTTTACATCAACTAAGAGCATGTGATTATCAGTTCCATTTGCAACAATAACATAATTTAATTTTTGTAATTCACTAGCTAATATTTTAGAATTGGATACAACTTGTTGTTGATATTCCTTAAATTCAGCACTCATCGCTTCTTTAAAACATACGGCCTTAGCAGCAATAATATGCATTAAAGGTCCACCCTGAATTCCAGGGAATATAGTTTTATTAATCTTTTTAATAATTTCGTCATTATTTGTTAAGATCAATCCACCTCTTGGACCTCTTAAAGTCTTGTGAGTTGTTGTGGTTACAATATCAGCATAGGGTACAGGATTTTGATGAAGTCCAGCAGCTACTAAACCTGCTATATGAGCCATATCAACCATTAATAAACTACCAGCCTCATTTGCAATCTCTTTGATTCTTTTGAAATCAATTTCTCTTGAATATGCACTTGCTCCAGCAACGATTAATCTTGGTTTTAAAGATAGAGCTTTTTCTTCTAACTCATCATAATCAATCATTTGTGTTTCTTTATCTACAAAATAAGGATGAAACTCATAATCCTCTCCAGAAAAGCTTAGAGGATGTCCATGAGTTAAATGTCCACCTTGATCAAGCGCCATACCTAAGACAACATCTTTAGGTTTTAATATAGCACGATATGCTCCCATATTAGCGCTGCTTCCGGAATGAGGTTGTACATTTGCATATTTCGCATTAAACAACTTACAAGCTCTTTCAATTGCAAGAGATTCGATTTCATCTACTACTTCACAACCACCATAATACCTTTTTGCAGGATACCCTTCCGCATATTTATTTGTAAGTATAGATCCTTGTGCAGCTAACACTTCGTCAGAAACAAAGTTTTCTGATGCGATTAATTCAATATTGTTTTGTTGCCTAACTAATTCCTTTTCAATTAATGAAAAGATTTCTTGATCTTTAAATTTACTCATTTTTAACTCCTTAGAATATGTTATCATTACTTAATAATTATATTTGATTCCAAATCAAAAAGCAAGATGTACTTGTTCTTAAATTAAATTATTCTTGCTTTTATAGAATTTATATTCCCTTGACTTTTATGAATCTTATTAAGGATTATTAAAGAGAAAATAATATTATTATCATCTTTTATCTGTTTTGCATCTATAGCATAGGTTTTACCTAAAATAAAACTAGCAATTTTTATGTTTGTAAAAGCATTTAAAGTGTCCAAGAATATTCTTGATGCTTCAAAATTTCTTAGCACAAGTAAGTTTATATTATTTTTATAAATATTCACTTTACTATCTTTTAAGAATAAATTATAAATATTAAAATTATCAAATATATTTATATTATTTATTCCACTATCTCTTAAAATCATATTTATAATATTTGCTTCCAATATATCAGTTTTGCTATTTAGATTAGAAATCAAGGCAACATTTGTTTTTTTAAGACCTATTTTTTTCATTAATTCATAAGCTTGAAGAATTGAGACTTTTTTATCTTCAAAATCAATGTTGTGATTTTTAGAATAGTTACTTACAAATAGAAAATGTCTTAAGAATGGCATATCTAAAACATCTACATTCCCGATGTCTCGATCTTTCTCATATTTTAAAATCTTGTTTTGATAAAGGACTGGAAAGTCATCAAAAATTAGATAGTCAACTGTTTTATCTTTTAACGAATCAATACAAAAATCAATTACTTCTAAATCATCACTTATATCATAAATAACAAATTCTTTAGATCGAATGTTGTTTTTATAACATTTCTCAATAATTAGAGATTTATCCCCAACTAGAATAAATTCACCTAATCTTAATTCAATTGCTTCCTTTAAAGCATTTAAGAGTTTATCTGAATATGGATATATAACTAAAACTTTCACACTAATCACCCACTATATTATATGCTTTAGATTAGTATTATTTTGCCTGATTTTGTCAATAGAAAAAAAACTCTATAAAATAGAGTTTTTTAGTTAACTGTTTACTTTAATAATAATTCTAGTATTACTACAAGCATTGTTGCAATAATAAAGAATCCTAAAACAGTTCTTCTTTTAATTTTCATTTTTCTGTCCTCATTTATTTGCTTTAAATCTCTTCAACCAACCATATGTAAAAAATATGACCCCTATATATCCTAATATAATAAATCCTATAGTTTCTACTTCTGCAGAGATTATATTCGTTTCTGAAATTGCGGAAATAACAATAATAGTAATGAAACACAAAAGCCCAATTAATATATATATGTTAGCTATTTTTTTCATGATACACCTTCCGATTTCATAGTTTGAAAATGCATAAAAAAATGGCAGGGCTAGATTGATTCGAACAATCGAATGACGGAGTCAAAGTCCGTTGCCTTACCGCTTGGCTATAGCCCTACACAAATTAATTATAAATGGTGGTGGGGAGTGGATTCGAACCACCGAACTCGGAGAGAGTGGATTTACAGTCCACCGCGTTTAGCCACTTCGCTACCCCACCATTTTATATGTTTTATATGTCAGAATCAAACTGCTTATATATTTTACTATATTTCAAACATAAATGCAAGTCTTTTATGAAATTTTTATAAGATATTCCCCCATAAATTATTATATGGGGGAAATAACTATTTATTCAAATATTTGTCAATGAATCCTAGGATCACTCCACCTTGGTCGTTAAGATAATCCCAGTACATTATTCCACCTAAGTTATTATCATAAGTATATTCTACCTTAGCTTCTATAGCTCTTTCGTCATCAAACGAGATAAAATTCCTTACAGTTAATGTATCACTATAAAGCCATGCAGCTTTCGCAACATCATCCCAGAATAATTTATAAGCTGAACCTTCTGGATTTTTATAGTATAAATTGTAAATTGAATCAAAGCTTAATGATTGTGCAGTTTTATAAGCAATTTGGTTTAATCCATGTTCATGAGGATTGATAACATCGGCAGCTCTTCCATAAGCGGCAACACCGATAACCAATTTTTCTGAACTAGCTCCAGCATTCTTGAATGCCCTAATAGCTTCATCTGCACTTAAACTTGGTGCTATATTAGAGCGGTATAAATGCGAATGATGTCTAGTTAGAGCTGTTGCTCCTTCAGCTGGCCAGTTATTTAAATCATATGTCATTACATGGAAATAATCTAAATATTTATTTAATTCTGCTACATCATAACCTTGACCAATATGCCATGTTCCTGCACTTACAGCAGATGTTAGGATAAGATCTCTATGGTATGCATCAAATGCTTCCCTAGTTTCTCTAACTAATGCACTAAAATTATTTCTTTCTGCAGCAGTTGGAACTTCCCAATCAAAATCAATTCCATCTAAATTGTACTCATCAATTGCTTCCATCATAGAATCAATAAATGTTTTTCTACTTTCTTTAGTTAGTGTCATTGTTTTAAATGGATTTGATCCTTCTGAACTACCTCCACCAATAGCAGCAACGACTCTTGTTCCTTCGTTATGTGCTTGTCTAACTAAACTTGCAATATAAGGAGTTACATAAAACGTATTCGCAGTAGTAATAGATGCGAAAGAATAGTTTACATAATCTATTTGGCGTAAATGTTCAGCAGGAATATTAGTTGCTCTTGCATATGCAAACGAAATCTTTTTATTAGAAAGATCACGCAATTGTGTTTTCTCTACTCTTACCACTCTAGTGAATACCTCCGTAATATGTTTATATTTTAATGTTGCAGTTAATGTAACATCTACATCTTCATACTGTCTTGTAACTTCACCATATTTTGAGATTACTTTTTCATTAGAACTAGTCCACTCAATTGCTCTTCCATATCTATTAGTTCGCATTGTAATGTCAGCTGTTGTTGTTGACGGAATACTTTGATCTAATTCATCTAGTATGTCAGCAAAATCTTGCATTGCATCTAATATATCTTCAGGTGTTTTCTCAGTTACAGTCACAAGTATATCTAGTCTTTTATCTGAATATAAAGATATGATAATTGTTATCTTAGCATAACCAACACTATTTGCAGTAACTAAGCCTGTAGTTGATACTGATGCAACAGCATTATTATCACTAACATAAATAAGTCCTAAAGTTTCTTCAGTATCTAATATTTCTACTTCCAATTGAAGTTTTTCTCCTTCTTCAATCATATATTCAGTAGATTCTATACTTAATGACGGTTCAATAATATCATCGTCATGATCATCTTCATCATCTGGAATCTCTTGATTGTTACAACCAATTAAAGCCAGTCCAATTAATAAAAATAATATGATTTTTAATAATTTCATAATTTCCCTCTTTCTTCTTTATAAAAATCATATCCCCATAATAATATACTTATATATTATACCATAGTTAGCCATTATTTCAAAGATGAAAATAATGAAAAACCACTTTGAAAAAGTGGTATCCCCATTTACTTTTTAGGTAAAGCTTTGCTTAATACTTCTAAATTATCTTGCATAATAGACATATAATCCAAACCCTGCTTTTGCTCATCTGCAGTTATTGTAGCAAGATGGTGTAAAAATAGAAATCCATCACTTCCAAGTTCTAGTTGTGTTTTATATTGATTTGCAATTGATGAAGGCATTTCATTTTTTGTTAGACAAATATGTTTAATATTCTTCTCTTTCGCAATATTAATTTTTTCAATCATATCTTTTGGAATAGCATCGGTACTTTCGTTATCATTACGAATTCTCATTCTTTGCAAGCCATACCTTACTTCCCAATAAATATATGCATCATGATCAACTATAATAGTTTTGTCTTTTACATCACTTGAATTTATCACATCAAAGAAATCTTGATCTAAAGCTAAAAGGTCAGCTTTTAATGCATTTGCATTATTAGTAAATCTAGTCTTTTGCTCTTCAGTTAAATCAAATGTATCTACAATATGAACTAACATTCTTGTAGTCATACTATGCATCTTATCTAAGTCTAACCAAATATGAGGATCATAGAATACTCCATCCTCATTTTGATGATGTTCATGCTCATCTTCATCATGATGATGCTCGCTATTAATTTCAACTAGATTTAACCCTTCACTAAGGCTAATTGTTGGAACATCTTTTAAGGTTGTATCTAAGGATTGTTCAATCAATCCTTCAAGACCTGCACCAATATAGAATAATAGTTTACTTTTAGATATCTTAATCATGTCTTTAGGACTTAGTTCATAATCATGAACATCTTTCCCTCTCGGATAGATAGACCTAACCACAAGGTCATCTTCCACAATTCTTCCTGCAATATATTCAATCGGATATATTGATGTATATATATCAGGAATTACATCATCACCATTACATCCACTCGCTATAATTAGGGTTAGGGCTAGAACTAGTGACGCTATTAATTTCTGCAACTTCTTCATTTAATTCTCCTGTTTTCTTTTTGTCTTTTATTTTTTTATATAAATTTTTTATTTTTTTAAATTTTATTACTACTTTTTTAATAAAGGAAAATGCCTCTTTAGGATATACAACTAAAATAATTGTCTTCTTAAATCTATTAATAATTCTTCCTATAAATACAACAAATAGATTCAAATTATTTTTGAAATTATCTCGTAAAAAGTAAGTATAAATTACTACCCCCAAGAAAAAGAAACCAAATGTATATATACTTAAATAACCGTCACTTACTTTGAGCATATAAAGGCAAGCTATTACAACCATAAGAATCCAAAAGATGGATTCGATTATATAACTTAGCACTAACTTTAATTTGAATTTTCTTAAAAAATAGTGCAATATGTCAAACATCGCACTAAGAAACATTCCAAATATCAAAAAATATATAACTAGAATTACTTGGTCTCTAAAACTAATCATTTAAACAGCTTCGCTAAGAATCCTTTTTCAGTTTGCGCTTTTTGACGGTTTAGATATTCCATTAGATATACTTTCCCAGTAATAACTAGTGTTTCACTTTCAAGGTCCAAATGTTTCATTTCAAGATCTGTTCCTTTTACTACCATTCTTCCTAATACTGTATCTACAAATAATTCATTAGTATTTAGACTTTCCAGTTTTTTAACACCAGTAATATGTAAATCACTGCGATTTTTCAATATAATCTCTTGACTATTTACTTCTTGCATCACTAACATCACCTCATTTAAATATATGCTAGTCTACAAGAAATTATTTATAAATCTTGAAAATGAGAATTTAGATCTTCATATGAGATTACTTTGTAATCATAAACTTTATTCTTATAATTAACTATTTCTAATTCACTTTCATTAATATACTTTTGAATTTTCATAGTTCCTTTATATATAAGAACAAGTTTTAGTTCTTCTTGATTCACTTCCATATTTAAATGAGGAATAAGTTCATTTAAATATCTATTATAAGGATAACCCTTACCAGGTTTCCCACTACCACCATAATGAAGATTCCAAGTGTTTTTGCTATTAATGGTTATTGTACTTATTCTAGGTACTATTGCTATCTTAATCAATATTTTAGAATATTTAGTCTCACTTGTTCCTTCTAAAACAAAATCATATTTTTTGTTTGTTTCATTTTTAATTTTATAGCCGTTTTTTTCTGCTACAGTTTCTAAAACATTTTTTACTTCTTTCTTTTGAATCCTTGGCATAATTCCTATTGTCCAAACAATATAAAGGACAGCAAAGGTTACTCCAGTAATAAGGTATTCATATTTTATAGTAGCTAATATATTCAAAAATTTCATATATATATTATATAGTTTTTAGGGAGGATTGTCAAAGAAAATATCTTTCTAATTATGGCATACAGAACTTATTAATAATGGACCAAATTAATTCTATTTTCATTTGTTATATGCTATAATAAGTAAAGAGGAGATTATTTTATGCTATTAATAGTAAAAGATGTTTTAGCTATTGTCTTTATCATAATTTTATCAATAACTTCCACATTATTTGTGACCCTAGTAATTTATGTATTAAAGTTAATAAAGATAAATACCAAGCTAAAAGCTAAACAATTTGGAAAGTTTAATACTTTTTCAAATAAAAAACAAATTGTTTTTTTAGGGGATTCATTAACTGATTTTTATCAAATTGAAGAATTCTTTCATGACTACAAAGTCTATAATAGAGGAATTGCATCTGATACAACAAAAGGTGTATTAGATAGATTAGAAGATAATGTTATATCAATTCAACCAAGAAAAGTGTTCTTACAAATCGGTACAAACGATTATATAAGACGTAATAATGATTATATATTTACAAATATAATAGAGATTGTAAATAGACTTAAAAACAGTATAGAAGATGTTAAAGTATATATAATATCACTATACCCAGTAAACCATAAAGCAAAAGTTTATAGTCGCTTTTTCACAACAGTCAGAAATAATAAAACGATTAGAGCCCTAAATGAACGATTAAAGGAATACTGTGAAAACAACAATCTTTCATATATTGATGTTCATAGCCACTTAGTAGATAGTAAAGGGAATTTAGAAAAGAAATATACTGTTGAAGGCTTGCATATAAATTATGAAGGCTATGATGTTATAACAAAAGTTTTGCTTCCCTATGTAAGAGAATAGGAAATACTTCCTTGATTTTTTTCATAAATATGGTATAATTAATAAATATTAGAGGTGAAAACAATGTCATATGAAAATTTAAATGACCAAGAAATTATTAGAAGAAAAAAATTGGAAGAACTTCGCTCTAAAGGAGTAGATCCATTTGGTCAAGCGTTTAAAAGAACAACAAATTCAAAAGAGTTATTTGAAAAATATAACGATAAAACAAAAGAAGAATTACTTGAAATAAATGATACTGCTGTTGTAGCAGGAAGAATAATGACTAAGAGAAGTAAGGGTAAAGCTGGATTTATGCATATCCAAGATAGATTTGGGCAAATTCAAGTTTACTGTAGACAAGATCATTTATCTGAACTGGAATTTGAGATGTTTACTAAAGCGGATCTTGGTGATATAGTTGGTATAGAAGGTGAAGTTATTAGAACAAATATGGGAGAACTTTCTATCAAAGCTAATAAATATACACATCTATCAAAAGCACTTAGACCACTACCTGATAAATTCCATGGCTTGCAAGATAAAGAGGAAGCTAGACGTCATCGTTATGTTGACTTAATAGTTAATGAAGATTCAAGAAAAATCGCATTCTTAAGACCAAGAATAATAAGAGCATTCCAACATTTCTTTGATAGCAGAGGGTTTGTGGAAGTAGAAACACCAATCCTTCAACCAATTTTAGGTGGAGCTAATGCTAGGCCATTTACAACACACCATAATGCTCTAGATATGGATTTCTATTTAAGAATAGCAACAGAACTTCCACTTAAACGTCTTATTGTTGGTGGTATGGAAGCTGTATATGAAATAGGTCGCTTATTTAGAAACGAAGGAATGGATTCGACTCACAATCCCGAATTTACTACAGTAGAAGCATATCTTGCATATTCAGATATGGAAGGAATGATGAATTTAGTTGAAGACTGCTTTAAATATTTGTTTGATGAAGTTTTAAACACTAGAACCATTGAATATCAAGGAAATGTATTAGATTTTGATAAGCCATTTAAAAGAGTTCATATGGTTGATGCAATCAAAGATTTAACAGGAATTGATTTCTTTAACACTTCTTTAGAAGATGCTATTAAATATGCAAAAGAACATAATATTCACATTGATAAACACCAAATGTCTTTAGGTCATATAATTAATTTATTCTTTGAAGAATATGTAGAAGAAACCTTAATTCAACCTACATTTGTATATGGACACCCAATCGAAATTAGTCCACTAGCAAAAAAGAATCAAAATGATCCTAGATTTACAGATAGATTCGAAATGTTTATAAATAAAAAAGAATATTGTAATGCATTTAGCGAATTAAATGATCCTATCGATCAAAGAGAAAGATTTGAAAATCAATTAAAAGAAAAAGAACTTGGTAATGATGAAGCAAATGAAATGGATTATGATTTTATAGAAGCTTTGGAATACGGTATGCCACCTACAGGAGGTCTTGGTATTGGAATTGACAGAACAGTAATGTTATTATGCCAAACAGACTCAATTCGTGATGTATTATTATTCCCACACATGAGAAAAAAATAATAAATTATAAAACACCAATTAATAAGTTGGTGTTTTTTATTACATATTATTAAATTTGCAACTCCTCTACAATCATTGCATATATTTCAAGAGTAGTTAATGTACCAACAGGAACGAGCAATTCTATTATCTCATTGTAGCGATTTAAAGTATCAATTGATATATTTTTTTTACTTCGCAAAATATCATCAATTTCTTGCTTAATTTCTTTAAAAGAATTATCTATCTCATTATCATAAATTTTCTTTTCTTTTAAAACTTCTTCTAAATCATCTAAATATAGAGTGTAATTTATTAAGAGTTCGTTTTCCATAAACTTTAAAAAGTTTCTTTTGAAGTAATTGTTATAATATAATTTAATTTCTTCAAATTGCTCATGGAAAAATGAAAACCCAACATCAAATATCAATTCAAGCTCTTCTTCTATTGGTTTCTTTTGATCATACAATAGTTCAATGAAGCCTAATACCTTCAATAAATCACTAAGTCTATCATAAACCAATGAATTATTTTCTCTTAAGAGTTCAATAAAGTTATAATTCGCATGAATATATGATTTATAATCATTAACGTTAATCATTATTTATTTTCCTTATAAACTTTTTTGAAATTTACTTTTCCTTTTTTATTTGGTTTTAAGTTATTTTTTACTAACTTTTCAAATATTTCAGGACTTCCTTCAACCATATCTGCTTTAGGTATTACTAAGCCTCTATCTTTATCAACATACATTAAATAGAACTCTTTTAACTCATAAACAGATTCAAAGTTTTCCCAACCTATTACTGCTTTCCCTTCAATGTTTTCAATAAATCTAGTAATTTTGTATTTTGTAATTTCTATTACTTCATAATTATCTTTTCTATCCTTAGCATTCCTATTAACTATCCCTCTGATTTTACCTATAGTAAAGAATGGTAGTGAAAGAAATATCAAAACGAAGAATGCCCAAGAAGTTGCTCGATTTGTTGAAGAGACCTCTGGGTTAAATGAGTTTGATACAACTAAATAAATACTTAATATTCCTGCTATCAAAAACAAATATATTGATGCAGACTTTCTAAACATATGAAAACTATAAAATTTATAGTGGTACTTTTTATTATACTTACTTTTTATTATTACTTTATCCATTGTTCACTCCTATTTTTTTATCTAGTAATTATTATAACATAATAAGAGAAAAATATAAAGAAACAAATGACCTTAGTTTTTAAAGTTTATTATCTATAAAACTAGAAACTTATGATATAATATTAAAAGCGAGGTAGATAAAATATGAATAATCTTATTAAAGCTCTTACTTGTGGTGGACGAGTAAGAGTATATATAACAAATACAACTGATGTAGTAAATGAAGCAATTAGGCTTCATGATTTATGGCCTAGTGCTGCATCAGTATTGGGAAAAACTATGACAGTAGCTTTAATGATGGGAGCTATGCTTAAAGGCGAAGAAGCTCTTACTATCAAGATTGATGGAAATGGCCCTATTGGAAATGTTGTGGTTGATAGTGACTCTAAGGGTAATGTTAGGGGCTATGTAGATCATCCACATGTTCACTTTTCAAAAAAAGCAAGTTTAGATGATGTTACAACTTTAGGCTATAATGGCTATATTGATGTAATCAAGGATTTAAAACTTAAAGATTTATACTCTTCAACAATTCCCCTAAAAACAGGAGACTTAGCAAAAGACTTTACATACTATTTTGCATCTTCTGAACAAACTCCATCAATAGTTGCACTTGGTTCAACAATGAGCGAAGATAATACATGTAAAGTGAGTGGAGGAATTATTATTCAACTAATGCCAGGAGCATTAGAAGAGGATATCGTGTTCTTAGAAAGTAGATATAATTTACTAAATAATTTCTCAAATTTACTGCTTGAGCACTCTAACTTAGAAGATATTCTAAATTTAGTACTAGACGGAAAATATGAAATCTTAGAAACTAAGGAAGTTAGATTTTATTGTGATTGTTCTAAGGATAAATTTTACTCAGGAATTGCATCTTTAGGGGTTACTGAAATTGAAGACATTATTAAAACAGATAAACAAGCAGAAGTAATTTGCCATTACTGTAACAGTCAATATCTTTTTAAAGAAGATGAACTTAAACAATTAGTGAAAGGATTAAAGAAATGAAAACATTAGAATTTGCTAAAAAGATTTTAGAAATACCAAGCCCAAGTGGTTACACAAAAAACATTATTAGCTATTTAGCTAATATTTGTAAAGAAAAAGGTTTAGATTACCATATAACAAATAAAGGTAACCTAGTTATTGAAATGAAGGGCGAAAATGACTACACAATAGGTTTAAGTGCCCATGTTGACACTCTAGGTGCAATGGTTAGAAGCATCGATTCTAAGGGGAATTTAAAGTTTAGCGTAGTAGGAGGTCCTATCCTTCCAACATATGATGGTGAATACTGTTATGTAATTACAAGAGATAATAAAGTATTTACAGGAACTTTTTTATCAGACAGTCCAGCAGTTCATGTTTATAAAGATGCAAAAAATCTTCCAAGAAACGAAGAAAATATGCATGTTAGATTAGATGAATTAGTTAACTCAAAAAATGATGTATTAAAACTTGGAATCAATCCTGGTGACTTTATTGTTTTAGATCCTAAAACTACTATAACAAAATCTAAGTTTATTAAATCAAGATTTTTAGATGATAAAATATCTGTTGCAATTTTATTTTCTTTAATTGATCATATCCTAGAAAGCAAAACTAAACCTAAATACAATCTAAAGTTTATAATTTCTACTTATGAAGAAGTAGGTCATGGTGCAACATCAATTCCAGAAGTAGATGAACTCATCGCAGTTGATATGGGATGTATTGGTGAGGATTTATCATGTACTGAGTATGATGTATCAATTTGTGCAAAAGATGGATTTAGTCCATATGATTTTGACCTTACAAACAAATTAATTGAGTTAGCAAAAGAAAATAAATTGAACTATGCAGTTGATATATATCCATATTATTCATCAGATGTTTCAGCTGCCCTAAGAGGTGGTAACGATATAAAAGGAGCATTAATAGGTCCTGGAGTTAGTGCATCTCATGGGATGGAAAGAACACATTTAAATGCAGTTAATAATACTCTTAGTTTATTAAAAGCATATATAACCAAATAAAAAGCGTGGATTTAAAAATCCATGCTTTTTATTTTATTTAAGTTGAATGTATCACAGATTGTTTATTTTCTAGCATCTTTAACTTAGAACATTTTGTGAGAAAAATATCAGCATTCTATTCGATAATAAATAAATTCCCTGTCATTTTAATGTCTTCCTAACCCAAACTTAATATTTAACTTTGAACTAACATTCCTGAAATATTCAGAACTCGGACCACCAGTTGATTTGGAAAAATCTTTTAGTACATGTCAAGAACCATTTAATTCATAAATCAATGCTTTACCATCAATACTAATTGGTTTAGTATAACCATTAGTCTCTAAATTATTCCAAATTCTGTTTTTGTTACATTTGTATCGATATTAATTGCGCTTCTTTCTTTTGTTATATTTCATGTTTGGATGACTTTCCAATTTCAATATAAAATTTTCATTCTACAATCACATAGTTGATATCAATAAAATGGTTCTAAATATTAATTTTGTTGCTTAATTAATATTGAATAAAATGTAATTCAAGTATGTTATATATATAAAGATATAATATAGAATTAATCAAACCAAATTAATTTATCTTCAAGAGTAGTATAAATTGAATAGTAATATCCATCTAAGGTTGTTGAATCCTGATTTTTATAAAAATTCTTAGGTAAATATATAGAGGATAATTTTATTTCATATTGATGCCTTTTTTGGTTTTTTCTTGAAGGGCAGTTTATATATATATAAATAATCCTAAGATTATCTTCATCTATACTAATATAATTATATACTTGACCATAGTCATATCTACCATCGTATTCTACAATATAAGTAGGATAATTGAATAACACACAATCTTTATCAAGTTTTAATTTTCTTTTCGAACTATTCTGATCCTCATAGTTTTCTAATCTCTCAAGTTCCATATAAAAATCTTCTTCATTATATTTTACATCAAGCACTACTTCCCACGAAGTACGTCCCCAGGATGGAAAGTTTGCAGAATAATAATAACTATTTATTGTTTGAATATTATCAAGATTTTCTGGAAACACTCTAATATCAGCAGACCCACCACCAGTAGGTACACCGAAATTTTTATAAGTAGATAAATCTGAACTTTCATAGAGACCAACACCTGCAGAATCGCAGCCTGAAACAAATAACAATATACATGATAGAAGTAAATAAACTCCCAATATCAAAAATCTCTTATTTAAAACCATATAAACTCCATACAAATTAAATTACACCAAGTGCAATTAATAGGTAAGCACCAGCTCTAACGGTAAATCTAGGATCCTTAGAATTTATATCAATATTAGCTGGATTATTAGTTAATGGATAAACAATATTATGTCCTTGCCATTCTGCAGACATGTAATATATTGAATTTGTACCATTATACTTACTTTTTATTGCAGTCAAAGCTTTTATCCGATCATATTTATCAGAAACAAGGTCTCTTCCTGTTACAATTTCTGAATCAATAATTTTCACATCAAGCGATTCTAAATAATAATCAATCTCTTGATTCGTCATATTATCTACTTCACGTTTTGCTTTGTGTATCATTACAATATTTTTAATATGCTTAATAAGAACAACACCTACTGCAATATACCACCAAGCATACCCATTAGGATCAACATGCATTACAGGATTATTAGCACAATAAGCAAATAGATTTAATTCTCCCTCTGTTAATACTCCAATATCATCAGCATTAATAAACCTACCAATTAAAGGATCATAATATCTAGAATTTAAATAATAAAATTTAGTTTCTTCATCAAAATAGTAACTCTTAAACCTAAATGGATTTATTTTACCTAAATTAACCCCACTTGTATCAGTAATAGATACAATATTTCCATATGCATCATATACATATGTAACTATTAAATTCCCATTACTATTAGTTATACCTATTATATCATTTTGTAAGTTTTTTATATAGAAATAATTATTACTATACATAGTAGTTAATAATCTAGCAAGAAAGGTCTATGTTACTTACTTAAACGAGATTCAACATAGACCAAATTTATAAATAATTTTTTGAAAATAGTTAATCAAACGAATTATTTTCAGAAGTAATTTATTGTCTCTAATTAAATGTCCAATAACTTTTTACATATATTAAATACATTTTATCTTAATTTTTAAGACTACAGAAAACTAGTAGTGAACATTATTAAAGGTTTACTAGTTTTATAGTCGCTAGAAATAAATTCTAATAATTCTTTTTACCATCTATTAAATCGCAAAATATAGAGAGCATTTCTTCTAAGTTATCTACTCCACAATAACCAATAAAAAAATCTTCTTTTATTTCACAATTAATAAAGTTTAATTCATCAACTTCTTTATCTATGGTTTTAAATTCAATATTCTCTAAATTTGTATTCCATATAAAAACCCTTAATATCCAACCTGGGTTGTCCATAGTTTCAAGTTTTACTCCATCATCGTGTTTCCAATCACCATCACAATGTATTTTAAACCATTTATTTATTTTACTTAAATAATTCTTTTTTTACCTCCGAACCATTTTGGAATTTCATTGGGAAGATCAGGCCTTAGATCCTTTAAACCTTTAATATGTTAATACTACATCAATATTTACTAGTAAATTTACCTTTTTTACATCCAATAAGCATTGCTTCTTATTATCAACCAATTTTATTAAATTTGATTAATCTATTTTTCCATCATTTACTGTATTTTTCCTTAATTTACGATTATTTATTTTATAATTATCAAATTTTACTTTTAGAGTTGATTATTTTGGTATGCCAATGAACTATTTTTATTTTAAACAACAATTATTTATACCATTCATCAAATCTTACATCTGGATATAGCGGATAAATTGTATAGCGATAGCCATCATTATTATCAGAACCATAAATATTTAAATTATAATTAATTGGAATAAATTTTTCTTCTAAAGGTATTTTATCATAAGATAAATTATCAATAAACACATACATTATTCTTTTGTTTTCATAATCAATGCATACATATTCGTATTTTCCACTAATATATTCAGCAACATAAGTTGGATATTTAAATAAAACAAAGTCATCAGAATATAATAATTTTTTGTATTCAGTATAATCATTTTTTTCATCATACAACCAGTTTTTAACAATCAAACTATTCAATCTATTAATTTCATAATCAAAAGCAATACTATCATAAGTAGCATCGAGTACTAATATGCTTCCATCTCTAAGTTGAAAATCGATGTAATAGTAATCATTTATCTTGTCTATATTATCTAAATTTCTTGGAAAAGAAAGAAATTTACTTTTAATTCCATTAGTTTCCAAATACCTATTATTAAGAGTTTTACTAATATTTCTCACTTCTATTCTTCTATATGCAAATATGAAAACTAATAATAATACAACGATGATTATTACTAAAATAACACCAAAAAATATAACCATTATCTTCTTCATTTTATAACCACCCTAATATCTCTAAAGCTACTGTGCCAACCTTTGTTAACCTATCATTTGTAGAAAAGTCATAATCAAGATTAACATTATCAGTTCTTTCAGATTTAATCTTGAATAGTGCTAATATATTATGTCCAGCCCATTCAGAAGAAAGACTGTACGTTGATCTATATGTCAGCTTATTTCCTTCATTGTTGACAGTATTTTTAATAATTTTTGAAATAATAATCCTTTCATATCTGGAATGTATATCTTTAGAATTCTCTATTTCAACATTTGAATCATTAAACGATACTGTGTTTTCACCTGTTATTTTTTCAATTTCTGCCTTAGCTTCTTTTATTGTATATGAATCTTCTACTTTACTGTCAGCTATTAATATTTCTACTACGCTGACTATATGATTTACAACAACAACTGTGGTTAATGCAATCAAAGCAATACTCCACCAAGCATTCCCATTAGGATCAACATGCATTACAGGATTATTATCACAATATTTAAATAAATTAAGTTCATCTGATGCAAGCATTCCAATATCATCAGCATTAATAAATCTCCCAATTAAAGGATCATAATATCTAGAATTTAAATAATAAAATTTAGTTTCTTCATCAAAATAGTAACTCTTAAATCTAAATGGATTTATTTTACCTAGATTAACCCCACTTGTATCAGTAATTGATACAATATTACCATATGCATCATATACATATGTAACTATTAAATTACCATTACTATTAGTTATACCTATTATATCATTTTGTAAGTTTTTTATATAGAAATAATTATTACTATTATATTTAAATCCTATTATGGAACCATTTTTGTCATAAAAGTAATTTAATACTTTACCATCAGTTCTTGTTTCTTTTAATATCCTTGTACCTTCTAAAGTATAGTTTGTTATTATACCATTTGCACTTTTTTCAAATCTTATATTGTTTGAATTATATTTATAGGTATAGATATCTCCAGTTTTTGGCTCTTCTATTTTTGTTATAGATCTTTGATCATAATCAATTTCAAACCCCATATAAAATCTTGGATTTCCTATTACATCATATCCACTAATATGTCTAGTTACTCCATTAATAGTAACAGATTTTAGTTTATCTAACCAACCACTAGTTTCATATGTTAATGTAATATATGAGTAACTAGTTTGTCTACCGTTTTGTAGTTCAACCTTATAAATAGTTTTTATATTTCCTCTTAGGTCATAAGAGTAAGTATTAATTCTCTCAATACCACCTATTATTTGTGCATGATATGTTAATTCATTATATTCATTATAATCAAAATAATCATAATAAGAATAATATGAACTGCCATTATCATATCTTAAGATTGTTTTAATATTATCATAGTTATCATAACTATAAACAAATCTCATTAAACTTACATCATTCTTCTTTATATCTAACTCTTTTATTCTTAATGTTTCGTAAAACCTTACATTTCCATCAACTGTTTTTTGAAATGAATCATATGTATATTTAGATGTAAGAGTTGATGCACTAGTAATTATTGCAGTATTATCTAATTTTCTTAAACCAGAATCTTGATAGTTATACTCTTTTGAAAAAGCATCATTAATAAATGATTCACTAGAGATTACTTTGTTTTTATCTTTTCCTTCTGGTTCTGTATCTGGATCAAGACTAATATAATTATAATCAACTTTTCCATTAATTGTTGTTTTACTACTTAAGAAGCCATCATCCTCAGGCGCATAATCATAAGTAACTTTGTTTCCATCTGTAGAGGTAATAGTTACTAATCTATTTTCTTCATCAAAATTGTAGTAATATGTAACACTTGGATCTACTTTATGATCTATGACTTCGCTAATATTTCCTAAACTATCATAGAAATACTCTATTTGCATATCTCCATTTACATAAACTTCTTTAATTCTATTTTCCTTGTTTTTATAAAACCATCTTCATATTCATATTCTGTATTTGTATTTGTTATTTCATTTATTGCTGCTTCGATATCACCATCTTCATTATATGTTAATTGAAGACCATATCCTTCTTTATATAAAGCAA